>Ga0335074_10000301_pt1 | contig 74662 bp, 68 predicted proteins | sample Lox_Sample_23_FD_206715 | JGI IMG/M metagenome (GOLD analysis project Ga0335074, IMG submission 206715) | Soil microbial communities from Loxahatchee National Wildlife Refuge, Florida, United States - Lox_Sample_2.3 | ecosystem: Environmental > Terrestrial > Soil > Wetlands | place: USA...
CCGGAGGGCGCCGAGGCCTTCTTCGCCCAGGCGCCGGACGCCGACATCCTCGTGAACAACGTGGGTACGGCTCACATCCGGGACTACAACGGCATCGAGGACATAGCGGAGATTACCGATGAGGATTGGCTTGGCCTGTTTCAGTTGAACGTGATGAGCGGCGTACGCATGGCGCGCCATTACCTGCCGCGCATGGTAAAGAAGGGTTGGGGCCGCGTCGTGTTTGTCAGCAGCGAGTCGGCGGTCAACATCCCCAAGGAAATGCTCGACTACGGCATGACCAAGACCGCGCAACTTGCGCTCTCCCGCGGACTTGCCGAGGCGGTCGCGGGTACGGGCGTCACCGTCAACGCCGTCCTGCCGGGACCTACTCGCTCCGAGATCCTCGGTGGTTTCATGGCGAAGCAGGCTGACGCAAACGGAATCACCCAGCAGGAAGCCGAGCAGGGCTTCCTCAGGGCGATGCGTCCCACCAGTCTCATCCAGCGTTTCGCAACGACGGACGAGGTCGCCAACATGATCGTCTATGTGTGCTCCGAGCAGGCTTGCGCGACCACTGGCGCGGCACTTCGCGTGGATGGCGGCGTAGTCCGCTTCGTCGCGTAGCCGAGAGTCGAGTCAGCGTCATCATCAGTTGCGGGCGGGAGGGTGTCCGAGCTGGCTGGCCTACGATCTTCGGCTCACGTATCAGGGTTTCATCGAGCGTGGATTCAGCAGCACGGAGGACCAGACGGTGCGCGTTGCTGCCCTGCTTGGATACCAGCCTAGAACGTACAGCAGCTTCGCAGATGGAGTGGGCGGCCGCGGAAGTCCGGGCCTAGCGGGTTCACATTTCACAAAGCGCATCGCGTAAGGAGGTAGATATGTTCGAAGCAATTGCATGGCCGGAGGAAATGGCTCCGAGCCGCTCGCCAATCCATTTCACGAACGAACTCGAGGTTCAAGCGTCTCCTGAGACGATCTGGTCGCTGCTGACGGATCCCAAAGCATGGCCCAGTTTCTACCCTGGCGTCGAACACGTTCGTCTGCTTGACGGAGGTGAGTGGCTGCGCCTTGGCACGCGCTTCGAAACCAATCTGGCCGGGCAAGACGTAGTTGCGTCCGTGCAGGAATTCGAACCTATCACACGCGTCGCCTGGGGCGGCTTCCCGAAGGTTGCGGAGGATTCCAAGGCTTATCACGCGTGGCTCATCACACCCACGCCGAAAGGCTGCCATCTTTGGACCGAGGAGACGATGCAAGGTCCGCACTGGATCGAGCTGGCGAAGAAGGCGCCCGACGCATTCTGGCGCACACACGAGAAGCTTCTTGCGGATCTCGCCAAAGTCGCGATGGAGCGCGAGGGCTCTCGTTCCAGATGAGCGACTACTCTGACGCACAGGTCGGCTCCGCCGGGGAGGATGGTCGAGCGGGGGCCCCTCTCGGCAAGGGCCCTCGCTCGGCGTCGCCTTCAAAATCGGGCGCCGAGAGCGCGGGAGATCCGCGGGAGTCGGTTGTGCTCGGTGCTGCATCGCAACGGGGCGTCCCTTGGCAAACTATTGAATTTGAAGTTTATCTTGAGCGGAGTAGCAAGCTCATAACGCTCCTGCTGGCGCTGGAGGTTACTACCTTCGAGGAGGGCGCCGCGATGAGGTACGGAGATGTCCGCGCGTCGCTCGAGCGGCGCGGCAGGCAGATCGGTCCGCTCGACACGCTCATCGGAAGCCACGCTCATGCGCTGGACGTAATTCTCGTCACGCACAGCACCCGGGAGTTTTCGCGGATCGAAGGCCGCCGGCTCGAAGACTGGACCGTAACATAACTGGCATCATCCGTCGGCGCTACGCTGTGTCACTCCGCCAGCTGCTTTGCCCACGCAAACGGTCCTGCGCCGCAGCATTAGTACCTCGTGCCAGGCCGGCGTAGTATCCGCAGCTCGGGGGGACGACCCCGTGGCCCCACTAAGGCCGAACGACCGATAAAGGCGAGATGCGATGAGGATGAGGCTTCTAATCGCGACACTGCTGCCGCCCGCGCTAGCGTTCGCTGGCACGGGATTCGCGGCACGTGGAAGACCAACATTGAATCCCTGAAAACGACGGGGAAGCCAATGGCTTTGCTGCTCGCCGGAGGTGAATACACCTGTGTGTTCTGCAATCCCCCGTACACGGTGAAAGCAGATGGTGCTGACCATAAGGTGACCGGCCAAGCCTACTTTGACACCGTAAAGGTGAAAGTGACGGGGCCGAACTCGGCGGAGATCGTATTGAAGCAGGGAAGCAAGGAGGTCGTGCGCTTCGGCGATACGGTCTCTCCCGATGGCACGACGCTCACCAGCAGGGTCACCAATCATGTTGGCGCGCAAACCGAGACCGATGAGTTCACAGCGAAGCGCGTGGCCGTCGCGCCTGCGGATTCGCACCCCCTCCCGGGCTCTTGGCTGGAGCAACAGCACGTCGCAGGCGAGCAGGCCTCCGTACAATACCGTATGACTGCCGAAGGATTCGAGATGCGCTGGAACGGAAAGAGTTATGACGCGAAGTTCGACGGCAAGGAGTGTCCGGTCGCCGGAGATCCAGGCAAGACCACGGTATCGCTCAAGAAGATCGACGATGCAACGGTCGAGGAGACCGATCATCGACGGGGCAGGATCGTCGATGAGATTCGTCTGGCGCTCGCGAAGGACGGAAACACGATCACGGTCATCGACAAAGACATCGCGCACGGACAGACGATCACTTACACGCTGGAAAAACAACGTTGAGAAGCCTGAGCCATCGAGCGGCTGAGAATGGAGGCGGCGCGACGTCTGCGGTCGGAGACACGCACGCCGGTCAAGCGTATCGCACAGCGTTGCGGCTTCGGGTCGGAGGAAACGATGCGCCGCAGCTTCCTGCGCCTGCTTACCGTCACGCCGCAGGACTACCGCTCTCGATTCGCGTTTTGAAGTTCGCTTCTGTCCGGGTGGCAAACCTATCGGACAGGTCGGCATATCGTCGATCGGTCAGTGAAGTTACGAACCCGCTGCCGCACAGCGGACGCTCATAAAGGCGGCGGCAGCTCAAGTACAACCGTCTTGCCTTTGATCGTGACGTAGGTAGCCAGCGAAGGGTCGAGGCCGACTGCCGTGTGAAGATCTGTCACAGCCTTTGCGCGGTCACCAGAATTTGCGAAGGCCATGCTACGCAGGTAATAGGCCGAAGCCAGCTTTGGATCGAGCTGGATCGCGCGAGCTTCGTCTTCTATGGCGTCTCCATACTCGTGTCGACCTAAGTCCACGTAGCCTCGATCGCTCCATAACGCAGCAGTTTTCGGCTGTAACCGGATGGCCTCTGAATAGTCCGCCAGTGCGCCCGCGAGATTACCCCGAGTCGTGTAGATCTTGGCGCGCCGACGCAGCGCGGGGACAAACTTGGAGTCGAGCTCCAAGGCGGTGTCGAAGTCCTGCAAAGCCGCATCGTAATTGGCTTGCGCGATAAAGACTACTCCCCGGTTGTAGTACAGGGCTGCATTACGAGGAGCCGATTTGATGGCCGCATTGTAATCGTCGAGTGCACGCCGCTCGTAGCCCAAAGCGAAATACTCGTCCGCACGGGGTGTAAACAGAAGGAAACGCTCGTTGGCCGGAAGAAGGTGAGCCATTTTGATCGCCGCGCTGTAATCATCGAGCGCACGCTGCTTGTCACCCAAAGCGAAATACGCATCCGCACGTCCTACAAGGAGAAAGGATCGCTGGGGGACCTCGAGAATGTTGCGGTCCAGCGCCTCCGTGCATGCCCGAATGACTCTGCGAGGCGCGGTCTTTCCGTTGCGATCGTAGCAAGCCCCGAGCACGATGTTCCTTTCCTGGTCCATTTTGATCTCACACTGCTCGACTCCAAACATCGGGGCGCATTGCGTGAATTCGAACGGTGGAAGCTTTGGCAGCGGCGGCTCGGAATGCAATGGTTTGGCAGTGACTGTTACTCCAGGCCTCAGGGTCTGTGGCGCGGTCGTCGCCTCACTGGCAGCAGTAGATTTGGTGTTCGCATTGGGCGCGTTGTCCGAAGGCTGAGCATTCTGACTCGAATTGGGGACTTGAGCGCCCGCCGCCATTCCAGACAGCAGCAGCAGCAAAACTGAGACTTGCCAACAAAACAGCCGCCGCATAGCTTACATTCCCGGGTATATCGGAGCAGCGTTCGCGGATGGGACCGAGCCTATCATTTTGCCCTCGGCCGTCAAGCGAGTTAATGCATTGTTAATACACTTTAGCGACTACGCTTCACAAGTCGCTGCTCAAACATTGACTACTTGCATCGAAAACTGCATTGCAGTAATATCTATGACGATTGTAGTAGCATAACTTGCAGATGATGCCCAAGCTCAGCAAGTTCGAGCTGCAGGTCATGGAGGCCCTGTGGACCCGCGGACTCGCGTCGATTCGCGAGATTCAGCAGTCCTTCCCGGTGAAGAATCGTCCGGCGTATACCACCGTACAGACCATGGTCTATCGGCTCGAGGCGAAGAAGGCTGTGAGGCGCGCGAAGAAGATCAGTAACGCGCATATCTTCGAGGCGGTCGTGTCGCGCAGTACCGCCCACCGGCGCCTCATCGATGATTTTCTGGGGCTTTTTGGGGGTCGCACACAACCCCTGATGGCCCACCTGATCGAGAGCGGCAAGCTGACCGAGGAGGACATTCAGGCGGCTGAACGCGCGGTGCGCACGCGGTCAAAGCGGGAGACGTCGACATGATCCTCGCGGTACTGGACCATCTGTGGCAGTCCACGTTGTGTCTGGGTGCGGCGGCCCTGCTGACGTTGTTGCTGCGTCGCAACGGTGCACATACGCGCTATTGGCTCTGGTTCGCCGCCTCGGTGAAATTTCTCGTGCCTTTTGCGCTGCTGGTGAGCCTCGGAAGCCTCCTCGGTCCCCGGGCTACGATACCGACGCTCGCGCCGGCCGCCGCGTTACCGATAGCGTCCCTAGCCCAGGAAGTAGGCACGCCATTCGTGGCCGCTGGCGCACCGCTGAGCGTAACGGAAGGCGCCTGGCCGGATATCTCGGGCATCGCGCTCGCCGTATGGCTCTTGGGCATGCTCATCGTCACCGCTTCCTGGCTGGTCCGGTGGCGGAGGCTGCGGACAGTAGTCCATGCGGCCCGGCCGCTCGCGATCCCGGCCCCCGTGCCGGTTCGATCGACGTCGTCCGCGGTCGAGCCGGGACTGGTGGGGATCTGGCGCCCGGTGCTGCTGATGCCAGAAGGCTTCGCTAGCCATCTGTCGAGCGAAGAAACACGCTCGATCCTGGCGCACGAGCTCTCTCACCTGCGTCGGCGCGACAACTTGACCTTTGCGATGCACATGCTGAGCCAGGCCGTGTTCTGGTTCTATCCGTTGACGTGGTGGCTGGGCAGACGGCTAATCGCCGAGCGCGAGCGCGCGTGCGATGAGGCGGTGCTGGCCTCTGGCCACGAGGCGCACATCTACGCCGAGAGCATCTTGAAGGTCTGCCGGCTTTACGTGCCGGCGCCGCCCGCCTGCACATCCGGTGTATCCGGTGCGAGCTTGAAGGACCGAGTGGAAGCAATTATGAATGGCCACATGGACCGCAGAGTGCCCGCCGCCAAAAGGGTACTGGTGCTCACATTGGGCGTTGCGGGCATAGCCGCGCCCCTTGTCGTGGGCATGCTAACAGCGCGACCGGCTAGCGCTCGAGCGCCGACGCAATCCCTATCCTCTGCCGCGGCAACCACTCCAGCGGAGATCGCGCAGCGACGGTACGATCAGTCCAGACCGCAAACCGTTGTGCCATTTGATCCAAAAGACTTCGACAAGCTCGCCGGTTACTACGAACTTGGCCCGACAGCGTTCTTGCACGTGTTCCGCAACGGTGATCACTATTTCGCGCAGCTCAACGGACAACAGCCCACTGAGAATTTTCCGGAAAGTTCTACTGAGTTCTTTGCCACCGTGGTGGCGGCTCAAATCAGTTTCGTCATGGGCCCTAATGGTCGCGTTACCGGGTTGGTCCTACATCAAAATGGATTTTTGCAACCGGCCCGGAGGGTATCCGCGGCCGTAGCGAAAGCAGCCGAAACGAAACTTCGACACCGACTCAGCAACAACATTCCCAGCCCCGGCACGCAGGCATCGCTGCTTCGCTACATCAATTCACTTGAGACGGGAAAGCCGAATTACGACGAGATGTCATCGCAAATGGCCGCTGTAGTTCAGGCGCAACTGCCAATGATCGAGCAGATCATTCACACGTTAGGCGCCTTCCAGGCCATGACCTTCAAAGGGGTCAGCAGCAGTGGATTTGATGTGTACGACGTCACGTTCGCGCACGGCCGAGCCGAATGGTCGATCGCGCCTCTGTCTGCGGACGGCAAGGTTCTGGCGCGCGGGTTCCGGGAACTGCCTTAACCTCCCCCGCATTCATATGTGCCTTGGTCTCAGTCGGCCGATCGACCAACCGCACAGAGAATCGCCCGTGCGAGCTCGGATGTACCCCGCGCAGGCTGCGGCTGCCGGGAAGCATTTCTCTACCTCGTGTGCGAGTTCGATTGGATCCATGAGCAGCCGAGGCGCGCAGCGGGCGGGGTGAGACAGACCAGACGGCATGCGCATCTCGATCATACAGCGCCCGCGCGTGGGCAAGGATGCGCGCGCTGACACACCTACTGGAGACGACAACCCGGATGCGTCCAGGAGACGGGCTCGAAGAGGGGCGGCAGCGTTGGTGGCCGCAGCTCACGTCCTGCTCATTTACGTGCTGATTAAGTTCGGTATCACGCACCCCACGTCAGCGGCTCCGACGGTTGTGCCCATTCATATCAGCTTGATCGCACGGACGCGGCAGCCGCCCTTTCCGACGCCATCGCGACTGCGCAGGCCAAAGCTTGCGATGCTGCAAGTCTCGCTGGAGCAGCCGATCCCTGAGATCCGAGTCCCTGAGCCCCCGGCCCCGGTTTTGAGTGCAGGACCGATTGCGCATAGCACCGGATCGCCTGCACGACACGGAAAAATCGGGCGGGTGGGCGGACCCGTGGCGCTAAGGATCGTCCATTACGTGGTTCCGAGAATTCCGTTCATATGGGATCGATGCGGGGTGAACGGCCGCATCGTCATGGCGGTGCGGTTGGACGCGCACTGGGGTGTCGGCGGCGTCAAGGTTCTGCGCAGCACGGGCTCTGCCCTCATGGACAGGTCCGCAGTAAGGGCCGTCAGAATGTGGAAATTCGCGCCCCTGGAGGGTGTCGCACCTGGCACGCCGATCTGGGTGGAAGTGCCCATCCAATTCGCGCCGCCGATGCAGATTTTGGGCGTGCCGATCATCATCATGCCATACCAAGCACTTCCCCGGGACCTCAATGGGGACATCCTAATGAACCACCCGGGGAGCCCGCATACTCCGGCGGCGGCCGATTCGGTGCGCCGCCTGCTTCAAAAGCTGATAACAGGATTTGAGAGAGCGTCCGGTCAGGCCCGCGGAGTCGACCGTCAGTGCATTGGGGACACGCCCGCAGCGAAGCTCGCCGCCTTGGGTCCGCTTCGGTCGGAGAAATTCCTGGGCTTCATCAAGCATGGAGTATCAATCGAAGGACCGGAGTCGTCTGCGGTCACTCACTGGGAAGCTTACGAAATAGTACAGACGCACGGCTCTTCCGTGTGGCTGGTTTCCGCAACGGTGAATGGCACGATTCAGCAGATCGCGGTTGCGATCCAATAGACGTTCTAACCGTCAGCCGACGGCACCGGCAGCCCTGATGCAAGCTCGTCTCTCCCGGTGGATGCACTCGCCGACGGGCGCGGCGATGAAGATCAGCAGATAGAGCGCACCCGCAACTCCGGCCATGAGCCGAGGTGATGCTCTTAAAATCTCATCGGAACGCAAAGCAACGCACGAAATTTGCGGTCCGTGAGCGGCATGGATAGGACTCCGGAAAGCCGCCATTCGAGAGAGCATTTATGCCTGTCTCGTGGTGACATGCCACCGGCCCGGCCCCGCTCTCACTCATAGCGCAGCGCGTGCACGGGACTGGTACGCGCGAGCCCCAGTGTGTGCAGGAACACGGTCGCCCAGGAGATCAGTAACGCCGCGGCGCCCGCGGCCAGGAAATAGATCGGATTGGGCGAGATCCGGTATGCGTAGCCTTCCAACCAGCGGTGCAGGTAATAATAAGCGACGGGCCACGCAACGACGTTCGCAAGCAGCACGGGCACCGAGATCCTCCACAGCATGAGTTTCACAATGTCGTGCGTACGTGCGCCCGAAACCTTCCGGATTCCGATTTCCTTGGTGCGGCGTTCGGCGGTGAAGATTGTCAGGCCGAACAGTCCAAGACAGGCGATAAAGATGCCAAGTGCCACAAAGAGGGCGAGCACCGTACCCTGTCTCTCATCCGGCGTGAAAAGGTCGTTGAATGCGCTGCTGAGGAAGTACCGATCCATGGCAACTCCCGGTGCCCATGACCGCCAGGCTCGGTCTACGAACGCCAGAGCCTGGGCAAGGTCGCTGCTGCTCACTCTGACAAATAGGTGTGTCGCCTGCACGGGATCGACCAAGTAAATGGTGGGCAATACCGGAACTCGCACACCACCCATCTTTGCGTTCGCCAAAACGCCCACGATCCGGCCTCCGGGTACGAGGATGCGGCCCAGGGCGGCTGCGGGCGAACCACCCAGCTGCCGCGCCGTTTCGGCGTTGATCAGGATGTTCTGCACCCCTGAACCCGAAGAGAGGTCCTGCCCATACGCCGATGACAGAAGCCGCCCCGAGAGCAGTCGCATTCCATAAAGCGAAGGGTAATCCGGGGTGATGTGGATAAAGCGGGCACTGAACACCTGCGAGCTGCTCAGCGCGTGCAAGAGCCCCGTAAAGGTGTTCCCCGACTGGAACGGCACCTCATCCGATAGCGCCGTCTCGATGATCCCGGGACCGTTCCTCAAAGCGCGCATCAATCCCTCTCTCGCGGCAGGCGCCATGTTGCTCATGCCGCTGATCACGAGGACATAACTGCGGTTGAATCCGAGGTCGAGCTCGCGTACGAAGTTTATCTGACGAAAGATTACGATCGCGGCAACACCGAGACCGATAGAGACCGCGAACTGCCCCAGAACGAGCGCCGAACGCAATGCGCCGGAGCCGGTCTGCGCAGTACCACTCGACCTGAGGACCTCAGCCGGACGAAACCGTGAAAGCACGAGCGCGGGATAGGCCCCGCCCAGCAATCCGAGCCCGACCGTGCCACCGACGATGGCGGCGAGCAGTCTCCAGTCAGGGAGGTACTGCACCCCGATGGGCTCCGCCAAAAGGCGGTCGTAGGCCGGCAATAAGACCTCGACAAGTGCCATCGCGACAGCGAGCGAGATCACGCTGATCAGAAGAGCCTCGCTCAGAAACTGCACGACGAGCTGGCCGCGCGTGGCACCGCCGAGCTTACGAAGACCGATCTCGCGCGCGCGCAACGTCGCCCGAGCGGTCGCGAGATTCATGAAATTGGCGGATGCGATCAGCACGATGAGCAAGGCAATGACGGCAAAGCCGTATACGGTCGCCGGACTTCCCGCCGGAGTCATTCCGCCGTAGCGTCCGCCTGTCAGGTGGACATCGCGGAATGGAGTGAGGTGAAAATGCTCGAGCTCGCTTGCGGTCTGCTCGATATTCCCCACTTTGATGTGAAATGCCGCATCAAGTATCGGTTTGAGCTCTTGCAGCACCCTTTGCGGACGAGCGCCGGCAATCAACCGCACATACCCATAGGCAGACCCATATTTCCAAGCCTTCGTGCCCGCGGAGCTCGAGTCGGGTACGACAATACTTGCGACGAGCTGCGTGTTGCGTGGCAAGTCGCGCAGTACGCCGGTCACCTCAAGCGTGCGGGTCTCAGGCGAACAGCCACTATAGTTGAATGCGAATGCACACCCACCTCCCAACGGTCCCCGTACAGTCATGAGTTTCCCAACCGGATCGGCGTCGCCGAAGAATTTTCTCGCCATGGTTTGAGACAAAACGACGGAACCGGGCTGGGACAGCACGTGAGCCGGGTCGCCACGCACGAGAGGCAGCTTAATCACCTGAAAAAAGTCCGAATCCGCTCCCGTTACCGTCTCCAGGAATTGCCTATGTCCGACCGTAACGGTCATGTTCTCCGGCGCCAAATAGGTGATCGCCTCGACCTGAGGAATTTTTGATTGCAGGTCTTCCAGGACCGAAAGGGGCGTCTGTGCCTGCGGCAGGGGCGGCCGCCCGATCATGTGCAGCGTCACCTCCAGTCGGTAAAGGTTCGATGTATCAGGAACCCACGCGTCATATGAGAGCTGGTACCGGACGAACAGCAGGATCAGAATCGCGCACGCGAAAGCGACCGACAGCCCGACCAGATTGATAAGCGTATAGAGCTTGTGGCGGGCGAATCCCCGTACCGCCATCTGGAAGTAATGCCTGAGCACAGTTGCGCCCTCCGATGACCTGCTTTGCCTTAGAGCGGCTTCCTCAACCGCCTGTGCTTGCCGCTAAGCACGCCACGTGCCTAAGGCCCGAGCGAGTCGGTTGGCTCGCCCGCTACGTCGCACCTATATGCCGCCATCGCCAAGAAGGGCATGAGACCATATCCCCGAACGCTGCCGGGATCCTGGGTTTGCCTAGCCATATTCTAGCGCCTCAAAGCTCATTTTCAACATTCGGCCGCAGCCGGCCAGTCAGTGCTTTGTCCCGAGTTTCTTCATAGGGGCGTCGGGCGTACACTTTGCCTGCCGTCACGGAAATGCTTATGAGACGCCTCGGTTCCCTTACCTGCACCATGCTCATCTTGGCTGCTCCCAGCCTGGGTGCTGCAGCGGCAACAGACCACAGCACTCGCAACACACGCGCGCAAGACACGCTATTTATCACGGTTTCCACGCTGGATGCCGAGCTGTTCAATACATTCAATCACTGCGCGTCTCCTGACCAGCTGCAGAAGCATGCCGGCTACTTTGCGCCGAACGTTGAGTTTTATCACGACAAGACCGGAGTTACGTGGTCCCGTCGTGACTACATTACGAATACCAAGAACAACGTTTGTGGAAAATTTCGACGCGAACTTGTTTCCGGTACCCTTGAAGTCTTCCCTATCAAAGGATATGGCGCCATCGAGCAGGGTAAGCACCGTTTCTGTTGGATAAAAACCGGAAAATGCTTCGGCATGGGCGACTTCTTCATCCTATGGCATCACATGTACGGTAGATGGGTGGTTACTCGGGTGTTCAGTTATGGACATCGTCCGATAGGGCGGCCCCACACGCCGCATGAATCCGGCTGATATGCCGCGTTCGCAGCGCAGCCGTTCGAGCAAAATGGCGAACTGCGCGATGGACAGGGGGCGGCCACCTGCGGCCACTCGCGGGTCCCCGTGGCTCTTCCGCAGATCCACCGGCCGGGCCAAAATGTCTCCGTGGAGTTCCTCAGCGCACAACCGCCGCCCGCTTCGCTCCTCACGAGGGACGGGCTTGAAATGCGCCTGCAGGCCGCTCTCCATGTGATTCCGGCCTACACGTGGTACGCGGCGCCGTCGGGTGCCCTTACCTTCGTCAGCGAGCGCACCGCGGACTACCTGGGTCTGGCGAAGGACGTAAAGCAGCACGCAGAACAGCAGCGCACAGTTGAGCATCACGGCGACCGCAGTCTCGAGCCCATAGCGTCGGAAGTAGCGATAGTGCTCATACCAGACGACAGCGAGCAGAGCGAAGCAGATACCGAATGCAGGAAACCCCCGCATGGCCCCGATCAACTCGGGGTAGGTCTTGGGGACCTCGAGAGATACCACCAGCAGGGTGACCGCAAAGGCGAACACCGCATCGATAAAGCCCTCCAGCCGCGTGACCTCGTGGCCCCGCCAGTGAAAGCCAGCCTCACCGGAAATTCGACTGTGCGATAGCGCTCGACGGATCATGCGCTCATCACCTCGATGTGTTGGATCCGCAATTGCCTCGCCACGGCCTGCCCTCGAGCCGCGCGCGCACCCAGGCGAGCTGCAGGCCGATGGTCTTCTCCATCAGTGGATCATGGTCGAGACCCGGCCGGTGTACGAACTCGATCGGCAAGTGGTGGCTGCACGCTTGCGCGACGCCGGCTTTGATATTGGCGAAATTCACCGAAAGATCGTCGTCCCCAGCCAGCACCATGAGCGGTCCCCGAATGGGCTTGTTGGCGCTGCGGCTGTCTCGATTGTAGCGGGCGAGCTCGGGTGCTTCGTTCCAGCCGGGCCGGACCGCCGGCTCATGTCCGATCTCCGCGGCCGCGGCGTAGGCGTAGTACCAACATCCCTTCGTCGTCATGTCCTCGTACCGCGCGAGCATGGCCGGTGAGAGCATGCGCGCTACGTCGAAGGAGGGATAACTCGCCTTCACGCCAAAGGCCGTCAAGGGCCAGTACATGTTCGTGACCGTGGCATAGTCGCGCGCGTCGTGCGCCTCGAAGCCCTCGTAACTCATATCGCCCGCGACGGAGATCGCGCCTCGATAGCTTGGATCCCCGAGCCTGGCTTCGAGCTCGGCAACGCCCCACACCGCGACGCCGCCCTGGGAGTGGCCAATGGCGACCCAGCGACGACCGAGTGATGGGACAGCGGCGTGAGCGGCGGGCACTGAATAGACCACATCGTTGGCCTGCGGAATCTTGTCGTCGTACTGATGAGGGCCCGGCGTTCCGAGGCCGGCGTAATCGGTCGCGACGACGGCAAATCCCGCAGCCACCATGGGCATCAGACCCTCGCTGCCGTATTCGACATCCTTCATGAGCGACGGCGCGCACATGCGGGCGACCCCGCTCGTGCCATGCGCCCAGGCGATGACGGGCCAGCCGCCGGGCGGCGGCGAGCCCGCGGGGATCAGCACGACCCCCGAGGCGGCATCTGGCGCACCATCGAGCGCCCGCGACACATAAAGGATTCGCACCGCACGTGCACCCGGCGGCAGGCTGTAGCCGCTGAATGCTTCCGAGCGGATCAGCGCACCCGGAGTGCGCCCGCCAAGCGGCGGTGGATCATAGAAAGGTGTGAGCGGCAGAGCATCCTGTGCTTCCATCGCAAGCGCCTCGGCACGCGACTTGGGCATCGCGTCGTCGGCCGTCGCGACGGCGGCCGCGAGCAGGCTCAGCGCGGCGATCAGGACGGCGACCGTCTTCATCCGCGCCGCTCTGTCGTCGCGGTTATGACATCCAACGTGGCCTGCCCCAGCTCGGTGTCGCCCTGCTTCTTGAGCGCTTCGGCGAGGCCGAGCCGATCGCGCAGTTCACGGTTCTGACTCAGCTTGAACTTTCCGACGAGGCGGGTGATGTCGATCTCGAGGCCCACGATCGCCTTCAGCATCGCCGCGATGTAGTCCTTTGGCGCGTCGCTCATCTGCCAGGGAACGGGCTGCGAAGCCTCGTGAGTGCGCGTCAGGCGCCCCACCAGTCCGCGCAGAAAAGTCTCCTCGTCACGGATCGTTATCGTCCCGTGAGCGTGCACCACCCGGTAATTCCAGGTCGGCACCTGTTTGTGAGACTCGTGCTTGGTCGGGTACCAATTGGGGGTGACATAGGCGTCCGCCGCCCGGAAAATAACGAGGACTTCCGCGCCGTCCCGGACATCCTTCCAGACCGGGTTGCCGCGCGCCACATGGGCGCGAAGCACGCCACGCTGCCCCTGCTGCGGGTCCACCTCGAATGGGATGTGGTTCGCATCCAGGCCACTGCCGCCATTCGTGACGAGAATGCCCAGCGGATTCTCGCGGATGAGCCGGTACAGCGCCTCGTTGTCAGGTACCGAGAAATGGGCGGGTACGTACATGGAATGCCACCGCGATCGCTTGAGAATGTGTGCCGATGATCATTGCCGGACGGCGGCTTTAATGCAAACCTGCGTCCGCGAGCTGCGCCTGGTCCCGGTCTGCCTTCAAGTCCATGCTGCGACACATCAGCACGTACACCAGCGCCGCCACCGGGAGGCCCACCAGCATCGCCAGATCGGCGCCCCCCATCGCGCGAGCGACCGGCCCCCGGTAAAGGCCCGTGCTGAAGAACGGGATCATCACTGCAAAGCCGATGAAATATGCGCTCAGCCCGCGCCAGTTCCAGCGCCCATACATGCCCCGGGGATTGAAGATCTCGCGCACCGAGTAATGTCCGCGCCGCACGAAATAGAAATCCACGAGATTGATGGCCGTCCACGGGGTCATCAGGTACAGCAGGATCGCCAGAAACTCGCCGAACTTGGCCACGAACGAGCCCGAGGTACCGATTGCGATCACCTCGGCGCACAGCATCGCGAAAACGAGCGACAGCAGGCGCTTTGCGACCGTCGAGCGGCTCGGTTTGAACGAATCCACCGCCGAGAGAAGGGTGAGTGTGGCGCCGTAATAATTGAGAGCGGTGATCGCCACCAACCCGAGGAGTGCGGCCAGCATCAGCGGCCGTCCGAATCCCGGCAGCACGCGATCGGCCGCAATCCGCAGCCCTGTCGTGACCTCGAGTTGGGGGTAGAGTGCGCCGGCCAGCGTGCCTACGAGCATCATCCACGCCCCGCCGATGAACGCGCCCAAATAGGTCCACCAGAACGCCGCCCGCACGCCGACATCGCGTGGCAGGTAACGAGAGTAGTCCGATACGTAGATCGACCAGGAGATCTGATAGGTGGCAGCCGCAAAAAACTGCGCGATGAATGCCACCCTCGGGAAGGGCCCGAAACTGAGTTGCGGCGCCGGCAACGCAAGGCGCGTGACCGCGGCAACCGTGAAGACTACGAGCGCTGCGATGACGGTGGCCGCGATCCATCGATTGGCCACGTGAATGAAGTCATACCCGATGGCGGCGATCCCCGCCGACAGGACCGAGAACACCAGCATGGTCAGAGTCGGACTGGTGCCGTACATCGAGGTCATCGTCTGCGCCGCGAGCAGCTGATTGAAGGCGTTGAAGCCGATGTAGGCGATCAGCGCCACGATCCAGACCAGGAGTGCCCCCAGATAGCCGAATTGCGGGCGCGATTGAATCATCTGCGGCAATCCCAGCTGCGGTCCCTGGGTGGAGTGGAATGCCATGAAGAACGTTCCGAAGAGGCATCCCGTGACCACCGCGCTGGCCATCCACATCAGGTTCCCGCCGAGCGCTCCGCCCACGACGCCGGTGGCGACCGTTGCCAGGTTGGCGTCGCCCGAGAACCAGACCGGCCACAGGTGCCACACCTTGCCGCGGCGCTCGCTCAGCGGCACATATTCGATGCTTCGTGACTCGACGACCGGAGCGCTTGCCTTGCCGGACGCGTCGTTGCCGCTGCTCACGCTTCCCCGCTCAATCCCTGTCGCCCCCGAGGCCGCCGAGCGCCATCAGCGCGAATTCCTCGAAGAGGATCTGCGCGGCGAGTTGTGCGGTGTTGGTCGTCGGATCGTACTGCGGCGCGACCTCCATCACGTCCGCGCCCACGATGTCCAGTCCAGCCAGCGACCGTAACAGCGCCAGACCTTCCCGCGGCGTGAGCCCGCCGACCTCCGGTGTGCCTGTACCCGGCGCGTATGCGGGATCGAAGCCATCGACATCGACGCTGACATAAACCGGTCCCGAGCCCACGACCTCGCGGGCGAGGGCGGCAACCTCGGCCCAGCCCTTTTGCAGCCATTCCTCCATGTAGACGACCCGCATGCCCGCGGCGTGCGAGAACTCCCAGAACATGTTGGACGAGCCGCGAATGCCGATCTGAATGGTGCGTTCCGGGTCGAGCGCCCCATCGAGCACGGCCAGCCGAAACGGGCCGCCGTGGTGGAATTTCGAGCCGTCATAGGCACCCATGGTGTCGCAGTGGGCGTCGATGTGCACCAACCCGAGCGGACGCTCCTTGCCGAGCGCTTTGAGGATCGGATAGGTGACGGAGTGATCGCCGCCCACCGACAGCGGCCGTACGCGCTGCGGAACGAGCCGCGCGTAGTACATCTCGATGTCTTCGAGCGACTGCTCCAGGCTGTAGCGACTGCGGAACGGCACATCGCCCACGTCGGCAGCGCGCACGTGCGCGTGAGGAACGCCACGGAGGGTCGGATGGTAGGGTCCTATGCGCTCGATGGTGCGCACCGCGCGGGGACCAAACCGCGCACCCGGGCGATTCGATACGCCCAGATCCATCGGTACGCCGATGACGGCAACGTCGAGGTCTTGGATGTCCGATGCAGTGGGCAGCCCCAGGAAAGTAGGCACCCCTGCGTATGGCAGCGTGCGCCGTCCGTCTGGCCGCTGCACCTGCTTGATTGCGGTGCGCAGCGTCGGGTCGGTCGCATCGAAGGCGCCACCTTCGGCGTAGCGTCCACGCAGTGCTTGCAACTTCAATGGGTCCATGTCGTAACCCTCAAACCGTGACTCGAGCCCCGGGAGACTGCTGCCGGCTTGCGAGCCGCGCGCCGGTGACGAAGCTCGCGTAACAGAGCGTGGTTGCGACGACGCCGAACCACAGCAGCAGCGTGTAGCCACCCTCCTCGATGAGCAGTGCACCCACGTAGGGGCCCACTGCCAGCATCAGATGGGTGACCGTTCCATAGAATGCGACAAAACGTCCGGATGCGTCTACATCGTTGAAGATGACGATGAAGTAAGCGATCACATAGCTCCAGAAGATCTGAAAGACGGTGTTGATCCAGAAAAACGCGGTCACCGGTCTGGCATAGTGACCCAACCGGGTGAGCAGCAGCAGCGCGCCGATCTGGAAAAAAGCGGTAACGATCAGCGGTAACACCCTGCCGAAGCGCACGCCGATCAACGCCGCGGCGGCAGATCCGGCGAGACTGAGGACCAGCCCCGCGCTGAGCGCGTAGCCCGTTTGCTCGAGAGTGAGGCCGGCGCCGCGCGCGACTCCTTCGAGATACCCCCACACCGCCCCGATCATCAGGAAATAAAGGCCCGTGCCGAGAAGTGCCGCCGTGCCCGGGCCCGCTATCCGGTGCCACTGCAGGCCGCCGGAGCGGGGCCGCTGGCCGGGATCCTCCGGAAAGCACCACCAGCAGATGAGCAGCGTCGGGATGAGCCACACCAGGATATAGCCATATACGGTTTCCAGTCTCCACTGCGGCGGCACGACGTCGGCGACATATAGCCCTACGGCGGAGAAGATGACCTGCGTGCAGAGCAGCAGGCCGGCGTTGCGGTCGGCGCGCCGCGTGTCGACGATGCCCGCCAGGGCCACGGCGTAGGCCACCCCCGCCGTCACGCCGCAGGCGAGCCTGAGTCCCATGAGCGGGTAAAATCCGGTGACGAAGAAGCAGAGCGCGTTCAGCAGGCAGAAAAGCGCCAGCGCCCAGCCAACCGTGCGCCGCCATGACACCTGCCGCAGCCACCAGGCTCCCGTGGCAGTGGAGACTGCGATACCCGCGAGGTCGGCGGATCCCAGCAGGCCCGTACGTGCCGGCGACAGGTGCAGCAGGTCGCCGATGGCCCCGACGAAGCTCGGCAGGATGAGGAGGATGGCCTCGGTGACCGAGCCCACGAGCAGCAGCGAGAGCACTGCGGCCGGTCTGTCGATGGCGCGCCCGCTGGCGGGGGCGGCAGAGTGACTCATCGGCGTCGGTCGCGGAGAATTTCGCGAGCGGCGTTTCGCCCGACGACTGCTCCCACTCCGCCGCCGGGGTGAGCGGAGGAGCCGCACTGGTAAAGACCCTTGATGGGGGAACGGTAGTCGGCCCAATGCGGTGCCGGCCGCGCCCAGAAGAGTTGATCGAGCTGCAGCTCGCCGTGGAAGATGTGGCCGTGGGGGCTGCCAATCGTCGCTTCGATATCGACCGGCGTCAGCACCTGCATCCCGATGATGCCATCGGAGAATCCGGGCGCAGCCTCGTCGAGGACGCCCAGCGCATTGCGCACGAGCTCGTCCTTGCGCGTCGTCCAGTCGCCTTCGCGAAGGTGATAGGGAGCGTGACCGCCGAACAGATTGACGACATGCTTGCCAGGCGGAGAGATCGTATCGTCGACGAACGTCGGCGTTACAGGCGTAAGGAACGGCCTGCGGGAGATGTCGCCGAACTTGGCATCGTCGTATGCGCGCTCGAGGTATTCGATGGTCGGGCCGATGTGCACGTAGGTCGGGTAAGGGATGCCGCACTTCTGTGCATCGAATGTTTTGTATTGGGGCAAGCGTTCGCACGCGATATTGATCTTGAAGGCGCTCGAGAGCGTGCGGTACGTCTCGATGTCGCGCACGAATTCCGCCGGGAGCTGTTTCCTGTCGATTAGCTTGAGAAAGGTGATCTTTGCCGACGCATTGCTGACGACGATGGAGGCGTGGTGCCGCGAGCCATCGGCTAGAGTGACGCCGGTGACGCGTCCGTTCGAGGTTTCGATTGCCGACACGTCGGCTTGCGTCTGGATCGTCACGCCCTTTTCCGTACCGGAGCGCGCGATGGCCGTGCTGATGGCGCCCATGCCTCCACGGACAAAACCCCATCCGCCAGCGCCGGCGTGCTCGCCCATGACGTGGTGCATGACGACATAGGCGGATCCGGGGCTCTTGGGGCCGGCAAAGGTGCCGATGCCGGAATAGTAGGCAAGGAGGGCTCTGATCTCCGAACGCTCGAACCACTCGGATAAGTAGTCGTCCGCGCTCATGGTCAACAGGTCGACGAACCGGAACAACTTGCCGCACACCCGACGGTATCGCCACAGGAACTTCGCCGTCTCCTTGAACGAGTGCCAGTCCCGGCATGACGGGTCGGGCGGAGTCTCGAGCAGCAGCCGGCGCATGATCTTCACCGAGTCCATCAGATAGCGATCGAATTCGGGATAGATCGCCGCATCTTTCTTGGAAAACCGGGCAAAACTGCGCTGGGTCCGCTCGATGTCATCGGAGAATGTGATGTAGTCGTCCGCCGGCAGGGGAGCGAACAGGTCGGTGGCCGGCAGCACCTGATAGCCATAGCGGGCGAGCTCGAGCTCCTCGATGACCTTCGGGTGCAGCAGGCTCATGAGATAGCTGAATACCGAGAACCTGAATCCGGGAACGATCTCCTCGGTGACGGCGGCGCCGCCGACGACATGCCTGCGCTCGAGGATCAGGACCTTCAGTCCGGCCTTGGCCAGATAGGCTCCGCAGGTCAGGCCGTTATGTCCCGCGCCGATGACGATCGCGTCGTACTGGTTTGGCAAGGTGACCCCGCTGTGGTTCGAGAATGGCGTTACCCGCGCGCACCGGCACCCGGAGGGGGCGGCAACCTGCCGAGCACGGCCTCGAGAGCCAGCCCGAGGGTAAGCAGATCCCGGTCAGAGCCCGGTGGGCCATCGAACTCGAGCGCCACGGGCAGGCCATCCCCGGTCAAGCCCGCCGGCAATACCAGTCCGGGCAGGCCTGCCGTGCTTCCCGGCGCGATGTTGCGACTGATGGCGTCATCGAACGGCATGCGCCGCCCTGCGACTTCGACGTACATGTCTGCCTCCCATGCCGAACCGCGGATCGGTGGGGCCGGAAGGATCGTCGCCGGGAAGACGATCGCCGCGAGCCCGCTGCGGCGGAAATACTCGCGATACATCGCGTGCAGCGCGGGCAGGTGCACATTCACGATCTCCCGGTAGCGTGAGTCGGTGACGAAATTGCCGTCGCTCGGGTCGATCGCGGGTACGACCATGCGCCGGATGTCCGGGCTTGCTTGTGCGATCAGCTGGTCGAAAGTAACCCCCGTGCGATAGTCCGCAAGGTAGCGGGTCATGGAGGGGCGGAAGTCATGGTTCTGCACCTCATTCGTGATGAGGTCGATCAGATGGTGCAGCTCAGCGAGCTCACCCTCGACCAGCTCGGCTCCTGCTCGGCGCAGATTCTCGAGGCCAGCCGCGGTGATCCGTTCAACCTCGGGATCAAGACCCGTCCAGAAGTACGAGCGAACAACGCCGAGACGCACGCCCTTCAAGGACGGCGGCGAGGCTTCGATGGGACCACCGGTCAGGGCACCATCGAACAACAGGAGATCGGCGACCGTTCGAGCGTGGGGCCCCAGCTGATCGAAGCGCGGCGAGATCGGCACGACCGCGCTCGTCGGATACCGGCCGGTCGTGGGGCGGAACCCGGCAATCCCGCAGAGAGCGGCCGGCACCCGGATCGAGCCCTCGGTGTCCTCCGCCACCCCGAGCGGCGCCATGCGATAGGCGACGCTGGCGGCGGTTCCGCCGCTGCTGCCTCCGGGGATCCGGGTTGGATCGTAGGGGTTGTGGACGGTGCCATAGGCGTAATTGTTGCTGATCCAGCCGTAGGAGAGCTCGTGAAGATTGTTCTTCCCGAGCACGATCGCGCCGTGATCGCGCAGTGCCCGGACCAACGGGGCGTCCTCGCGCGGTTGGAAATGGCGCAACGCGGGGGTTCCGGCGGTCGTCGGAAGATCGCGCGTGTTGACACTGTCCTTGATCGCAATCGGGAGTCCATGCAGGCGAACCAGCCTCGCGCCTGCCCGGCGCTTACGATCGCACTCGCGGGCGGCTTCGAGCACCAGCTCAGGTCGCAGGCTGATGAACGCATTGAGACCGGCACCGGCCTCGCAGCGCCGGAGCAGGGCTTGCGCATAATTCTCCGCTCCGATATCCCCACTCGCGAGTGCGCGCACAGCTTCGACGGCGGTGAGAGCGGCGAGGTCATTCGCCGCATCGGCAGCGGACGTCGCCGTTGCGCCCGCGCGCGCAGCCACGGCTGCGGCGACCCCAGCAGCCTTGAACGTGCAAAGCGATGCCGCGGTCACCCCGCTCAGGAAGCGCCGACGGCCGATGTCAGTGCCCATCAGAAGCTGTACGTGAAATTCGCGCCGAGCACTCGCGGCCTGATCGGTGTCTGCGCCACGATGAAATTGTCCGTGCTGGTGAAGACGATCGCGTGCGAGTTGGTGATGTTCTGACCGTAGACGCTGAAGCTCCAATCGTCCTTCTCCAACCCGATGGAAGCGTCGGAGGTCGTGTAGGCGGGGTCCTCGAATCTGATCCTGGCGGTCCCGACCGTGACGCCCGGAACGAACGGCGGATTCGAGCCCGCCTGCGTGAAGGAATGCCCGGTATGCACCATGCCGATTTGCACGTGTGCCACCGCGCCGTTGAGGTACTGGAAGTAGGCGGAGGTGGCGAGCGGCCAGTCGTAGCGCAGGAGGAGATTGAAGCGCAGCGGCGGCGAGTCGGCCGCCGGGGCGCCCCGCGGACCGAAGGGATTGCCCACCGCGGCGCAACTGCTCGGTCCGGCCAGGCAGACCTCGGTGATCGGCTTGCCGTAGTTCTCGCTCGCGGGATTGTTGTCGATGATCGCCGGCGAGTTGGTCTGTTCGCTGCTGTTCCAGGCGCCCGCGCCTTCGAGCTTGAGCCCCTGCCAGATCTGGGCGACGAACGAGGTCTCGGTGCCGTCGATGCGGAAGTCCTGGCCGTTCGTGTTGAAGAAGATGGTGCCGGTGAGGCCTGGGTCGAAGAACTCGATCTGCACGTCGTCCCAGTTCTCGCGATAGATGGCGCCGTTCCACTGGAAGTAGCGACCGAAGAGCTGCCAGTTGGTTTTCCAGCCGACCTCGTAGTTGTTGAGCTGGTCCGGTGCGTAAGACTCCTGAACGATGAGCTGGTCCACGCCGTCCGGGCCGGGAGCGTGGTAGGTGCCGGCGTTGTTGAAGCCGCCCGGGCGGAAGCCCTGCGAGAACGTGAAGTAGGTCAGAATGTGCTGTGTGTTGCCGAACAGAGTTGGGTCGATGTGCCAGGATATGTTGGCCTGGGAGCGCTCGCCCGATTCGGTGTCGCTGAGGTCCTGTGTATTGAGGTCGATCGAGAAATCGGGATTGTGGCAGCCGCCCACCGGAGTCCCGCCTTCGAAGCAGCCGAAACCCAGCAGCGCGCTGCCTGCGGCGCTGTTCAGGAAGCGGAAGTGTCTGGTCCCTGCCGTCAACGTGAGGTGCGAAGTCAGATCGAAGCTGACCGACGCGAACTCGGCGAGCTGGCGCTCTTCCCGCATTGCGTCCAGCCCGAAGGCGGTACTGCTGGTCTCCAGGCCCGGGTCGGTGGCGAAGCCCGGGAAGGTGCCCTCCACCGCAAAGCAGCCCGTATTGCCCGGGGTCCCCGCCGCGCCGTTGGACGTACACGGGGGAACGGTCCGGTACAGGTCCTGAGTCTGGTCGTAGATGGTGTTGCTTTCCTCGAAGACGCCCACGATGCCGCGCAAGCGCCAGTCGGCCGGGGTCTGCGCCCGCAGCTCGTGCTGCCAGTGCTTGTCTTCCTGGTTGGAGATCACCGGCGCAACGGCGGAGTAACACGTCGACGTCAGGCTGTTGTCGCCCCCGGTCCCGGGACCGTAGCACTCGTAGTAATCGCCATAGACGCCGCGAGCGTAATTGGTGTAGTCGGATTCGGTCTCGAGGTTGCGCGTGAGCAGACCGCCGGTGTAGATGAGGCTCAGGGGGCCGGCCTTGCCGTTGAGCGTCCACGCGGTGTTCGAGTCCCTTTCGTCGTGGTACGCCGGGGTGAAGAGTACGACCTCGAGGGGATTGAGCTGCGCGCCGTCCGGAGCGTTCGGATACTGGAAGAACACCCCCTCGGCGTCCAGGCTCTGCCACATCTGCGTGACGAGGAAGCTCCAGTCATCATTGAACCGGTACAGCGCCTCGACCCGGCCGCCCTGGTAGGTGACCGGATTGATGTCGTTTCTCACCAGGTCGACGTTGTTGGCAACCGGGCTTCCGGGAGGCACGCAATAGCCGTTGTTCACGCCGCCGTCCGGGCATTGTCCGTTGACCGCGGGGTACTGGGCATAGTGGATGCCTATGTCCGTGTCGTGACGGGTGAATGTGCCCTGCACGTTGTCGATGTAGCCGCCGCGACGGTCGCTGTAGGCCACGAAGCGCACAGCCATGTGGTGCGGAACCACCGGCAGGTTGAGGACGCCCGTCACCGCGCCATTCGGATTGCCGTGCGCGGTGGCGCCGTAGTCGCCGCTGAAGTTGCCCGTCACCGTGTCCAGCACCGGCTTGTTGGTGATGTAGCGGATGGCGCCCGCCTCGGCGCCGGAGCCGAACAGCGTCCCCTGCGGCCCTTCGAGCACCTCGATGCGGCTCATGTCGACCGCATAGATGTCCATGTTCTGGTTCGGCATCTGCACGGACTGGTCGTCCAGGTAGACGGCGACGTTCGGCCACGGGGCCGTATAGCCGCTGAACTGGGTGGCCTGCGAGCCGGCGCCGACACCGCGGATGAAGATCTCGTTCTGGCCCGGACCGTTGTCGGCGGATGTGAGGTTCGGCAGCATCTGCACGTAGTCCTCGAACGAGGAGATGTGCAGTTGTTGCATCGTCTGCCCGGTGAGCGCCTGCATCGTGACCGGCACGTTCTGGATGTTCTCGCTGCGGCGAGTGGCGGTGACGAGGACCTCCTTGAGCGCCGGGGCCGAGGCGTCGGTCTTCGAGGCTTCGGTACGCTTGTCGGACGTGGGGACCACCTGCGCGCTCGTGTCGGCCGGGGCCGGGTCGGGCGCGGGTTGGGCAGCAATCGCTCGCAGGTACACGCCGCTCAGGATCGCGGCCACCGCATATGAGACCTTCGACTTCATGGCAAACCCTCCACAGAATTGATTCTTGTGGGCCCAGCCTGAGCCTTCGATCACCGGCAGGCGACTGCCACCGGGCACTGAACGGATGCGTCAATCGTGTGTTATGCAGACCCCTGAAACTTCAATAGCTGGGTGGCGTGATCGCCCAAACGATCTCGGTCTCCTCCGACCCCGGATTCCGGTATCGATGCGGACGCGTGCTCTCGAAACCGAAGCTGTCGCCGGTCTCCAGCACCACGCTTTGCCCATCGACCCAAAGCTCGAGGCGCCCGCGCACGACCACCCCGGCTTCCTCGCCCGCGTGCGAGTAGGGCTCTTCACCCGAAGTAGCGCCCGGCGCCAGGCGGCACAGCACCAACTCCAGCTCTCCCTTGAGCGATGGGCTGAGCAGCTCATCGACGATTCCCGCCGAGAAATCGATTCGGCGCCGCCGCGAGCGGCGGACTATCAGACCATGCTCGTGCGGGCGGACGGTATCCGCCTCGAAAAACCAACCGATCGTGACGCCCAGGGCATGCGCGATCGACAGTAATGACTTGATGGAGGGCATCGCCTGCTGGCGCTCCACCATGCTCAGGTAACCGACCGACAGCCCGCTGGCTGCGGCGAGTTGGCTCAGTGTCAGGTTGCGCGCCTTGCGCAGACCGCGGATTTCGGCGCCGACGCGACTGGGTGCGGTGGCGGCAGTGTCGGCGGCTTTGGAGCGCGGGCGGGCGGTCGTCGCGCGGGCATGCCAACTATTCATCTTTGCTGCTTGAGCAGTCCGTACGTCGTCATGCACAACTGAAAATTCATGGACTAAATTTCAGTATTTGCATAATATCGGACTGAAATTTTTGTTGCAAACAAATCGCGGCCGCCACGAAGGGGCGGCGGCGACCACCATTCACCCGGGGGAATCGTGGAAACTCAAGACGCCACTCAGCTCAATGCTCGCCGGGCCGCGGCCGTGACGCGCGGCATCGCCAGTGCTACGCCCGAATTCGCCGTGCGCGCCCAGAATGCCGAGGTCTGGGACAGTGTCGGCCGCCGTTATGTGGATTTCGCCGGCGGCATCGGGGTGCTGGCCACGGGACATCGGCACCCCAAAGTGATCGCGGCAGTCAGCGCGCAACTCGAGCGCTTCACCCACACCGCCTTCCAGGTGATGGCGTACGAGTCCTACATCCGCCTGGCGGAGCGGCTCAATGCCATCGCGCCGTTCAAGGGGCCGGCGAAGAGCCTGCTGCTGACGACCGGCGTGGAGGCGGTCGAAGCGGCCGTGAAGATCGCGCGGATCGCCACCGGCCGTTCGGCAGTCATCGCGTTTGGCGGCGCCTTTCACGGCCGCACCAGCCTCGGCATGGCCCTCACCGGTCGGGCGGTGCCGTACAAACGTGGCCTGGACTCCTGGCTCCCGGGGATTTTTCGCGTGCCTTTCCCGGCTGCGCATCGGGACATAAGTGTGCGCGACAGCTTGCGCGCCCTCGATCTGGTGATGCGCGGGGACGTGGAGCCGAGCCACGTAGCCACCATGATCATCGAGCCCGTGCAGGGCGAAGGCGGTTTCCATGTCGCGCCGCCGGAGCTGCTCGCCGAGCTGCGACGCATCTGCGACACGCACGGCATTCTGCTGATCGCCGACGAAATCCAGTCCGGCTTCGGGCGCACCGGGCGCATGTTCGCCATCGAGCACGCGGGCATCGAGCCCGATCTGGTCACGCTCGCCAAGTCTCTCGCCGGCGGGTTTCCGCTGTCGGCGGTGTTGGGCCGTGCCGCCGTCATGGATGCCGTCGAGCCCGGTGGACTTGGCGGCACTTACGGTGGCTCGCCGATCGGGTGCGCGGCCGCGCTTGCCGTGTTGGACGTGATGGAGGAAGAGCGGCTGCTGGAGCGGTCCGCGGCCATCGGCACGCGCTTGCGCAAGCGTCTCGCGGCGCTCGCCGAAAGCAGTGCCGCCGTTCCCATCGGCAACGTGCGCGGCCTCGGTGCCATGATCGGCTTCGATGTGCTCAAGAGTCGCGGCGGGGGCGAGACCGACGGCGCGGGCGCCAAACGGGTGACTCAGCGTGCGCTCGAGGCTGGCCTGATTCTGCTCTCGTGCGGCTTACAGGGTGAGACCATCCGCATCCTGGTGCCGCTGACGATTTCGGATGTCACCTTGGATGAAGGGCTCGGCAAGCTCGAGCAGGCGTTGCGCCTCTGACGCCCTCTATTCCCGGTAGCGCGACAGTGCATCTCCGAGGGTTTCGCGCAGCGGCGCCAGCCAGGGCTCGTAGTGACGCCACTGGGAGAGACCCTCACGATAGATCGGCTGGCGGACCTGCTCGGAGCTTGCCGTCCTGACGCTGCGCTCGGTGCGGTGGAATTCGACACAGGCAGGCTCGAAGTCGAGCCCGCAGAACTCCAGCAGCCGGCGAACGCTGTCCTCCAGGTCCTGCACGACATCTTCGTAGCCGAGGCGCAGGACCCGCCCGGGAAGGACCGCATCCCAGTGACGCATGAGCTCGAGGTACGTGCGGTAATAGCGCGCGATGTCTTCCAGGCCATAGGTGAACGCCTGGCCTTGGGCGAACAGCTGCTTGAAGTTGCCGAAGCAGCAGGCCATCGGCTCCCGGCGCACATCGATGATCTTCGCGTTCGGCAGCATCAGATGGATCAGCCCGATGTGCCGGAAGTTGTTCGGCATCTTGTCGATGAAGCGGGGCCGGCCCGCGGTGCGGTACGCTCGGGTCTCATGCAGATAGCGTTCGCCCAGCCGACGAAGGTCCTCCGAGCTCATGCTCTGAAGGATCCCCGGATAGCGCGACTCCCGTCCGTCCAGATCCGTGACGATGCGCGGTACGTCGGCAAGCTCGTGCGTGCCTTCGACCTGCGAGTGGGAAGCGAGGATCTGCTCGATCAGCGTCGAGCCCGAGCGCGGCAGACCGAGGATGAAAATCGGATCGGCGGCGCTCGCTCCGCCGTCGCGGTGACGCGCGAAGAGCGCAGGCGTGCAGACCTCCATCTGCAGCCGGGTGTTATGTTCGATCTGCTCCGGCCGGTACGAGCTCGCCGAGCGCCGCAGCACGTTGCCGCGGCTGTAGTACTCGAACGACCGCTGGTATTCCTGCCGGTCCTCGAGCGCCTTGCCGAGCGCAAAGCACAGGTGATATCGGTCATCGGCGGAGGTCGCGGCGGCGGACTCCGCGGCGATCATCTGTCCCAACTCCTCGTCGGTGAAGCGGTAAGTCTTGAGATTGGCCAGGCTCCAGTACGCATCGCCGTACCCGGAGCGAGCCGCCGCCGCCGCGCGATACTCGGCGACGGCCGCCTCGGTGTGGCCCAACGTTTTCAGCAAGTGGGCAATCGACAGATGCAGCTCGGCAGGCTGCTGCGCCTCAGGGAGGAGCTCGCGGTAAATCTCGATGGCCCGCTCGTGCCTGCCGAGTCCCACCTGAGTGAGGGCGTGAAGCGTGAGATAACCTCGGTGGCTCCTGTCGATTGCCAGCAGCTTCTCTACCTGCCTCTCCGCCTCGAAGTGCAGTTGGCGCTTCGAGAGCACCTGAGCATAATCGAATCGCGCCGCGTGATAGTCGGGCGACAGCTCGAGGACCCCCTCCAGCAGGACTTGAGCATCGCCGTAGATTTCCTGCTCCATGGCGATATGCGCGAGCAGACGCATGGCCTCGATGTGGTGTCCGCGCTCGAGGAGGAAGCCGCGAATGACCTCTTCTGCCCGGGCGAGCTCGCCATCCGCGAACATGGCGCTCGCCGTAACGACTTCCGGGGGTAATTCGCGCAGTCTCGCGGCCTGCGCGGCGGCCTGTGAGGCCTTTGCAGCCTGGCCCGTCATCCGGTACAGGCCCTCCAGCATGCTCCAGCTGACCGGAAGTGCCGGGGTGAGGCTTACCGCGCGCTGGAACGCCTCGATTGCCTCGCGGGCCTGCCTCATGGCGATGTGGCAGAAGCCGCGCTCCTGATACGACCGGCTGAAACGCGGATACAGACGTTCGAGACGCGAGAGAGTTTCGAGAGCCGCGGGGATGTCTCCGAGCAGGCGTTGCGCATGCGCGCAGACGTAGAGCGCATCCCTGTTCTCGGGGACGGTGGCGAGGAGCGCCACCGCCGCTGCCCGGGCTTCAGCGAACCGCTGCTCCTCGATCAGGCGACGCAGCCGCTTGACTTCGAGCTCTATCGGCGAGGGATTGAGCATGCCCCTGAGCCAGCCACGGACATCCCGCGAAGGCCGATATCCTAAGCGATCCTTCGGCCGCGGGCAGCCGGCATGCGTGCGGCTGCATCCATAGGCTGCCAGCTGAAGGCCGTCACTGCCGCTTCCTGCGGCGCCACGCGTAGTAGCAGGGTAGGCCGGCCAGGATGATGAGCAAGCCAACGGACGATCGAATGGGCTGATCGAGCCACAGATTGATCGTGAGGGCGAGTGCGGCAACGAGGAACAGAAGCGGCGTCCAGGGATAGCCCCACACGCGATATGGACGCGGCAGCTCCGGCTCCCTTGCGCGCAGCCTGATGAGCGCCAGAGCTCCGAGCGCGAAATAAATCCAGATCGCGAAGATATAGAGCGAGACCAGCTCTTCGAAGGTTCCCGTGAGCGCAATCACTGCGCCGAGCGTGCCCACGAAGAGAAGGGCGCCTTCGGGACTGCGGTAACGCGGCTGCACGCGGGCGGCGAACGCGAAGAACAGTCCCGCGCGCGCCAGGGCATACGTGACCCGCGATTCGCTCAGGACCACCGCGTGGAGTGTGGCCAGAGCCGAGATGCCCATGGCCACGGTCAGCCACGCGGCGCCGCTGTGGCCGAAGAGAGAGGCCACGGCATCGGAGGCCACGTGTGCAGAACCCGCGACTCGTGAGAATGGAAGAACGTGACAGTACATGATGTCCAGCAGGACGTAGAGCGTGCCGACGATGAGCAAGCCGCAAAGGAGCGCCACTGGAATGCTTCTGGCGGGATCCCGGATCTCGGCACCAAGATAACCGATGTTCTGCAAGCCGTTGTAGGCCCACATGACGGGCACCATCGCTGTCAGCACCGCGCCGATGCGGCTGGTGTCGTGCACGATCACTGCGGCACCGGCCTGTGCTGTGCCTGGGCCGTTCCAGAACGCGGCCGCGACGATGATCACGACGATCGTTGCGATCTTGATCGAGCCGAGGAAGAACTGCACGCTGCCGCCGAACCGGACGCTCAGATAGTTCAGCGCGGTCACGCAGATGACGACGAGCGCGGCCAGCGGCTGCGCCGCATGGAGGGTATAGGCGAGATGTCCGACATGCAGGGTCATCCACGGCTTATCGAGCTGCGGCAGGAGATAGCTCACGAATCGCACGAAGCCGGCGGCGATGGTTGCGATGCCGCCGGGCGTGCCGAGGACGGCGCTCATCCAGCCAAACATGAACCCCCACAGGGGACCGAGGCCGCGGCTGAGGTAACAGTACAGTCCGCCTGCGGCCGGCAGCGCCGCGCCGAGCTCGGCGAAGCAAAGTGCCCCGCAGAGCGCTATGACGCTGCCGATGAGCCAGGTGACGAGGAACAGATCGTACGACCCGGCCGCGCGGGCAATTGGTCCCGCGACGAGGAAGACCCCGGTGCCGATGATCGTGCTGACGACCACGGCGGTCGCCTGCCATGGACCCAGCCCACGCACCAGGTCTGACGATGCCTCGGCGCGAGAAGCCGGCTGCGAACCCTCATCGGCGTGAAGGATGCGCGTGGTCACACCTTGCCCCCTGAGCGCGCCTCACCGTCATTGCGGCGGCACGCTTTTCTCGAGTCTACTGCTGCGCGTCATCGCGGGGCAACGCGAACCCCCGGCGGTGCGGGCGCGGTGGGATCGACAAACAGATCGACTGGCAACTCCGCGGCGGGATCGAGCGCATAGCGCCCGAAGTCGGTGACGCCCTCTGCCCACAGGACCTCATCATCCAGAAAGAACCGCCCCGTGCATGCACGCGCCGGGCGACAAAGGATCGCATGGGCCGCATCGGCTATGATTTCGGGGCGGCGCGAGTGGTCGAATAGCTCACCGTTGCCGATGGCAAGCTTGACGGCCGAGGTCGCAATGGTGGTCCGCGGCCAGAGTCCGTTGAATGCGATTCCTTCGTGCTGGAACTCCGCCGCCATGGCCATCATGTACAGGCTCATGCCGAATTTCGCGACGGTATAAGCCGGATAAGGGGCGAACCATTGGGGCCGCAACTCCAGCGGGGGGCACAATGCCAGCACATGCGGATTCGCCGACTTGCGCAGATGCGGTATGCACTGCCGTGTCACAAGGAAGGTGCCGCGCGCATTGATCTGATGCATCAGATCGTAGCGCTTCATGTCAGTCTGCAGCGTGCCGGTGAGGCTGATGGCCGATGCGTTGTTGACGCAGATATCGATGCTGCCGAAGCGATCGACCGTCGCATCAACCGCCGCTCGTACGGACGCCTCGTCGCGGACGTCTACCACGAGGGGCAGGGCGTGTCCGCCGGCAGACTCGACCTGCTCGGCGGCGGTGTGGATCGTACCGGGCAGCTTGGGATGCGGTTTCTCGGTTTTGGCTGCAATCACCACATTGGCACCGTCCCGCGCCGCGCGCAGCCCGATCGCAAGGCCTATTCCCCGGCTTGCGCCCGTAATGAACAATGTCTTGTCTTTCAGAGTCATGTGGACGCTCTCGATTGAGTTGCGGTAACCGGTGCTACCGGCCTTCACGGTCGATCCTGCGGAGACACTCGACCGCACGCTCTTCGGCTTGACTCCAGGTAAACGGTGCGTCGAGGCTGGCGAGATACGACTCTCCCACGCCGTTGCTTCGCGGGGTCGTCTTGAGGAACACATCCGAGTCGTCCGTTCCCGATAGCGCCATGGCAACGGCCAGCGCCGGCAGCACATCGAACTTCCCGATCCGTACGCCCTCCGGCGCGTGGTGGCGGGCGACAGCTTCAACGATGGGATACGGCAGACCCCAGAGCCCGAGCAGATAGGCGCCGAGTTCGGCGTGTGACGCGCCGAGCACGCGTGTTTCCGCCTCGTACATCGGGATCCGATCGGCAACCGCCACTTCGAAGGCTTTCTCCAGGTCACGCGGGCGCTCTTGCACGAGCACCCAGTAACCGATGTCGTGCAGGAGCGCTGCCAGCACCGCGTCGTCGTTCCATGTCGTTTCTGCCGTAAGAGCGTGGACGACCGCGGCGACCCGATTCGCATGTTGCTGCAGCCGCTCCAGGTTCAAGGGGACAACGGATCCATTGCTTGGCCGGTGGGCAAAGACTTCCGCGCACATGGCGAGATTGCGTACGGCGGGAAACCCGAGATACGTCACGGCTTGCTCGATGCTCGTCACCCGCTTCGCGGGGCGAAAGAACGCCGAGTTGACGATTTGCAGGACCTTGGCGGTGACCATGGCGTCGGCGCGGATGATGCGGCTCACTTCCCGGGTGCTGATCTTCTCGTTGGCCATGGCCACCTGCAGTCTCGAGAAGACGCGTGGTTGCGCCGGCAGCCGGTCGGTGCCCCCGAGCAACGCCCGCAGCACCGACTTCGAGAGGATCGCCCTGAGGTCGAGAGACCGCTCGATGACCTCCTCGAGCCGCCTCGCCAGGCAGGGCTTGCTGAGATACTGGTGCGCCACGGGCAGCAGCCGCACGACATCGCCAAGGTCCGCCGCGCCGGAGAGGACGATTCTCACCGTATCCGGCCAGCGCTCGCGCACGGTACGCAAGAGCTGGGCACCATCCATGCCCGGCATGCGCACATCCGCCACCAGCACGTCCTGCGGCGCTCGCTCCAGCTCCTCGAGAGCCCGCGCCCCGCTCTCCACGAAGGTCATGTTCCACGCATCGGCGCGCGGGAGCAGGCCGACGCGCAGCGCTTCGAGAAATCGCAACTCATCGTCGACGAAGAGAATGCGCGTCATTCCAGAGTCCCTGATTTTGATTTCGCATGGTTCCGGCACGGCAATCCATTATGCCGCAGCGAGCATTCGCCGAACGGGCGTGGTTGCCGCGAGAAAGACGAGCGGTCATACTCGCGCCCGTCCGCCGCTGAGCTTGGGTTCGAAGGAGAAAGCGGGAGCCGCGCACCAGGCAGGAGGTAGCGCTCCGTAAGCTAGGTGAAGACAGCCATCGATCCGACGCCGTCCGCCGCGGCTCTGTCGCCGCCTGGTTTGGCAGGAACCGCCAAGTGGGTGGTGTTCTCCCTGGATGCCGGCCGCTATGCCTTGCCGCTCGCGGCCGTCGAACGCATCGTACGCGCGGTAGAGATTACGCGCCTGCCCTCCGCCCCACCCATCGTGCTGGGGGCGATCGATGTGCGGGGGCGAGTGCTCCCGGTCTTCAATATTCGGCGCCGGTTCGGGTTGCCGGAGCGGGACATCGATCCCGCCGATCAGTTCGTCATTGCCCGCAGTGCGAATCGCGCCGTCGTGCTCGTCATCGATGCAGCCCAGGGAGTGTTGCAATCCCCGGTCTCTGACACCATCGGTGCGGCCAGCATCGCGACCGGTCTCGAGCACATCCAAGGCGTCATTCGATTGCCGGACGGGCTGGTGCTGATCCAGGATCTGGACCTGTTTCTGTCGGCGGCGGAGTCCCGCGCGCTCGATGAGGCTCTCGAACCGGGCACCCCGCATGGCAGCTGAAGTCCGCGCGGATCCGCTCTGGGAGCGCCTGAGTCACTTCATTGCCCAGAACACCGGATTGCATTTCCCACCCGAGCGCATCGCCGACCTGCAACGCGGCCTCGGCGCTGCCGCGGAGGAATTCGGCTTTGCGGATCACGCGCGCTGCGCCGAGTGGGTGCTGTCGGGGGCCCTGACGCGGCCACAGCTGCATGCGCTGGCGAGCCACCTCACCGTCGGCGAGACCTATTTCTTTCGGGAGCGCAGGACATTCGAGGCCCTGTCGAACGTCATTCTGCCGGACCTCATCAGTCGACGCCGCGGGCGCGAGCAGCGCCTGCGCCTCTGGAGCGCGGCCTGTTGCACCGGGGAGGAGGCCTACTCGCTGGCAATACTGCTGCAGCGGCTGCTACCCGACTGGCAGGACTGGAATGTTACGATTCTGGCGACCGATATCAATGAGCGGTTTCTGCGGAAGGCCGCGGCGGGGACTTACGGGGAATGGTCCTTTCGCGACTGCACCCCGCTCTTCAAGGAGCGCCATTTCACGCGCGCGCCGGATGGCCGTTATCAGGTGGCGGCGCAGATCAGAGACTGGGTGAGGTTCGCGCAGCTGAATCTGGCCGAGGATAGCTTTCCCTCGCTCAGCACGGACACCAATGCCATGGACGTGATCCTGTGCCGCAATCTGCTGCTCTACTTCACGCCCGCGCATGCCCGCAAGCTCGTGGAAAAGCTCAACAACGCGCTGCTGGACCAGGGATGGCTGGCAGTCAGTCCAAGCGAATACTCACAGGCGCTGTTCTCGCGGTTCGTAGCCGTGAATTTCCCGGGCGCCGTTCTGTACCGCAAGGACGGCGTCAGGGAGCGAAGCGCGCGGACACCATCGCTGCCGGAGCCGGCGGCCGCATTCGAGCTGCCAGCAGTACCGCAGGCAGCGGTGACTGTGGTGACCGCGGATCATCTGCCGCCGGAAGTCGCGCCCGTCGGGTTGTCGGAAGAGTCTTCGAGCTCTGCGGGTTTGCCACGGTCTCTTGCGGCCGCGGAATACGCCTTCAGCCAGGGCCGCTATGGTGAGGCAGTGGATGCGCTGCTGCCGGCGTTTGCTGACTCGGCCAGCGACATTTCACCGGGACGGCTGCCGCCTGAGCACGAGCCGCGCGCGTTTTCCGTACTGGCACGGGCCTACGCCAACCAGGGCAACCTCGCGGCAGCGCTGCTGTGGACCGCACGCTGGATAGACTCGAACAAGGTCGAGCCGACCGCCCACTACCTGCATGCGCTGATCCTGCAGGAGAAGGGTGAGCGGTGGCAGGCGCGGCGAGCCTTGCAGAGTGCACTTTTCCTGCAGCCCGATTTTGCGCTCGCGCACTTCGCGCTCGGCAACGTGGCGCGGGCAGACGGCCGTGCCGCGGAGGCCAACAAGCACTTTGCGAATGCGTTGCGATCGCTGCGCCATCGTTCCCCCGACGAGCCACTGCCTGACTCCGACGGGATGACGGTCGGGCGCCTCGTGCAGACGATCAACTCTCTGGCCGGTATCTCCGGCCGACCTCATCACGCCGGAGGCAAGCTCGAATGACGAACGGCACCGAAGCGGGGAAGATTCTGCGACAACGGGCGCAAGCCCTGGCGCAGGCACCACCGCCGCCCGCGGCTGGCACGGTCCTGGAACTGCTCGAGTTCGGGCTGGCTTCGGAACGCTACGCCATCGAGCGGCGGTATGTTCAGGAAGTGCAGCCCCTGCGGGAATTGACTCCGCTGCCCTGCACGCCGGCCTTCCTCCTGGGGATAGTCAACGTCCGCGGCCGCATCGTGCCGGTTCTGGATCTCAAGAAGTTCTTCGAGCTGCCGGAACGAGGGCTCACCGACCTGCACCGGACCATCATAGTTCGGGGCCACGATCTCGAGATCGGCCTGCTGGCGGACGTGATCATCGGCATCAGCGGCGTCCCGGCCGAGAGTCTGCAACCCTCGCTGCCGACCCTGACGGGTATCCGCGCGGACTATCTCAAAGGAGTCACCGCCGGGCGCCTCGTGGTGCTCGCGGTCGATCGCATTCTCAGCGATCCCAAGATCATCGTCCATGAGGAAGTCGAAGGCTGAGCCTGTCCCATCACCGGAGCGTCTGCGATGAAGTGGAATGTTGGAACCAAAATCGGTATCGGGTTCGGTATCGTGCTGACGATCTTCGTGATCGTCGGAGCCGTTGCCTACCGCAGCGTCATCCGGCAGACCGACACCGCGAACGCGGTTACACACACTTACGCAGTCGAGAACGAGCTGACGCAGCTGCTGTCGAGCCTGCAGGACGCCGAAACCGGCCAGCGCGGCTACCTCATCACCGGTAGCGACAGCTACCTGGCACCCTATAGCGCCGCCTTGCCGGCGATAGCGCAGCAGCGCACGGCACTGGCCAGCCTCGTGGCGGATAACCCCGACCAGCAGGCTCATCTCGATGCCCTGGAGCCCCTCATCGCGCAGAAATTGGCGGAATTGCAGCAAACGATCGACGTTCGCCGCACCAAGGATTTCGCGTCGGCACAGGCCGTCGTATTGACAGGAGCCGGCAAGAACTCGATGGACTCCATCCGTGGCATTGTGGAGGAGATGAATTCGCAAGAGGAAAGCACGCTCAAGGTACGTGCGGCCGCCAGACAGGCCGACGCGCGCGACACCACGTGGACGATCGTGGTGGGTACGCTCCTGGCGGCGATCCTCGCCGCGGTCGCGGGCGCGATCATCACGCGCAACATCGCGGTTCCGCTCAAGAGCCTGACTGGAGTTGCCGAGCGCATCACGATCGGCGACCTCGGCGTGAGCACGAATGTGGACGCGCGCGGCGATGAGATCGGCATGTTGGCACGTGCCTTCGAGCGCATGGGACGCTCCTTGCGCACCCTGGCGGAGGCCACCGAGCGGATCGCGGCCGGGGATCTGCGGGTCAATTTCCAGCCGCAGTCGCCCAGCGATCAGCTCGGCAACAGCTTCGTGCGAATGACGGACAACCTGCGGCGCCAGATCGGCGGCATGGTGGAAGCCGTCGCCGTCCTGGGCTCGGCGTCCACCGAGATCGTCGCCTCTACGGCCCAGCTCGCCTCCGGTGCGAGCGCGTCCGCGGCTGCTGTGAGCGAGACGACGGCAACCGTGGAGGAGGTCCGCCAGACCGCACAGCTGGCGAGCCAGAAGGCCAAGGTGGTAGCCGACACTGCGCAGAAATCGGCGCAGATCGCCCTCAGCGGGCGCAAGTCCACCGCGGACGTGGTCGCAGGCATGCAGCGAATCCGCACCCAGATGGAGGCGATCGCGGAAAGCATGGTGCGTCTGAGCGAGCAGGGCCAGACCATCGGTCAGATCATCGCCACGGTCGAGGACCTCGCGGCGCAGTCGAATCTGCTCGCGGTCAACGCCGCGATCGAGGCCGCCAAGGCCGGCGAGCAGGGCAAAGGCTTCGGCGTCGTGGCGCAGGAGGTCAAGAGCCTGGCCGAGCAGTCGCGCCAGGCCACGGACCGGGTGCGTACCATTCTCGGTGAGGTGCAAAAGGCCACGACGGCCGCCGCGATGGCCACCGAGCAGGGCGGCAAGGCGGTCGAGGCCGGCGCGGGCCACACCGAAACCGCGGGGGAATCGATTGGCACGCTGGCGGCGATCGTGAATGAGGCCGCGCAGGCGGCAACGCAGATTGCCGCCTCGAGTCAGCAACAATTGGTCGGCATGGATCAGGTGGCCGTCGCCATGGAAAACATCAAAGTGACGGGCTCCCAGAACATGGCAAGTGCCAGGCAGCTGGAGAACGCAGCGCGCAATATCAACGAACTTGGCCAGCGGCTGAAGCAGCTGGCCGATGCCTACAAGGTCTGATGGCTGAGCGCATGAGTACCGCACGCGGTGGTCGGCACCCATGAGTGGCGTCGAGGAGGAGCTGCTTCGCGCCCTGCGTGCGACCTTCAAAGTCGAGGCGGCCGAGCATCTGCAGGCAATCGGCGCCGGCCTCGTGGCGCTGGAGAAGGCGGCCGCGCCCGCCGAGCAGATGCGGCTGATCGAAACGGCTTTTCGAGCCGCGCATAGCCTCAAGGGCGCCGCCCGCGCGGTCAACTTCGGCGCGATTGAAGCTCAGTGCCAATCGCTCGAAGGCCTGTTCGCGGCTTGGAAGCGCCGCGAGAGCACGCCCACGCCGGAGACGCTCGACGAAGCGCACCGCGCCCTGAATGCCGTATGGGAGATGATGGCTGAGCCCGCCGTCGCAGCCGCGGCCCGGACCCAAACCAAGGTCGCGTCGCAGAGTGAACGACCGCTCGCGAGCCAGCAGGCCCCGTCCGTGGCGACCGGGGAGGTCGAAACCGTTCGCATCGCCGTGAGCGCGCTCGACGCGCGCCTGCTGGAAGCGGAGGAGATGCTGGCGGCAAAACTCACCGCGGACCAATGGTCGGCGGATCTCGGAGCACTGGAAGCCCGCTTCGAGCAGTGGCGCAAGCAATGGAGCCGAATTCAACCGCGGCTGCGCCGCCTGCGGCAGCCTGGTGCGCGGACCGGTGTACCTGCTGCGGCACCGGAGACCCACGAGCTGGTGGAGTTCTTCGATTGGAACCACGATTACGTTCGGGCCCTCGAGGGCAGCGTGACGGGCCTGCGCCGCCGCGCGGAACAGAACCGGCTCCTGGTGGCAAAGCTGGTCGACGAGTTGCTGGAAAACTCGAAGAAGCTGCTCATGCTGCCGCTGTCCACACTCAGTGCCCTGCTGTCCAAGATGGTTCGGGACCTGTGCCGCGACCAGGGCAAGGAAGCGGCTCTCACGATCCGCGGCGAGGAGGTCACGATTGACAAGCGCATCCTCGAGGAACTGAAGGATCCGCTCATTCACCTGCTGCGCAACTGCATCGATCACGGCATCGAGACACCCGAACAGCGGCAACTCGCCGGCAAGCCGCCGCAAGCCACGATCACGGTCGCCGTAGCGCCGATAAACGGTAACCAGGTCGAGATCTCGGTCAGCGACGATGGCGGCGGTGTCGACCTCGAAAGGGTGAAGCTCGCCGCCGGCAGGCACGGTCTGCCCGTTCCCGAGGCTGCCGGCCCGGATGGAGAATCGGCCGCGCTCGGACTGGTGTTCGAAGCCGACATTTCCACCAGCCCCATCATCACACAGGTGTCCGGTCGCGGCCTGGGGCTCGCGATAGTACGTGAGAAGACCGAGAAGCTGGGGGGGAGCGTGGCGATCGAAAGCCGGCGCGGCGCCGGCACCGTCATCCGGATGATCGTCCCTTTGACGCTGGCGACATCTCGCGGAATCCTCATCCGCGTCGCGCAGCGGTCGTTCATCGTGCCGACCGCTCACGTGGAGCGCGTCACTCGTTTCAAGCCCGAGGATGTGCAAACGGTGGAAGGCCGCAGAACATTGGCGCTGAACGGGCGTGCGGTCGCGCTCGTGGATCTCGCCGAGGTTCTGCAGCTGCCCTCCGGGCATCGCGCCACCGGCGACGTGCGGCACGGCGTCGTCGTCGTTCTCGGTGTGGCTGAGCAAACCGTCGCTTTTGTCGTGAACGAGGTGCTCGACGAACGCGAGGTGCTCGTCAAGCGACTTTCCAAGCCCTTGTCCCGTGTGCGCAACATTGCCGCGGCCACGATACTGGGCTCGGGCGAGGTGACCCCGATCCTGAATGTGCCCGATCTGCTCGAGTCCGCGAGAAGGGCGGGCGCGGCGCCGCCGGCGCCGGACGCGAGCGCGGCCGCCGCGACGCAGCTCCAAGCCGCAGGCAAGAGAATCCTGGTCGCCGAGGATTCGATCACTTCGCGCATGCTGCTGAAGGGGATACTCGAGTCGGCGGGCTACGAGGTGAGCATCGCAGTGGACGGTATCGATGCGTTCACGACATTGCGGTCCGGGCACTTCGATCTCGTCGTCTCGGATGTGGAGATGCCGCGCCTGAACGGGTTCGATCTGACCGCGAGGATCCGCGCCGATCGAGCCTTGGCGGAGATCCCGGTCGTGCTCGTGACGGCTCTGGAATCGCGCGCGGACCGCGAGCGCGGCATCGAGGTCGGTGCCAATGCCTATCTGGTGAAGAGCAGCCTGGATCAGGACGACCTGCTGGAAGCCCTGCAGCGGCTGCTTTAGCGGGCCCATCATGTTGACCGGCAAGATCAAGGTACTGGTGGCGGACGATTCGCCGGTCATGCGCACGTTGCTGGTGGAGCTCCTGAATGGCGCTCCGGACTTTCAGGTCATTGGCGCGGTCGGCGATGGGCAGGCTGCGATCGATTTTCTCGAGCGCGCGGGCAGTCGGCCCGACGTGCTGCTCGTCGACATCCACATGCCCGTCCTGGACGGCTTCGAAGTGACGCGGCGCATCATGGAGACGCGGCCGCTGCCGATCGTCATCTGCACCGCCACCGCCGATCCCCGCGAGCTCGCGGTCACCTTCCGCTCCATAGAGGCGGGCGCCGTGGCTTGTGTGGAAAAGCCGGTCGCGCTCGGCCCCGACTTCGAGGAGAAGCAGCGCAATCTGCTCCAAACCCTGCGCCTGATGTCCGAAGTCAAAGTCGTGCGGCGCTGGAGCCGGCGGCGCACGCCGCCCGCGACACTGCCGTTGGAGAAGGATGCAGCCTCCAGGGCCGCTGCGGCTGCGGGCATCCGCTTCGTCGGGATCGGTGCCTCCACCGGCGGACCGCCGGTCCTGCAAACGATTCTCTCCTCGCTGCCCAGAGACTTTCCCGTGCCGCTTCTCATCGTGCAACACATTGCGCGGGGGTTTCTCGGCGGCATGGTGGAGTGGCTCAACGAGACTACCGGCCTGCGGGTACATATCGCCGCTCACGGCGCCACGCCGCTGCCGGGGCATGTATACGTCGCTCCTGATGACTTTCATCTCGCGGCAGACGTCGGCGGACGCCTGCTCCTGGCGCGTGAAGCGCCCGAAGCCGGATTGAGGCCGGCGGTGTCGTTCCTTTTCCGTTCGCTGGCGCACACCTGCGGTCCGAGCGCCATCGGTGTACTGCTCACCGGGATGGGCAAGGACGGCGCAGCGGAATTGAAAGAGATGAGGGATCGCGGTGCCTGCACGATTGCGCAGGACCGGGAGACCTCGGTCGTGCACGGCATGCCGGGTGAGGCCATCGAGCGGGGCGCCGCGACGCTGGTGTTGCCCGCGGATAGGATCGCCGGTGCACTCATCGCGCAGGTCGCCCTCGGGGGGCGCAGCATGGGGAAATCCAGCCATGAGTAGTGCGGAGACCGGACAGAGCGCCGTGGAAATTCTGATTGCAGAAGACAGCGCTACGCAGCTGCAGCGGCTGCAGCTCATTCTCGAGCGCCATAGGTACCGTGTGACCGCCACGGCAAACGGCAAGCTCGCTCTCGAGGCGGCCCAGCGCAGTCGACCGGCGCTCATCGTCAGCGACATCGTGATGCCGGAAATGAACGGCTACGAGCTGTGCCGCCGCGTCAAGGAGGATCCGCGGCTGAGCGGGGTCCCGGTCATTCTCGTCACGACGCTGTCTGACCCGCAGGATGTGATTCGCGGACTCGAGTGCCGCGCGGACAATTTCATCCTCAAGCCATACGAGGCGGAACAGCTGCTGCGGCGCATTCAGTTCGTCCTCGTCAACAGCGAGATGCGTCGCAACGATCAGCCGGGAATGGGCCTGGAGATCGTGTTCGGCGGCCAGAAGCATTTCATCACCGCGGACCGGCTGCAGATTCTCAACCTGTTGCTCTCCACGTACGAGGCGGCAATGGAGCGCAACGAGGAGTTGAGCGCCACCCGGGACACACTGCGACGGACGAATCAGAAGCTGGAGGAACTGACGCGCGACCTCGAGAGCAGGGTGCTGGCGCGAACGCGCGAGCTCGAGAGCAGCAACCAGGCGTTGCGGCAGGCGCAGCAGGCCCTGATCCAGCAGGAGCGGTTGCGGGCGCTGGGACAGATGGCGAGCGGCATCGCCCATGACATCAATAACGCGATCTCACCGATCGCCCTCTACACCGAGGCGATGCTCGAGCACGAGACCGGCCTGAGCCCCGAGGGGCGCTCCCGTCTCGTGACCATACAACGTGCCATCGATGACGTCGCGCAAACGGTCGGGCGCATGCGCGAGTTCTATCGACCGCAGGACCTCAAGCCGCGGCTCGCGAACGTCGACCTGAGCGCGCTCGTGCAGCAGGTCATCGACCTGACGCGCGCTCGATGGAGCGATCAGCCGCAACGCAGCGGAATAATAATAGAGCTCAAAGCCGAGCTGGCGTCCGAGCTGCCCGAGATCCTCGGGGCCGATAATGAGATACGGGATGCCATCACCAATCTCATTTTCAATGCGGTCGACGCGTCGCCGAAGGGTGGTGTCATCGTAATTCGGTCGGGCGTGGCGCCGGGAGAGCCCCAACGCGTGCTCCTGGAGGTGACCGACTCAGGCATCGGGATGGACGAGGAGACACGCCGACGGTGCCTCGAGCCGTTCTTCACCACCAAAGGCGAGCGAGGCACGGGGCTCGGCTTGGCAATGGTTTTCGGGATGGCGCAGCGCCACGGCGCGACGCTCGAGATCGACAGCCGCCCGGGGGTTGGCACCACCATGCGGCTTCTGTTTCCGATCAGCGGCGGCGCCTCCGCAGCCACGGTGCGCATGCCGACCCTGAAAATCTCGGCTCCAGGCTTGCGCATACTCATCGTGGACGACGACCAGGTGTTGCGCGACTCCCTGGGTAACACGCTGACAGACGAAGGCCACCGGGTGACGCTCGCCGGCGGCGGCCAGGAAGGTATCGACCTGTTCCGCACCGCCCAACAGGGTGCCGAGCCTTTCGACGTCGTGCTCACGGATCTTGGAATGCCTTACGTCGATGGCCGGCAGGTAGCTGCCGCAGTGCGCGCGGTTGCGCCTCTTACGCCCATCATCCTGCTGACCGGCTGGGGCCAGCAGATGGGCGCGGAACATGATGTACCGCAGGTGAGCCGGGTACTCGGCAAACCGCCGCGCCTGCGGGAGCTGCGCGCTGCCCTTGCCGAGCTCACGGGCCAAAGCACGACCTAGATCGCCGCCATCAGGGGCGACGAACCTGCCGGTCATTTCTGCTGTCCCGGGGCGGGAGGATCCGACGAATAGACGATTGAGGCTATCTTCCAGCCGTCACTTGTCCTGACCAGCTGCCAGGTCTCGCTTCCCTGGTTCTCCGGCTTCCCGTCGACGAAAAAAGTGAAGTTGAAATACACCGCTCCGATCGTGCCATCCGTGAGGATGCGCACATTGCTGTGCTCGGGGTCGAGTGCGGAGTGCGAGGTCGACACAATGTTCGCAAACCATTGGAAACTCGAGTGTCGCACCTTCAATGCCGCGGGGCTCTTGGCTCGCGCGCGCGCGTATGCGGCGTCAGACAGCACATTGAACCAGGTGCTCCCTTTGTCGATGAACAGCGAGGACAGACGCGCACCGTTGTGCGATGCCACCGCCTGATGGTATTCAGCCATCAGTTGCTCGATCTCTGCTGTCGCTCGCGCGGAGCGACCGGCGCCGGGCGCTGCGGCCGCGTGGCTGACTGAGCTTTGGCTGGTGAACGCGGTAGCGGTGAAAAGGACGAACGCGTAGAGTGAAAACCGTAGCGATTGCAACGTCGAATCTCCTGTCTTGCAGCGGCAATGACCACGCAGGGCCCAGCGGGCTGCCTGCTCCGCCGAAGTCAGCATAGAGCCCCCCTATGGGCGATTGTGAAGTTTGTATCGAAGCGGCATATTCGGGCGTTGAGCCGGACTGATGGGCTCGTGAGCCGGTCGGTCCCACCGGCGAGGTGAGAATGGACGAGGCACGCGACGAAGATATGCACGACCGCAAGGGGGTGGCGCGACTGGGCGCGCTCGCCTTTGCCTTCTGGACGGCGGTAGGTCTCGTCTTCGCATTACCCGGGTTGGGCTCGAGCGCAAGCGTCGCCAGGACCGTCGCCTCTGCCCTTGCGCAGTGGTGGTCATGGGGTCTGCTGGCCCCGGCCATCATCGCGATGGACCGTGCCCTGCCGTTTCCGGCAAGTCAGTTTGGAAAACGCGTGGCCACGCATCTGCTCATTGGCCCGGTCGTCACCGTCGTCTACGGCTATCTCCTATCCTTGGTGCGCTGCGTGATGGGGCTCGATGGCTGGTCTGGACTGGCCGGAAGATCCGTTCTGACGGCGGCGGGTCGGGAAATATTCTGGAGCATGCTGGTCTATTGCATGATCGTCGGCGCCTGGCAGGCATACTCCTACAAGCGCAGGTACATGACCGCGGAGCTGCAACTGGAACGATTGCAACGGACGGCGAGTGAGGCGCGCCTGCATGCGCTGCGGGCGCAGCTTGATCCTCACTTCCTGTTCAACACCCTCAATGCCGTCTCATCTCAGGTCGAGCGCGATCCCAAGCTGGCAAGAACAATGATCGAGCAGCTGGGTGATCTGCTCCGCCTGTCTCTCGATTCGCACGGCAAGCATTCCATTCGACTGCGCGACGAGCTCGCCTTCACCAGCCGGTATCTGGCTCTGCAGAAGATCCGCTTTGGCGACAGGCTGCAGATCGAGGTCGAGGTTGCTGCCGATGCCGCCGACGCGCTGGTACCGAGCCTCGTCCTGCAGCCGCTGGTCGAGAACGCCATCCGCCATGGGCTGTCTTCCAGGCCGCAGGGCGGCCTACTGCAGGTCTCGGCACGCAGATTGGATGAGCATCTGATGCTGCGGGTCGAGGACGATGGCGTCGGGCTTGCTCCGGGCTGGTCGCTGGACGAGGATTCCGGAATCGGATTGCGCCTGACCCGGGAGCGCCTGGCGGTCCGATTCCCCGATTCCAGCAGCCGCTTCGAAATCTCGCCCAGAGCTTCCGGAGGAACCGTGGTTTCGATTGCGCTGCCGTGGCGGACGACGGAGGAAGCGGGTGAATACGTCGCCAGCTAGCATTCGAGCACTGATCGTGGATGACGAGGCCCCCGCTCGGCTTCGGCTCAGGGACCTGTTGGCAAAAGATGCCGAAGTGGTCGCGGTCCACGAGGCGGACAACGGCGAAGAGGCGGTCCGACTGATCCAGGACGAGAGGCCTGATCTGGTTCTTTTGGACATTCAGATGCCTGGACTGGACGGGCTCGGAGTGATTGAGGCTGTCGGTCCCGAGGTGATGCCACTCACTGTGTTCGTGACGGCCTTCGATCACCATGCCGTACGCGCTTTCGAGGCGAACGCGTTGGATTACATCCTCAAACCGTTCGGTGATGAGCGCATGCAGACCATGTTGTCCCGCGCCAAGCAGCGCCTGCGGCAAATGCAGGTGCAGACCTTCGGACAAAACCTGATGCGCGCGATGGCGGCTCTTCCGGGAGTGGAAGGATATCAGGATCGGATAGCCATCAAATCAGACGGCATCACGAGCTTTCTGCTGGCGACTCAAATCGACTGGATCGAGGCCGCGGGAGCGTACGTGACCCTGCACGCCGGCGACAAGGAGGTTCTCCACCGGCGTTCCCTGGCATCCCTGCTTCTCAAACTCGATCCGCGGCGATTCGTACGCGTGCATCGTTCGGCAGTCGTGAACATTGAAAGCATCGCGCAGCTCGAGCCGCTGTCGCACGGTGAGTTCGAGATAACGACGAAGCACGGCGGATGTGTCCGCGTGAGCAGGACCTACCGGGCGTTGCTCGAGAGGCGCCTTGGCGAAAGCCTGTAGGAGGCCGCCCCGTATCGCCGGCAGAGGCGTCCCGACAGGTAAGAGACCACACCCAGGGCGCCGACGAAGAAGCCGACCGGCCAGTTCGAAAGGTAGCAAAGGGCGACCGCGACCCAGACGGTGACGACGGCAATACAGACGGACAAGAGGGCCGCCACCAGCGGCCGGTCGGTCAACGAGCGCGCGGCGGAGGCCGGCCCGACCATCAGACTGAACACCAGCAGCGCCCCGACGACCGGCAGGGCCATGGCGGTGGAGAGCGCGAGGACCGTCAGAAATTGCAGCTCCCAAAACCGATTCGATACGCCGAGTGCCGCGGCGAGCTCGGGCGAGATCGAGTCGAGCAAGAGGGGGCGGAAGCACAGCGCCATCGTGCCGATCGCAATCACACTCATGACTGCGACGGGGAGGATCTGGCTGGTGCTGATACCCAGCACCTCGCCGAAGAGGAGCGCGTATATGCCTTGCGAATACTCCCGGGTCATGCTTAGAAACAACGTCCCGAGCGCCAGCAAGCTCACGAGGCAGAGCGCCGTCGCCACCTCCCGACGATCATTCCGGCCGAGCTGGCTGATGCCGAGGACGCCGAGGCCGGCGAACGCCACGAGGCCCAGGAGCTCGCTCACCCCCAGCAGGGTCGCCGCGGCCGCGCCCGGGAAGGCCGCGAAAGGCAGGACGTGCGCGGCGAAGGAGGATCGGCGGGCGACGACGAAGAAACCGACGAATCCGGCCACCGTCGCCACCATGGTGGCGACGATCCAGGTGTTCATCATGAAGCCTGCGAACATCGTCAGCTGCTACGGACTTCGGCAGGATGCACTCTGGCCCGGCCCAGGCCTCGATGCGCGACAAGCGTCGCCGCGACGTAGAAAAGGAGCACGAGGGTCACGATGAAAAAGCTCACCGGCCAGCCGTGCCCCGGAGTCCAGTAAAAGCTGTCATAGGCGAGGAGGATGCCACCCCAAGTGGCGGCAAGCCCGAGCGCGATCGACAGGATGACTGCCGAGCCCGGACGATTGGCCAGGCGCAGGGCGGCCGCGGCCGGCCCGATCAGGAGCGCGGTGGAGAGGATGGCACCGATGGTCATGGCGGAGAGCGCGACGGCAAGTGACAGCGCCAGGACGTAGGCGAGTCCGATCACTCGTGAGTGCACGCCCTGGACCTCGGCGAGCTCGGCAGACAGCGAGCCGACGAGAAGCGGTCGATAGGCGACGACGATCGCCGCGGTCGCGCCGACGGCGACGAGCAGGGTGAGGGGAATGATCGCGGCCGGAATCGAGAACATCGATCCGAACATGACGGTGATCGCCGCGCCACTGGTGCTCATCGAGTTGATGTCGAAGTACAGGAACAGCGCCGTGAGCCCGAGTCCGGCGCCGAGCACGATGCCGGTCACCAGATCGCGCTCGCGGGCATCGCGCATGTCGGCAAATCCCATGACTGCGGCCGCGATGATGGCCATGCCCATGAAGCCCAGGAGCGGGCTCACGCCGAGCAGGAACGACGCCGAGCCGCCTGCGCTGCTGACATCGGCGAGGGCGTGACCCGCGAAGGACTGGCCACGGATGATCGTGAAAACTCCGACGACGCCTGACACGACCGCGGCGCCACCGCCGACGACGATCGCGGTCATGACGGGCTCGTTGGTGAAGAAGCCTGGAGCGAACATCATTGTGAGCCAGAAATGCATGTCCGGTCACGAGGTCGGCGCGGCATGAGCGGGATCTGCCGGTATGACAGAGACGGTTTCATCGGCCGCTTCCGCGGCCATGACCAGGACTCGGCCGCGGATATGAACGACTTCGATGGGATGGCCATAGAGCCGGCTCAGTACCTCGGTCCGGACGACTTCGTCCGTTTTCCCCGCGGCGGCGTGACCGTTGGCGAGGTAGACGATGCGATCCATGGAGGAGAGCAGCGGGTTCATGTCATGGGCGGAAAGCAGCACGGCGACGTGATAGCTGTCGCAGAGCCGGCGCAGCAGAGCCACGATCTCGGCGGCACTGCGCACGTCGAGATTGGCAAGCGGCTCATCGAGCAACAGCAGCGGTGGGCGGCGCACCAGGGCATGCGCGACCAGAATCCGCTGCTGCTGTCCGCCGGAGAGATCCCCGATCCGCCGGTCGGCGAAGTCCGAGGCGCCGACGGCCCCCAACATCTCGTCGACGCGAGCCTCCCGGGCCTTGGATGGCAGCGGCAGACCGAGGCGGCGGCCGTCGAGACCGAGCACGACCACGTCCCTGGCGCGCAAGGGCAATTGCGGATCGAGCAGGATTTTCTGCGGCACATAGCCGACCGGCGCCGGACCGCGGCCAGCGCCGACGGAGCCCATGCGGATTTCGCCGGACACCGGTGTGGTGAAACCGAGAATGGTGCGCAGCAGCGTCGTCTTGCCAGAGCCGTTGGCGCCGATCAGGCCACAGAACTCGCCTCGAGCCAATGTGAAGCCTACGTCCTCGAAGATCATGCGACCTGCGAGACGGACGCTCAGATGGTCGATGACGAGCGCCTCGGGGCCGATCGTCATGGCGGTTGGCCCGCCCCGAGGCTCTCCGTCGAAACACCATGCGCCAGTGCTTTGCGCAAACCTGCGACTTCGGCCAACATCCAGGATTGATAGTGGTATCCGGGCACGGGCATGGTCTCGTAGACGCCCACTACGGGGATGCCGTTCCGTCTTGCCAGAGCGAGGAACGACTCCGTGAGCGTTTCGGTGACCTGTCGGTTATAGACGAGGACCTTCACCTCGTGACCGCTGAGGAGAGCCTCCTCGGCCGCCACGTCCTGCGGCGAGGGATCGGTGCCGTTCATGATGGCGGTCTCCAGAGTGAGGGGCGTTGCGATTTCGCAGCCGGCCGCCTGCAGCATGTCGTTCGCGACCGGCTCCGTCACCGCGATGCGCGTACCGCCATATTGTCTCCTGAATGAGGCTATCGCCTGCCGCCAGGGCGCGAGCGAAGCCTCGAACTGGCGCGCGTTCGCCCGAAAATAAGCTGCCTCCGGCGGGTCGAGGGCGGCGAGGTCGGCAGCTATCGCGTTGGCCACCGCCGGCATGGTATTGGGGCCGTACCACAGGTGAGGATTCGGCGTGCTGTCAGGCAAGCGGAGCAGGCGCTGGACGTCGATCACTTTGCGCGTGGTGCGAGGCGTCGCCGCCAGGATCCTCTCGACCCAGGAGTCATAGCCCAGGCCGTTCCTCACCAGCAGGTTTGCGGCGGCGATCTTGCGTGCGATTGCGGGGCTCGCCTCGAAGCTGTGCGGGTCGGTATTGGGGTCGGTCACGATCGCCGTTACCCGGACGTATTGTCCGCCGATCTGTGCAATGACATCCGCGTACTCGTTCTCGACGCCGACGGCATGGAGGGCGCCAGCGGCCCAGACGCTGCCGGAGCCGATCAAGGCGAGGACCAGGGCGCCGAGCAGCCTCAACTTGGAGCCGCGCACTGAGCGCAGATCGCCTTGATCTCGACCGGGGAGGCATCGAGGCAAAAGCCGAGCGAGCGGGCGCGCTCCCTCAGAGTGCGATTCACCACGGAATCTTCGATCTCGGCCACACGCCGGCAGCGGCTGCACACCAGGAACTGGCCCGAATGGGCGTCTTCGGGCCGGTCGCAGCCGAGGAAGGCGTTGAGCGTGTCCAGCCGGTGCACGAGGCCCGCTCCCTGAAGGAACTCGAGCGCCCGGTACACCGTCTGCGGGGCCGGATTGCCGCCCTCTTTGGCGAGCTCGGCGAGAATCTCGTAGGCGCCGATGGGCTCATGCTGCCGCCAGACGATCTCGAGGACCCGCTTGCGAATCGGCGTGAGCTTGAACTGCTTGGCCGTGCAGACTCTCTCGGCCGCGGCAACGGCGCGCTCGACGCAGCGGCGGTGGTCGTGAGCCGGCCGTTGTACCTGGGCTGACTTACTCATCCTCCGTATATTAGTTACGTTATATCGTAACTACAAGCGTGGCTCCGCTTCCCCCGCCGCGGGCTGCGCATTATGCTGGTGCAAATCGGAGGCAGGCGCGATGACGAGCTCTTCTGTACCAGGCGTCCGTACCATACGACTGGAAGAAATCAGGGAGGCGCGTGCGCGGATCGCATCCACCGTGACGCGAACGCCGATGTTTCGTCTCGAGCTCGGAGAGGCTCAGCCGGATATCCGGCTGAAACTCGAGAATCTGCAACCGACCAATTCGTACAAGGTGCGCGGCGCGAGCAACGCGGTTGCCTTGCTTCCGGAAAGCGCCCGTCGACGTGGTGTCTGGACCATCAGCGCTGGTAATGCCGGCCAGGGGGTCGCGTACGCTGCGCGGAAGGCAGGCGTGCCCTGCACCGTAGTGGCCATCGAGACGGCGCCGGCATCGAAACTGGCGCGCATGAAGGCGCTCGGAGCGACTCTGATGCCGGTCCCGTATGAGGTCGCTTGGAAGGCGCTGGATGAGCGCGCGTACCCGGGTGTCGAAGGTACGTTCATCCACCCGTTTGACGATGATGACTTCATTACCGGGCACGCGACGATGGGGCTGGAGATACTGGAAGACGTACCGGATGTGAGTGCGGTGATTGCTGGCGTCGGCGGCGGTGGCTTGGTCACGGGTGTGGCAAGTGCTCTAAAGGCCCTGAAACCCGACGTCAAGGTGTGGGGAGCGGAGCCCGAGACCGCGGCACCCCTTGCGCGATCGTTTGCGCTGCAATCGGCGCAGGCTTTTGACGAGTGGCAACCGTCGTTCGTCGATGGCGCGGGGGGCATGAGCGTGTTTCCCCGCATGTGGGAGCGAATGCGCAGGATTGTGGACGGGTCGATCGTCGTGACCCTGGAAGAGACCCGGCGAGCGGTAAGGATGGCCGCGGATCGGGCGCGAGTGGTCGCAGAAGGAGCGGGGGCTCTGCCGCTGGCTGCGGCGCTGACCGGCCGTGCAGGCCGTGGCCCCATCGTTGCGATCGTTTCCGGCGGCAATATCGATCTCAATAAACTCTGCGATATCTTCGCCGCGACCGAGTGAGGATCGTCGCAACCCTCAACACGGCGTCTCAGGCCGGATTCCGATTTCCGTCCGTCAGGAACCCGTGTGCGGTTGCACGTTCGTGAGCAACGACCGGACCCGCTCGGCGTCTGCCGGCGTTGCCGGGTTGTAGATCACCAGGCTCAAGTCCGTGCGCCCATCGACCGCGAAGACCGAATACTCGAACGCCACGCGGCCGAGAACCGGATGGCGCAAGTGCTTGACGGACTCGCCGTGGGCGCCGCGGACGTCATTGTCCTGCCACATCGCTCTGAACTCCGCGCTCGACCGGGAAAGCTCATCGACCAGAGGCTCCACTTCGGCCGCGGCGCCGGCGCGGGCTGTCTCCAGTCGGAATGAGCCCAACATGGAGCGCGCGACGCCTTCCCAGTCGTATTGCGCAGTGCGGGCACGCGGGTCGAGGAAGATCCAGCGCAGGATGTTACGTTGCTCCGGCGGCAGCAATTCATAATCGATCAGCAGCACCGTTGCCGCCCGGTTCCAGGCCACGACGTCCCAAGTCGCGGACCTGATGATGGCGGGGCTGGGCTGCAGAGCATCGAGAACGCGCTGCAGCCGCGGCGTGACGCCCGCGTTCTTCTGGTAGCGCACTTCGGGAAGGCGGCCGAGGCCGAGCAGGAAGAGATGCTCACGCTCGGCATCCGTCAGCAAGAGGGCGCCTGCGATCCGATCGAGCACATCGGGCGAGGGCGCCCCGCCACGGCCCTGTTCCAGCCAGGTGTACCAGGTCGGGCTGATGTTGGCGCGCTGCGCTACCTCTTCGCGGCGCAGCCCTTGCGTGCGGCGGCGGGAGGCGGGAAAGCCGAACGCCGCCGGATCGAGTTTCATGCGCCGGCGCTTGAGATAAGCCCCGAGCAGATTCTCTTTTTTGACGGCAGCGTCCATGGTGTTAAGCATTATACCAGGATAACGTCACTACTTTACCAGGATAAGTCGTTGCGAGAGATTTGTCTCCAACGAAACCTGGAGATCCTGCTCATGCGTATATTCGTCACCGGTGCCACCGGCTTCATCGGAACGGCCGTCGTCAGCGAGTTGATCGAGGCGGGTCATCAAGTACTAGGTCTGTGTCGTTCGCCTGACAAGGCGGCCGCCCTGGCCACCGCCGGGGCCGAGGTCCATCGCGGGTCCGTCGACGATCCGGACAGCCTCGAGAGGGGTGCCGCCCGGTCGGACGGCGTCATTCACCTCGCCTTCAAACATGACTTCTCGAAGTTCAAGGATAATTGCGAGGACGACCGGCGCGTCATCCGCTCACTGGGGTCTGTCCTTGCGGGCTCCAAGCGGCCACTCATCGTGACCTCCGGGACCGGGATGGCCAACAGCGTGCCCGGACAACCGGCCATGGAAGACAGTGCCACTGTCGGCTCCGATGTCATTCCTCGGGCCGCGTCCGAAGAGGCGGCGGCCTCGATGGCCTCTGAGGGAGTCAATGTGTCGGTTGTGCGGCTGCCGCAGGTGCATGACACGGTCAAGCAGGGCCTCGTCAGCTATGCGATCGCGATCGCCCGGGAAAAGGGCGTGTACGCATATGTTGGCGACGGCAGCAATCGGTGGCCGGCGGCACATGTCACCGATGTGGCACGGCTCTACCGGCTGGCGCTCGAGAAAGCGGAGCCGGGTGCGAGATATCACGCGGTCGCGGAAGAGGGCATCCCGCTGAGGGCGATGTCGGAAACGATCGGCCGGCGTCTGCGGCTGCCGGTCAAGTCCATTGCGCCGCAAGAGGCCCAGGCGCATTTCGGATGGCTCGCAGCGTTTGCGTCGCACGACTTGCCCGCCTCGAGCGCGCAGACGCGGAAAAAACTGGGATGGCAGCCGACCGGGCCAGGAATGATCGCCGATCTCGAGCAGTTGCGAGTGTCGGACTAGGCGCCGATGCGGCCGGCCTGCTCATTCAGTCGGCCGAGGCTGACCAATGCGGCCGCGAGCGCGAATCCTGCCGCGATGTAGAGAGTCACCTGCGAGCCGCCTTGCGCATAGCAGCGGAAGAGGACCGCGACGCCTGCTGCGCCGACCGTTTGGCCCAGGAGGCGCGCCGTACTCAGCATGCCACCGGCCGCTCCGCTGCGCGCACGCGGCGCGGATGCCAGCATGGCGCGATTGTTGGGCGACTGGAAGAGCCCGAAGCCGGCGCCACACACGGCCATGCGCCAGATGAAATCCCACGCGGTGCCCGGGTGGGGCATGGTTGCGAGAAGCAGCAGTCCGGCTGACAACGTGAAGAGGCCCGCGCCGCCGAGGATGCCCGGGTGATGCCGGTCGGCCAGCCGGCCGGCGACTGGCGCGGTGAGCGCTACCGCTACCGACCAGGGCGTCATGAGCAGCCCGGTCTCGACGGGGCTGCGCCCCAGCCGCTCGATCTCGAACGGAAGGGCGACCAGCGCCGCCATCTGTGCGATGAACGAGCAAACGGAGGTGACGACCGACAGCCGGAACAGGCGGATGCGCAACAGATCGAGCGGCAATAGTGGAGCCGGGCTCCTCAGCTCGTTACGCACCAGCGCGTATGCCAAGACACCCCCCGCCGCGATCTGGGCCAGGGCGATCAGCGCCGTTTGCTCGTGCGCGAAGGTCTGCATGCCGCCCACGAGCAGCACGAACGCGCCCGCATTCAGGACGATGCTCACGTAACTCAGTGGCCGCGGTACGCGCTCGCTCGCGGGCAGAGCGCCGAGCGAGATCGCAATCGCGACGATGCCGATGGGCACGTTGATCGCGAACAGCCAGCGCCACTGCGCCACTGCCAGCACTGCCGCCGCGACGGTCGGCCCGATCGCAGCGGACAAGGCGATGACGAAGGCGTTGATGCCGATTGCGCGACCCAGCATACGCTGTGGATAGGTGAAGCGAACCAGAGCGGCGTTCACGCTCATGATCCCGGCGGCACCGAGCCCCTGGACGACACGCGCCACGCTGAGGATGGCGAGCGAGGGCGCGAAGGCGCAGCCCAGCGATGCGAGCGTGAACACCGCGAGTCCGGCCTGCGAGACGCGCCTGTAGCCGACGACTTCTCCCAGGGAGGAGAGCGGCAGCAGGGCGACCAGGATCGCGAGCTGATAGGCATTGATCACCCACACCGAAGCCGCATGAGTGATGCGAAAGCTGCGCGCGATCGAGGGCAGCGCGATGTTGGCGATGGTGCTGTCGAGCACGGACATGCAGATGGCGAGCAGGATCGCCACGATCGCCCAGTAGCGGCGCGGAACGGGAAGGCCGTCCTCCCGTACCGACGGCAATGGCTGGCTGCGCTCGACGCTCATGCGGCGATTCTAAGGAGTACGATGACGCCCGTGAGTCGTATCTTCATCACCGGTTCGAGCGACGGTCTCGGCCTCGCCGCGGCACGCACTCTAATGGACGGGGGGCACGGGGTGGTTCTGCACGCACGCTCGCCGGAGCGCGCCGCAACGCTCTCTGGTCTGGCTGGGCGTGCCGCAGGGATCGTCATCGGCGATCTCGGCAGCGCCCTCGAGACACGAGCCATCGCCGAGCAGGTTCGAATGATCGGACGCATGGACGCGATCATCCACAACGCCGGAATTTACCTCGAGCCGGCCCGTGGAGCGACGCCCGAGGGGCATGCGAAGACCCTCGCCGTCAACACGCTGGCGCCCTATCTGCTGACCGCGCTGATCGAGCGCCCGGAGCGCTTGATTTACCTCAGCAGCGGCATGCATCGCGGCGCCAACGGGTCGCTGCGCGACATCGATTGGGTGGAGCGGCGCTGGGAGCCGAGTCTCGCATACTCGGAAAGCAAGCTTTATGTGACCGCGCTCGCCCTGGCGGTGGCCCGGCGCTGGCCGGACGTGCTGAGCAACGCCGTCGATCCGGGTTGGGTTCCCACCAAGATGGGCGGTCCCTCCGCTCCCGATGATTTGGCGATGGGACATGTCACGCAGAGCTGGCTCGCTGTCAGCAACGAGTCGGCGGCGCGGATGAGCGGCGGCTATTGGTACCACCGTAAACGGCAGAGACCGGCGGCGGATGCGCTCGATCCCGAGTTTCAGGATCGGCTCAGCGCCAGGCTCGCGGAGCTTACGGGCATCTCGCTCTTCTAGGCTCACGTGCTCTGCCGCGCAAGCGGTGCAGCGGCGGCGTCACGATCCGGGAGTCCTTCTTGCGCGGTCGCCGCGGTGAGCCTGTTGAGCCATGGCACGAGCAAGGTGACGACAATCGCCGCGGCCAGCGCACCCACTCCCAGCCACGTGAACAGCCGTATGTAAATCGGCAGCGTCGCAACGGCCGAGGTCATCCCCGCGGGGATGCTGGCGAAGCCGGCAATGGCGCCGCCGACATAATTGCTCAAGCCCATGCCGAGGAACCACCCTCCCATGATGATGCCGCGCGAGCGCTTCGCCACCAGTTGCGAAATCATCGAGAAACTGAGCGCGCTGATCAGAAGCTCACCGAGCGACTGCGCAAAGTAGCCGGCCACCAGCCAAGCGGGCGAGGTTACGCCGTCGTGCGCCGTGATGCTGCTCGCCGCGTAGAGAAAGAACGCCACCGCCAGAAGGTACAGGCCGACCGTGAATTTGGCCGCAATGGAGAAATCGCCTCGGCTCGATCTGGCCCTGCGCCCGTACAGCCACGCGAGCGGCAGCGACAACACCGCGAGCCAGAATTGATTGAGGTCCTGAAATTGCGCCGGGGCGACGTGCAGGCCGAGCAATGACAGTCGCACGTTGCGCAAGGCAAACAGCGTGAGCGATGTATAGATCTGCTGGTTGTACACCGCCCAGATGATCGAGATGAGCGTGAACATGATGCAGGCGATCACCCCGTTGCGGGCACCGCGCTCGCCCGTGGCCAGCAGCCGCGCGAAGACATAGATCAGGATTACGGCCAGGAGGACTACGACTGAGAGCGCTGCGGCGCTGTAGCCGATGATCTCCGACAGCAGCGCAGCGATCGCCAGCGATATGACGATCACTGCCGCAAACGTGCCCGGCTCGAGCGGCTTGAAATCCGGCGCCGCACCGTAGGGGCGCAGGTAGTCGCGGAACACGCCGTAGTTCAACAGCCCCAGCGTCAGTCCCAGGGCGCTGACGCCGAAGGCCAGATGCCAGCTGTCGAAGCGCAACGGGCCGATCGTGATGAGCCACTGTGGATGATCCTTGATCCAGGGCAGGAGCAGAATCGACACGAACGCGCCGAGCTGCAGCGACATGTAGTAGATGGTGAAGAGGACGTCGAGCTTGGAATGCTCGCCCTCGTGCAGCCGGGATACCAGGTTGTTGGGGTTGACCTTGAAGAGTCCGTTGCCGAGTGCGATGAGACCCATCGCCGGAAACAGCGCCGCATCCATGGGAATCGACAACAGCAGATATCCCAGCGCCAGCGTCGTCGCGCCGAGGACCATGGTGCGCCGCAGCCCCAGCACGTGATCGCCGAGATATCCCCCGAGCATCGGCATGGCGTAGACCAGCGCCGAGAAGGCGCCCCAGATCGCATACGCCCGCGCATCATCGAAGCCGCGCTGCTGTACCATGTAAAGGACGAGCAGCGAGGCCATGCCGTAATAGCCGAAGCGTTCCCAGATCTCGATGCAGAACAGCACCATGAACGCTCTGTTCGGGTGGCGTTTTGTGGCGGCAGTATCGGTTACCATGGCGCAGCCTCGGCAAGCCAGTCTTTGCAGCTTAATTGCCGCGGGCGGTGGTTTCCAGACGCAGGTGGCCAAATGAAGATCGCCGACATGAATTGGGCGCAGGTCGAGGCCTATGTGGCGCGCGACGACAGGGCGGTGCTGCCCATCGGGAGCACGGAGCAGCACGCAGGCCTGAGCCTGTGTGTCGATTACATCCTTTCCGAGCGGGTGTCAGTCGAAGCTGCCGAGCCCCTCGGCGTCCCCGTCTATCCCGGACTGCCTTACGGCATGACGCCGTATTTCATGGCCTATCCCGGCACCGTCAGCCTGACGACCGACACCTACAGCCGCCTCATCCGGGACGTTCTCGACAGCATTACCAGCCACGGCTTCAAACGCATCCTGATCGTTAACGGCCACGGCGGCAATACGTCCGTGCAATCGACTATTGCCGACTGGCGCGCGGGCAGGCCTGGAGTCACCGTCAAGTTTCACAATTGGTGGAACGCACCGGCGACCTGGCGGGCCGTGCAGGCGGTCGATCCCGTGGCCTCGCACGCTTCCTGGATGGAGAATTTTCCCTGGACACGGATCGCGGGGGTCGAATATCCGGCGCATCAAAAGCCGATGCTGGACACCTCTCATATCCGCGCCCTGCAGCCGCACGCGATCCGCGAATTCCTCGGCGATGGCAACTTCGGCGGCCGCTACCTGGAGTCGGACGAGGCCATGCTCGGCATCTGGCGCGTCGCGGTGGAAGAGACGCGCGCGCTCATCGACGGCGGCTGGTAGCACTCGCTGGAGTTGGCTCCTCCGTGCCCGTCGGGACGAGCGGTCGCGCAGGGGCCCCGCGCGGCCGCTGCAGTGCCGTCATTGCGGGATGTCGGGCTCGACCAGCCTCGCGAGGTTGCGCAGCGACTCCTGCCAGCCGAGATAGCAGGCTTCGACCGGGATGGCGTCCGGCACACCTTCCTGAATGATCGTGACCTCCGTGCCGACGGCGACCTTCCTCAGCGTCACGGTCACCCGCATCTCGCCCGGGAGGTTCGGATCGTCGAACCTGTCGGTGTAGGTCAGGCGCTCGTTGGGGGCGAGCTCGAGGTACTGGCCGCCGAAGGAGTGGCCTGCACCGGTGGTGAAATTCCGAAACGACATCCGATGGGTTCCGCCGACCTTGGGCTCCAGTTGATGAACGGTGCAGGTGAAGCCGTTCGGCGGCAGCCACTTGGCGACTGCATCCGGCTCGATGAATGCGCGATAGATTTTGTCGGCTCGCGTGGCGAGGACCCGATGGAGTCGGACGGTATTGGGCATGAGGATCTCCCCGTGCATGTCAGCAGTTCGGAAAAAGGACATGTGTCGAGAAGTAGCCGGACGGACCCCCGGTCGTTTCGACAGCGGTCGGGCTACGGCGCGGCGATTTGGGGCATCCCGTAGTACCGCCGCGAGAGAGACGGGCTTCACGGCCGCGCGACGATCGTTTTGCCGTACGGGGTGAGCGAGAGCTGGGCGAGCTTCAGATGCTGCAGGGCGAAGGGTATGCCGATGATGGTGATACCGAGGAGCAGGGCGAAGAACAGGTGCGCCAATGCGAGCCAGATGCCGCCCAGGATGATCCAGATGATGTTGCCCAGCAGGACGAGGAGCTTCCGGGCCTCGTCGCGCTCAGGGCGGTCCACGACCTCTCTGCCGAACGGCCAGAGGGTAAAAGTGCCGATGCGAAACGCCGCTATGGAGAAGGGAATGCCGATGATGGTGATGGCGGCCAGCAGGCCCGCCACCCACCAGCCGATCGCGGTCGCGAGCCCGCCAAAAAGCAACCAGATGAGATTCCCCAACAGCCGCATGGCACTTTCCCCCGGGCACCGCCCGCTTTGTCGATCGCCGCGGGGCAACTATACCTGTCCGCCGCTGCCACGACAGCCGTCGTTACGCCCAAGCCCGCGCCGCGCCAGCCGGGGTGGCCCCCGGCCTCTCTCGAAAGGTCGATTTCGGCCTCGCGGCCGCGGCGCTAGGCTGCGCTGCAACTGCTGCGCGAACGAGGCGCGGGACGGAGGTGTCGCATGATCGATCTGCACTATTGGACGACCCCGAACGGACACAAGATCACGATGTTCCTGGAGGAGACCGGCCTGCCTTATCGCATCGTGCCGGTCAACATCGGCAAGGGCGAGCAATTCAGCGCCGAGTTCCTGCGCATCTCGCCCAACAATCGCATGCCTGGAATCGTGGATCACGACCCGCAGGGCGGCGGCTCGCCCGTGACGGTGTTCGAGTCAGGGGCGATCCTGTTGTACCTCGCGAAGAAGAGCAAGAAGCTGATCCCGTCGGATCTGCGCGGCGAGGTGGAGACACTGCAGTGGCTGTTCTGGCAGGTTGCGGGGCTCGGGCCCATGGCCGGTCAGAATCATCATTTCACGCAGTACGCGCCCGAGAAGATTCCTTATGCCATCGAGCGGTATGTCAAGGAGACGAACCGGCTCTATGGCGTGCTGAACCATCGCCTCGCCGATCGCCCGTACGTGGCGGGCCGTACCTATACGATTGCAGACATCGCGTCTTATCCCTGGATAGTGCCGTACGAGCGGCAACAGCAGAACCTGGATGATTTCCCGCATCTGAAGCGCTGGTTCCACGAGATCAAGGCGCGGCCGGCGACCGTCCGAGCCTACGAGCGGGCGGCAGAGATCAACACCCAGCCCTCGGTCAGCGAAGAGTCGCGGGCGATTCTTTTCGGGCAGACGGCGGCGAACGTCGCGCGGGCAACGACCAAATAGCAGCGCGGCGCGACGACCGGGGGTGGACTCCACCCACGGGCGGCAGTAGCCTGCCTCGTCATCCGAATGATGGCTGGGGTGTCGATGTCCCGGGGGAAACCACGGCTGCTTGCGATCGGCCGACCTGTCGCGCAAGCTGGGCGGCGCGATGACGCTGGCGGGCCACAAGCGTCCGCTACACACGATCATTCCGGGGTTCATGCAACGGGGCGATGACCGCATCGCGTTCGGCATCATGGGCGGCTACAATCAGGCGCAGGCGCACGCGCAGTTCGTCTCCAACGTGGTCGATTACGGCCTGGACATCCAGGCCGCGATGGAGGCACCGCGCTTCACCAAGATGACTTTCAACGGCTGCGACGTGATGATGGAGGATCGCATTCCGGAGGATGTCCGCAGGGCGCTCGCCGCCCGCGGGCATGCGATAGAGCTGCAAGGCGACTACTCGGAAGTCATGGGCGGCGGCCAGGCCGTGATGCGGGATCTGAAGACCGGCGTCAACTATGGCGCCTCCGACCCGCGCAAGGACGGCAAGGCCATCCCCGAGCCGGGGCCTTGGCGGACCAGCGCGGCGAGGCCATGAAATATCTGCCGCTCGTCTGGGCCGGGATCTGGCGCAAGCGCGGGCGCACCATCCTGATCTTCCTCCAGGTGGCGGTGGCGTTCACCCTGTTCGGCGTGCTGCAGGGGCTCAAGACCGGCGTCGATCACGCTATCGACGCTGCCCGCGCCGATCTGCTCATCGTCCACAGCCGGTTGGGTTTATTCAGCATACCCCTGCCTATCGGAATGCTCGAGACGATCAGGTCCGTGCCGGGAGTCGCCGAGGCGATTCCGGTCGACCTCGCCGGGGCCACTTATCAGAACCCGAATCGGCAGATGGCCCTCGTTGCCATCAGACCCGACAGCGGCTGGCTGTCGGCGTTCACTTATACGATCTCTCCGGCCTACGATAAGGCTTTTCGTACGACGCGAACCGGAGCCCTGGTCAATGTGGTGCTGGCGAAGAAGTACGGTTGGAAGATCGGCGATCGCATCCCGCTCATGACCGGCGTTGCGCAGCGGGACGGCTCGACCGTCTGGACTTTCGATGTGGTGGGGACCTTCGCGGACGACGACGTCGGCAGCCAGGACACGAACGTCCTCATCAACTACGATTACTGGAACGAGGCCCGCGCGACCCGCAAGGACACGGTCAATCATTTCAACGTGAGGATCGCGGACCCGAAAGCGGCTGCCGCGATGGCCGACGCCATCGATGCGCGATTCGCGAACTCGCCCAATGAGACGCGCAGCGAATCCATCCGCGAGATGGCGCAGGAAAGCCTGCAGTCCATCGGCGATCTGGAGTTCCTCATCCGGGCCGTCGTCGCCGCGGTCCTGGCGGCTCTGCTTTTTGCAACCGCAACCATGATGATGCAATCGGTGCGGGAGAGGACGCCTGAGATTGCGGTGCTGAAGACGGTCGGTTTCACGGACGGGACCGTTTTCGCGCTGACGTTGACCGAGTCCGCTCTGGTCTGTGTGACGGCGGGAGGCGTCGGGCTCGCGGTGGCGAGTTTGGCGTTTCCCTACGCATCGAAGTTCGTCCATGGCCTGTCGATGCCGTTGATCATCGTCATCGTGGGACTGCTTTCGGCTCTGGCGCTGGCGCTCATCAGCGCCGCGCTTCCGGCCGCCATGGCCGCGAGGCTCGAGGTCGCCACGGCGCTCGCAGAGCGTTAGCGCGCTGCCATGACGGCTCTCAGACAATTTGTCGCCCTGCTTGCCGTGAGTCTCGGAGGTCTCGTCGCGCGCCCGGGACCGGCCTTGACGATAATCGTGGGGGTGGGATGTGCCGTCGGTGTGCTGGTCTCCATGCTGGCGATGGGCGCCGGGGCGCGGCGGCAGGAGTTGAGCAACGTGCGCGACGACCAGGTCGCCGTAGCGGAGCTCGGGCAGCGGCCGCTGTTCGGCAGCATCTCACGTGAGGACGCGGCCGCGGTCCAGAACCTCGCCTTCATCCGCCGGGACAAGGACGGCCGGCCGATCGTCGTCATGGAGTCGATGATTCCGATCGACGTCCGCCGGCGCGGCACCGGCGCCCGCATCTTCATTCCGCTCATCGGGGTCACCCCCAACATCGTCGCGTACCAGCCCGACCTGCGATTCACCGCCGGCCGCATGTTCCAGCCCGGCATGCACGAGCTCGTGGTGAGCAATCTCTGCGCGCGCCTCTTCTCCGGCTTCGAGATCGGCGACCGGCGCTCGATTCACGGCATGCCTTGGACCGTCGTCGGGCGCTTCGGTACGGGGCAGGATGGCCAATGCACGATGTTTGCCGACGTCAACACGATCATGTCGGCATTTGCCCGCGATACCTACAGCGGGCTGCAGGTGAGGCTCCGCTCAGGCGCGGATTTCGCCGCGTTTGGCGCAGCCGTCAAAGCCGATCCTGCGGTGCATCTCTATGCGCAGCGGCAGCGGACCGTGATGGCGCAAACGTTCAAGCCGCTGAACTCGATCCTGGATTTCGCCAGCTACTTCGTGGGCGCGATCATGGCGATTGGGGGCACCCTCGGCGCCATCAATTCCCTGTACGCCATCGTCGACTCGCGCCGCCGCGAGCTCGCCACGCTGCGCGCGATCGGTTTCCGGCCGGGGACGATCGTCGCCGCCACCCTGTGCGAGTCCATGCTGCTGGCAATGCCCGGCGCGCTGCTCGGGGCGGCCCTCGCCTGGGCTCTCTTCAACGGGCTCTCCGCGAGTCCCTTCGGTTACCGTTTCCGGCTCGATGTCACGCCGGCGCTCGCGCTGCTCGGTGTGATCTGGGCGCTGGTGATGGGTTTCATCGGCGGCATCCTCCCCGCCGTGCGGGCCGCCCGGGTGCCGGTGACGACCGCGCTACGCGCCACCTGAGCGCCGCCAGACAAGGGTGCGGTTGTTCGCCGGCATCGCACGGTCCTCGACGAGAGCGAATCCGATCGCCCGCGCGAGCGCATCTACCGCAGCGAAATCGCGGATGCCGCTGTGCGGTGAACGTTGCTTGAGCCACTCGTCGAAGGAAGCGTTGCTCGGACTGGTGAACCGACCGTCGTAGTTGAAGGGTCCATACACGGCGAGCATGGCATCAGCGGTGAGAACCTTGGGCAGCGCTGCAAACAGCGTTCGCACATCCGGCCAGCTCATGATATGCAGCGTGTTCGCGGTGAAGACGGCATCGAACCGCCCGTCGGGCCAAGTGCCCGTCACATCGAGGGCAATGGGTGGCGGCAGGTTAGGCAGGTTGGATTCCTCGAGCCACAGCCGCACGCCGGCGAGATTGGGCTCGAGCTCCGAGGTCTGCCAGAGGAGTTGCGGCAGCGCCGCGGCGAAGTGTACCGCGTGCTGGCCGGTACCGCTGCCAACCTCGAGGACATGGCGGCGATCCGCAAAGTGCCGGCGCAGAACCTCGAGTATGGGCTCGCGATTGCGCTCGCAGGCCTCGGAGTAGGGTCTCACCGCGCAGATGTCGCCGCAGGCCGCAGCGATACCCATCGGCCGGCGCGAACTGTCAGAATGATCAGTACGATGGCGGCCGTCAGGCCGACAGCGATCGCGACCAGCGATGCTTCGGGACCGAACGCGCCGCCGGTAAGAAGCCTGGGGCCGGCCAGCGAAACGGAGAAGATGCCGCGGCCTGCGGCGCCGCCGGAGACCGATGTCCCGAAGATGCCTCCCTCGGTGAAATTCCAGCCCAGATGCAGGCCGATCGGAAACCACAGGTTTCGCGTCACGGCGTAGGCGGCGCCGAGAAGCAGGCCGGCCTCGATGGCGATGGCCGCGGTGGACACGATCGTGGCGCCCGGGTTCAGGCCGTGCAGCAGCCCGAAGACGGCGGCTGATACCACCAGGGCGGCCGCCGTGCCGAAACGTTCCGCGACGATGCGGAACAGCACGCCGCGGAACGCCAGCTCCTCACCTACCGCCGCGATGATCGAGGTTGCAAGCACCGGACCGACAAAGAAGCGCGCGGAAACTCCCTGCCAGCGCACGATGCCGATGAGATAGAGCAACGCGAATACGGTCGAGAAGAGCGCGAGGCCGACAGCGATGCCGGCCAAGCCCTGTCCCGCGCCAGGCGTGAGCTCCCGCGCCGGACGCTGCTCCGTCCAGCGCACGATGACGACATAAAGTCCCACCAGCGCTGCCGCAAGCACCAGAGCTGCGCCGATGAGCATCCACTCGGCGCCAGCTCCCGATCCCCGCGGGGCCAGCCACATCCGGCCGAACTGCGCGACGATATCGCCGGCAAGAAGCACCACGAAAAAGGCCAGCAATCTGCCGAGCCACAGCAGGGATCGCAACCATCCCTTCCGCGACGGCGGTCCGACGGCACTCTCGGTGGGGTTCATGGACAAGCTGCAGCCATCTTAGCGCACCGCCCGGGCTTCAGGCCCTCAGCGCGCCAGGCGGCTGCGCTCGGCCTCCAGCGCCTCCCAGCGCTCGAACTTGGCGAGCAACGATGCCTCGATCTCCTCGAGGCGCTTGCGATCGGCGCGGATCTGCGGTGCGCCCTGCAGGTGATAGTCCGGCGCGCTCATACGGGCGGTGATGGCCGCCTGTTCCCGCTCCAGCGCTTCGATCTCTGCGGGGAGTGAAGTCAGTTCCCGCTGCTCCCTGTGGCCGAGCCGCGTGCGCGGCTTGGGCTGGCTCGGTGTCGCAGGGCTCGAAGCCTCGCGCGGGCCTCTGCTGCGGCTCTCCGCGGCCGCGGCAGGGTTGCGCTGTCGCAGCCAATCGCTGTAGCCGCCGACGTATTCGCGCCACGACCCGCCGCCCTCGGCGGCGAGAGTCTGCGTCACCACATTGTCGAGAAAGCGGCGGTCGTGGCTCACCAGCAGCAGCGTGCCGGTGTAGTCCTGCAGTCTCTGCTCCAGCAACTCCAGGGACTCGATGTCGAGATCGTTGGTCGGCTCGTCCAGCACGATCAGGTTGGCGGGCTGGGCGAAGAGCCGGGCAAGCAGCAGCCGGTTGCGCTCGCCGCCCGAGAGCATCCTGACGGGGGAGCGTGCCCGCTGCGCCGGAAAGAGAAAATCGCCGAGATAGCTGGTGACGTGTTTGCGCTCGCCGCCGACTTCCACCCAATCGGATCCCGGGCTGATCATGTCGGCGAGAGTCGCCTCCGGGTCGAGCTGCTCGCGGAGCTGGTCGAAGTACGCAACCTTGAGATTCGTCCCGAGTCTCACACTGCCCCTATCGGGCGGCAGCTCACCGAGGATCAGACGGATGAGCGTGGTCTTGCCGGCGCCGTTCGCACCAATGAGCCCGATGCGATCGCCCCGCAGGATCCGCATCGAGAGCTGCGCGACCAGCGTGCGTTCGGCAACGCTTTTGCCGACATCCGTCAGCTCCGCGACGAGTTGACCGGAGCGTGCACCCGCATCCAGGCTCATTTTCATCGCGCCGAGGCGCTCGCGCCGCGCGGCTCGCTCGACGCGCAGCCGCTCCAGCCGGCGCACCCGTCCCTCGTTACGGGTGCGGCGGGCCTCGACCCCTTTGCGGATCCAGATCTCTTCCTGCGCCCAGAACTTGTCGAACCTGCGATTCGCGACGTCCTCGGCGGCGAGCTCCTGCTCGCGAGTCGTCTCGTACGCTGCGAAATTGCCGCAGTAGGACCGAAGCACGCCCCGGTCGAGCTCCACGATTCGTGTCGTGACGCGATCGAGAAAAGCGCGATCGTGCGTGACCACGACGGCCGCCGGCATTTTGAGCAGCAACTCCTCGAGCCGCTCGATCGCGCCGATGTCGAGGTGATTCGTCGGCTCATCGAGCAGGAGGAGCTCGGGCTGCATCGCGAGGGCGAGCGCGAGCACCGCTCGTTTGCGCTCACCGCCGGAGCTCGTCTCCGGAGCCGTTTCCGGCTCGAGCTCGAAGCGATGCAGGAACTCCGTCAGCCGCGTCTCGAACGCCCAGCGCTCGCGCTCGTTGCCGAGCACGGCGGCGCGTGCGGAGCCGCCCACCCCGGACTGCGCACGCTCCAGCAAGCTTTCGCGTAGCGTAGCCGCCGCGGGAAGCTGAGGCTCCTGTTCCACCAGCGTGAGATGAAGTCCTTCACGGGCCTGGCGCTCGCCCTCGTCCAGAGAGCCGTGGCCGGCGATGATCCGCAGCAGTGTCGACTTGCCCGTGCCGTTGCGACCGATGAGTCCGACGCGCTCGCCCGGTTGCAGCGTGAGCCGCGCCCCATCGAGCAACGGCCGATCGCCGAGCGCAAGATGGGCCTCGAGAAGGGTGATCAGCGGCACGGGGTCGGATGTGCGGCAGCGCCGCCGGGATCAGCGGAGCTGACTGTCTTTGCTGCCGCGGCGGTTGTAGCCGCTGAACTGCCCCGCTTCGCGGTCGGCGGCGTCCTGACACGCGATGCAGAGGCGCACGCCTGGGATAGCCTGGCGCCTCGCCTCGGGGATCTGCGCCCCGCAGTCGGCGCAATGACTCAGGCCAGGACCCTGCGGCAGCCGGCTCTGCGCGCGCAGTACACCGTCCGTCACGGTCGCATCGATCTGATCTTGTACGGCGCCGTCGCCGGCCCAACCCGTTGCCATGTCTCTAGTTTACGCCCGTCGCGGGCGCGCGCCTACCCGGCAGAAGGTCAGGGTAAAGCCCAAGCAGGGCGCGTGTCACACCGTTGGTCCAGCCAAAGCCGTCCTGCAATGGGTACTCGCCCCCGCCGCCCGGCAGGTTGTGCTCGACGTCGTACTTCTCCACCAGCTTGCCCTTGTTGGCGAAGACGCGCTGAACGGTGGCCAGCCAACGGCGGGCGATCTCGTGCGCGAGCGCCGGCTGGTCGTAACGGCGAAACCCCATGACCGCGATCCACTGCAGCGGCGGCCAGCCGTTGGGCGCGTCCCATTGCTGCCCAGAGGTGATGTTGGTCGTGACGATGCCCCCTTGCTGAAGCAGTCGCACTTGGGTGATCCCGCCGACCGCATCCGCCTGCCTGATGTAGGCGACCCCGGTGAAGAGCGGATAGAGCGTCGCGGCGGTGAGCTCTCCGGTGCGCCGGCCGTGCCGCCAGTCATAATCCATGTAGTACCTCGCCACCGGGTCCCACAGATAGCGGTTCATCGCCTCTCTGCGGCGCCGGGCGCGCTCGCCGAAGCGGTGCTCGCACTCGGACTCGTGGCGCGCCGCGCAGCCGTCGGAGATTGCACGCTCCAGGCCGTAGAGCAGACTGTTGAGATCGACCGGCACGAGATCGGTGGTGTGGATGGTCGTGAGATGTCGACCATCCGCGAGCCAGCGAGAGCTGAAGTCCCAGCCGCTCTCGGCTGCGGCGCGGATGTCACGGTACACCTGCGCCCGGGGCCTGCCCGAGGCGCGCGCAATCAGCACGTCGTTGCGGTATGACTCATCGCGGGGCGTGTCCGATGCATCCCAATAACGGTTGAGGAGAGAGCCGTCGGGCATCTCCACGACGTTGCGTCGTGCCTCACCGGGCCGCAAGCCGGCTGCGCCTTCCATCCAGTAAGCGTACTCGCGCTCGAGATCCTCGAGGTGTTGCGACCAGGCGCTCGCCGGATCCTGCGAGAGAAGTCCCACCATCAGGTAGTACACCGGGGGTTGCGAGCGCGACAGGTAATACGTGCGCGCACCGTTGGGAATGTGCCCGTACTCGCGCAGCATGAAGGAGAAATCGCCGACCAGGTCGCGGGCCGTATCGAGGTGGCCGTCGGGGATCAGGCCGAGCATGGTGAAGTAGGAGTCCCAGTAATAGAACTCCCTGAAGCGTCCGCCGGGAACGACGTATGGCTCCGGCACGTACAGAAGCGATGAGTAGGGTGGTGGCACGACCGGCTCACGCGTCAGCAGCGGCCAGAGTCTGGCGATGTGGGCCTCCAGGCTCTTGTCGGGTGGTGCGGGGGGCGTCTGCGCCTCCGCGGGAAAAGAGAAGTTGCTCCTCACGAACCGGAGGAGCGCCGCGCGCGAGCGAGGATCGGCGCGGCGATAGCGCCGCAGGATGACTGGTGGCGGGGCTTCCGGCATCGCATCGGGAAACGCCTTGCCGTCTGGGAACAGCGCGTCCATCTGCACCTGCACGAAAAGTGGCCCGAAAAGCTGCGCCGGTGTCGGAAGGAAGGGCTCGCGCGCCGCCGCCGCACCGGTGGCGGCCACCCACGCCATCGCGAGCGCACCGAAGAACGCGGCGTAGCGGTGCGAGAAGTTCAACGAAAACATCCGGTTGGCAGGCATGAGCGGTTGCGGCTTTCGGGCTGGCGTCCAGCCCACGCACGAGGTGGACGAATTCTACAAGGTGTGAGGCAAGTACCGGCCGTGGCGCCGTGGCAAAGTATAGTATGATACGATATTATATATAGAGATAATAAATTAGAGTTCTACCTCTATGGACCGCAATCGCCAGCTGGGATTTCTCCTCAAGGACGTCAGCCGTCGCTACACCCGTCGTTTTGAGGAGCGGGCGCAGGCGCTGGCGCTCACCCTGCCGCAGTGCCGGGCGCTCGTCTATCTCGAGAACAACGAGGGCATCAGCCAGAAGCGGCTCGCCGAGCTCACCGAGCTCGACCCCATGACGCTGGTGAGAATTCTCGATCGGATGGAGGCCGATGGCTGGGTGCAGCGCCGCTTCGACCCGGCAGACCGGCGTGCGCACACTCTTTGGCTGACGTCGAAGGCGCGGCCCATGCTCGACCATATCGCGCAGCTGATCGCAGACACGCGCGCGGAGGTGCTGGAAGGGCTTTCCGATGAGGAGCGCGCGAAGCTGCTCGAGCTCCTGGAGCGCCTGCATGCCAACCTCTCATCTCTGCCGCCGATCCCTGTCGAGAAGTCGCAACCGGCGGAGGAAGAGGCAGGCAGCCGAGCGTCGCGCTCCCATGGACGGCTTCCGGCGAGGTCTTCGCGATGACTCTCGTGGCGAGGAGCCAGGAGGCCGCGCCGGAACTGCCGCGTCGGGAGGAGCTTCCCGGCGTTCGCCCCCGTTCGCAGGTGGCGCAGAGACCCGTGCGCGAGCGCCTGCGCGTGCCTCTCATGCTGGCGTTGCCGGTCCTCATGGCCGCAGCCGGCCTCTATGTTTATCTGACGAGTGGCCGCTACGAGTCGACCGATGACGCCTACCTGCGCGCCGCTGAAGTAGCGGTCAGCGCCAACGTACCGGGCAGCGTCAGCGAGGTCGATGTGCGCGACAATGAGCAGGTTCACCGCGGCCAGCCGCTCTTTCGCCTCGATGAGCGTCCCTTTCGAATCGCGGTGGAAGCCGCGCGGGCAAGCCTTGCGGCTGTGCGGCTACAGATCGAATCGCTGAAGGCCGACTACCAACAGCGCGTCGCCGACCTGCGATCGGCCGAGAGCGCGCTCTCCTACGCCGACCGCGAATACCGGCGCCAAGCCCGATTGCTCGCGAGCGGGATCGCCTCCCAATCGCAGGTGGACAGGGCGAGTCTCACGCTGAGCGAGGCTCGGCAGAACGTCGCGGGGGCGAAGCAGCAGATCACGGCGGCTCTGGCGCGGCTCGGCGGCAACCCCGACATCGCAGTGGACTCTCACCCGCTCGTCGAGCAGGCACAGGCGGCACTCGATCGCGCGTTGCTCAACCTCTCCTACGCGACCGTCAGGGCTCCGAGTGACGGCATCGTCACGGGCGTGGAGCACCTGCAGGTCGGCAGTTATCTCCAGGCCGCGACCCCGGCATTCGTGCTGGTGTCGTCACATGATGTTTGGGTGGAAGCCGACTTCAAGGAAGACCAGCTGGCGCGCATGCGCTCCGGCGATCCCGCTACTGTCAGGATCGACGCCTATCCGGGGCGGAAGTTTCAGGCCGTGGTCGCGAGCATCACACCGGGCACCGGCTCGCAGTTCTCGGTGCTGCCGCCCGAGAATGCGACGGGCAACTGGGTGAAGGTGGTCCAGCGCCTCGCGGTGCGGCTGCGGCTTCGAGGAGCGCTACCGGCGGTTCGCTCGGGGCTGAGCGCGACGGTGACTGTCGACACGCGCTCGCACCCGGCACTCGGTGCAACGGCTGTCGCGGCTCGCTGACCGCGGAGGTCGCGGGCGGTATCGCAATGCCAGCAGGAGAGTCCTCGCATCGCGGCCTCGTCACCGCCTCCGTGACGCTCGCCACCGTCTTACAGGCGGTGGACACCACCATTGCCAACGTCGCCCTGCCGCACATCGGAGGAAACCTGTCTGCGTCCCGCGAGCAGATGGACTGGGTGCTCACCTCCTACATCCTGGCTGCCGCCATCATGACGCCGCTCTCCGGCTGGCTGGCGGGGCAGTACGGGCGCAAACGCGTCCTCGTGTTGTCGGTGATCGGCTTTACTGTCAGCTCCATGTTGTGCGGCATGGCGCAATCGATCGAGCAGATCGTGCTTTTCAGGGTGCTCCAGGGGATGTCCGGCGCCGCCCTCGGGCCGCTCTCTCAGGCCGTGCTGCTCGACATCAACCCTCCGGAGCGGCACGGGCGCGCGATGGCCTTGTGGGGCCAGGGGGTGGTCCTCGGCCCGATGCTCGCCCCGATGCTCGGGGGCTGGCTCACGGACAACTACAGCTGGCGCTGGGTCTTCTTCATCAACGTGCCTTTCGGCATCCTGGCGGCCTGCGGGTTCATGGCGTACATGCCGGAGACGCGCACGCGCCGCGCGCGCTTCGACTTCCTCGGCTTCGGCTCTCTCAGCCTCGCCGTCGGGGCGCTGCAGATCTTCCTCGACCGCGGCTCGGTCAAGGACTGGTTCGGCTCCACCGAGATCTGGATCGAGATCGCAATTGCGGTCGCCGCCCTGTACATTTTCATGGTGCATACACTGACGGCGCGCGAGCCGTTCGTCAGCCCCACTCTGTTCAAGGACCGCAATTTCACGACGGGCAACATTCTCGTCTTCGTCGCCAGCATGACGATGTTCTCGACGCTGGCGCTGCTGCCGCAGCTGCTCGAGGATCTCCTCGGTTATCCGGTGATCACCGCGGGCGTTGCGATGGTGCCCCGCGGCATCGGTAGCTTCGTCTCCATGTATATCACCGGCAGGTCGATAGGTCGGATCGATTCGCGGCTGCTGATCGCGGGCGGCATCGTGCTCAACGTCGTGGCCCTCGGAGTGAGTTGCAATTTCTCGACCGTCATGCCGCAGAGCCTCGTCTGGTCGACGATGTTCTTTCAGGGCCTGGGCAATGGCTTCACGTATATCACCATCACCACCGTGGCATTCTCGGCGCTCGGAGCGCACTATCGCTCGGAGGGCGCCTCCATCTTCAATCTGCTGCGCAACGTCGGCAGCAGCATCGGCATCGCCGGGACCGCCGCGCTGCTGACGCGCAATACGCAGATCGTGCACGAGCGCCTCGCGGCGCACATCGTCCCCTACGGCGGTCAGATACAGCTCCACGCGCCTTTCAGTTTCACCGCGCCTGCCGGGCTGGCCGCGCTCAACGCCGCGGTTACGCAACAGGCGCAGATGATCGCTTACAATGACGATTTCAAGATGATGTTCGTCATGACCCTGGCGCTGCTTCCCCTGGTGCTCCTCCTGCGCCCCGGCCGCCGGCGCGTTGAGGAGCCCGTCGTGCTGGAGTGACCGTGCGCACGAGCGCCACTTGCATGCAACCAGCTTCTGCCGCGGCTGCGCTCGTCGCCACGCTTCTGCTGGGCGGCTGCGCTGTCGGACCCAACTTTAACCGTCCGGCCGCGCCGGCCATGCCCGGCTACCGTCCATCGGAGGAATCGCGCCCGGTCGGTACCGCCGCCGCGGCCGCGCAGCAGAGCGCGCCCGCCGCCGCACCGTACGCGCAGCGGATACTCCTCGGCGCACCGGCCGCAACCGATTGGTGGACGCTCTTCCAGTCGCCGCAGCTCGATGAGCTGGTGCGGCGCGCCATCGCTGACAACCGTAACCTCGCCGCCGCCAAGGCGACTTTGGCCCAGGCTCAGGAGCTGGTGGCGGCGCAGACGGGGCGGCTCTACCCGCAGGTGGGCCTGCTGGCCGGCACCGGCCGGCAGCAGTACGGCAAGCAGTTCCTCGGCTCACTGGCTCCCCACGTGTCGCCCTTCACCTATGAGTCCTTCGGCGCGAGTGTGAATTACCTGCTCGACTATGACGGCGCCACGGCTCGCTCCATCGAGGAGCAGAAGGCACTGGAGCAGTACGAGCGCAGCGAATTCGACGCTGCACAGTTGACGCTGACGGGCGACGTGGCAGCGGAGGCGGTCGTCATTGCGGCCACGCGCGGCGAGATCAGAGCAGCCGCGGAGCTGCTGTCCGAGGACCGCCACAACGTGAGTCTCGTGCAGACCGCGTTCGCCAACGGCTCGGTATCGAGGCTCGACATCCTGACGGCGCAGAGTCAGCTCGCAAGCGATCAGGCGCTGCTGCCGCCGCTCTATCAGCAGCTCGCCATGGCGCGCCACGCGCTCGCGGTGCTGCTCGGCCGCAGCCCGGCCGAGTGGTCGCAGCCGGACCTCGAGCTCTCGGATCTGCGGCTGCCGCGGCAGCTTCCGGTGAGCGTGCCCTCGCAGCTGGTCCGCCGCCGCCCCGACATCCTGGCGGCGGAGGCGCAGTTGCACGCGGCCACGGCCGCGGTCGGTGTTGCAACGGCGAACCTCTATCCTCAGATCGACTTGACCGCGACCCTTGGCAGGCAGGCGCTGACGCCGGGCAAGCTGTTCGATGCTTCTTCGACGGCTTGGTCGCTGATTGCAGGATTGACCCAGCCCCTTTACGAGGGAGGGACGCTGCGTGCCGAGCGACGGGCCTCGCTCGATGCGCTGCAGTCGAGCGCGCAGCAATATCAGCAGACCGTGCTCGACTCCTTCGGTCAGGTCGCCGATCTTCTCGACGCCCTGGATCATGACGCACAGCTCGTGGCCGCGCAGGCGAACGCGAGAGATACCTCGCAGGCAAGCCTGCAGCTCGCGCGCGAGAGCTATCAAGCGGGCAACTCGGGCATCCTCCAGGTTCTCGATGCGCAGCGCGAGCGTCAGCGGGCCGAGCTCGGGTTTCTCGAGGCCCGGTCGCATCAGTACCTGGATACGATCCAACTGCTGCTGGCAGTGGGTGGGCCCCTCACCTGAGGGGGACGAGACCTCCGCGCGTGCTCACAGCCGGCCGCTGCGCCGGTTCTTGTCGATGATGCCGACGATCAGGATCACGAAAGCCACGAGGCGTATCACGTAGGCATACGCCTGCCCCGCCTCGTCCACCGGATGATCGACCATCGCCAACACCGTCCAGTTGGCTGCCATCCCGATGAAGGCGAGCGCGAAGAAGGCGAACAGCCGCTCTCGGCTGACGCGCCAGTACCGCACGAAGAAGAGCGCTGCGACCAGACTCGCCATCGCGAGCATCCCCCAGGCAAACACTCTCATGGCCATCGTGAGGCGCCTACCGGGTTTCCCACACGAGTCCGAAAAGGAGCAACAGCATGGCCGCAAGCGCCACGCCGGTGCGATACCAAAAAAGATCGGGCCGCACGGGCAGTATGACGAGATCCACGTACAACACCACGTTGTTGATTGCGAGGAGGAGGAATGCGAGGCTCGCCCAGAAGAGCAGGCGAGTGCGGTTGGCGCGATAGCCGCGGTAGAGCAGCATGGCACATAGAGTGCCGGTCAGTGCGCACAGGATGTAGACTGCTTCAGCCACGGTCTTTGTCGTTTTTCTTCAGCACGAAAGCATCGGCGAACCTATGTAGTGCCGCCGTGCGCACGCGCTCGATGGCATTCGCGCTCATGAGCTGGATGATCTTGATCGGCCGCTCCGCGTACTCCCGATCGAGACGGCTGGCGGCAGCATCGAGGCTGGAGCTGACCGGCCGGTAGGCGAAGCGCGGTGCGGCAGCCGCGCCGGTGATGGCCACCAGGCCGGCCGCCCTGAGGCCCTCGAGCGCCAAGCCGACGAGCTCCTCGCGCACCTGCAGACGGACGGCCAGTCCGGTCACGGTCCATTCCTCGTAGCGCTCGCGCCGCAGCAACAGCAAAACCTCGAGCTGCTCGTAGGATTCGATGTGCTCGTGAAGCATCGCGCGCACATCGTCGGGCAGATCGGCAGTCACGAAGCCCGGGAGCGCGACAGGGTGAGCCTGACCGGTGCGGCGCCGTTCATCCGGGATGTCTTACCGGAACCGCAACGCCGATGCAAGCGCCCGCTGCGAGGGTGGCCTGCAGCGGGCGATGCTAGGAGGCAGACGAAGAGTCGGCCGGCGTCAGGTGACGCTCTTCACGACTTCGCAGTGCTGATGCGCCTTGCGCAGCTTGGCGCAGGCGGCCTTGGCGTCGTCCTGGGTCATCCCCGCGGAGCGGATCTCGATGGTCTTCGACTTGCCGGTCGGCGGCACTTCCACGACGTCCTGCAGATCGCTGCCGAACTTGTCCTTCAGGCGCTTGGTGAGCTTGTCGGCGAGCGCCTGCGAGCGGGTCGAGCCGAGCAACAGCTGATAGCCCGTGAGCTGCTTGAGCGCAGCCTGCGCATCGGCGGTGTGTGGCGAATTCGGATATTTCTGCAGGAAGTCCTGATATGCGGCGGCGGTATTGGTCGACTGCGCGCTGGACCAGGCGGCATCCGATTGCAGGCTGTTGACCTTGTCCTGCGCATCCGCGGCATGCATTCCGTTCGGCTCCTGCTGCAGATACTGCTGGTAGCCGTCGAGGGTGTTGGTGCTCTGGGCGGTGGTCCACGCCTGCTCGTCCTGCAGGGCGTTGATGCGGTCGCGGGCCTGCGCTACCCGCGAATCATTCGGGTGCTGCTGGATGAACTGCTGGTAGGCGGCTATCGAATTCTGCTGGTTCGCCTTCTGCCAGTCGGCGGTGGGATTGCTGCAGGCCGCGAGCGCGCCGGCAGTGATGACGCAGAGAACGAGCAAGGACTTCTTCACCGCAACCTCCGAGCAAACAGCAACATGTGAAACGCGTAAGTTACCTCAAATCCTGAAATTTTTGCAAGCGCCATGACTCTCCGGACCATCGGCTTGTCGCGAACGTGGCTCTCGGAAGAGGCGCGCTCGTCGGGTACCACGACCGGAGAGCCGCCGTCGCCGGAAGGTGCGCCGAGCTCATGCGGCGCTCTCCGCGCTGTAGCGGGCCAGCAGCCCGGTCGCTACGGCGAAACGGAAGACCCGCGCGAAGAAATGCGCCGCGAGCAGGATGTCGAGCGCCGCGAGCGCCGCCCCGACCGCCAGGTTTCCGGCCGCGAGAGACCGCCCCGCCAGCGCCGCCCGCATACCCTCGAACACATACGACGGCGGCAGCAGGTGTCCGACGGTCTGCATCCAGCGCGGCAAGGTCGCGAGCGGGTAGAAGACACCCACGAACGGCGACAGCAGCGCCGGCAGCGGCCAGACCAGCCATTCCGAGGCCGGTCCGAGGCGCAGGACGAGCGCGCTCGCGAGGATGCCGAGCGCGATCCCGAACCCGAACAGCACGAGGAGAAACGGCACGAGCAGCGCGCCCAGCGACAAGAACGACAGGCCGAAGACCACCGTTGCCAGCACGAGCATGACGGCCAGCCCCACCATGCTCGTCGCCACGCTGGTGATCACGAGCCCGAGGATGTATTCCGAGATCGTGAGCGGAGTGGCAAAGAGATTGAGAAAGTTGCGCGACCACACATCCTCGAGGAACGCCGTGCTCACGCCCTGCATGATGCGCGTGAAGAAGTCCCACAGCAGCACCGCTCCGAGGAGGCTCGGCACGTAGTTGAAGCGGCCCGCGGTCATGGAGTTGAGGTAGCGGGTGATGAACCCCCACACCACGATGTCGATGGCCACCCACGCGAACATGGGGAGCGAGCGCACCGGGCTGCCGCGCAGGAGATAGAACTGGCGCAGCAGGATGCCCGCCACCGGCTTCATTCTCATCCGGCGCTCTCCAGCGGCTTGGCGAGCGGCTCGCTCGCGAGACGGATGAACAGCTCCTCCAGCGTTGCGGCGCCATGCTCGCGCGGCAGGCGCCGCGGGTCGCCCTCGAGCAGCAACCGGCCGTGAGAGAGGAAGAGAACCCGGTCGCAGACTTCCTCTACTTCGTACATGTTGTGAGACGTCCAGAGGATCCCGCAGACGGTCTCGACGGCGAGGCTGCGGATGCGTGTGCGCACCGTTTGCGCTGCAGCGGGATCCAGCGATGCGGTCGGCTCATCGAGCAGCAGCAGCCGCGGCCGATTGAGGAGCGCCTTGGCGAGCGCGACCCGCGTCTGCTCCCCGGAGGAGAGCAGGCCGCATTTGGTGTCGCGCAGGCGCTCGAGGTCGAACTGCCGCAACAGCTCCGCGACTCTGCGCCCGAGCTGGGGTATCCCATAGACGAGGCCGAAGAACCGGAGATTCTCCGTGACCGTGAGGTTGCCCGGAAGCGAGGCGTAGACGGCGGAAAAATTGACGGACGCCAGGGCGTGCGCCCGCTCCCGCGCCAAATCGATACCTCCGATGCGCACGCTGCCCGCAGTCGGGCTCAGCACTCCGAGGATCATGTTGATGGTGGTCGTTTTGCCGGCGCCGTTCGGGCCGAGGAGTCCGACGACCTCGCGGCGATGGACATCGAAGGACACCCCCTCGACCGCGACGACCCGGGAGTAGCTCTTGCAGAGCCCGGCGACGCTGAGCACCACTGAATGGGGGTCGCCGATCAGAGGGTGGTCGTACATCCATGCACGATACCGTATCGCAGTACCGGCAGCGCGATCGGCCCCGGTCATACGGCCGGGGAAGGCAAACCGCCTGGCTTGCTGTTAAATTCTGTTAAAATAGCTTTCTTCTGGCAGCTTCCCGGTTGACCTCGCGCAGGCGTGGCACGCCCATGGGCGCGGCTGCGCTGTCGCTTCGCAAGGCGCACCGGGGGGAAGAGGACCGGAGAGTCAGGAGTCGCTGTGAAACGGGTGATGAGTTTTCGGCTGGTCATCGTGCTGGCCTTGGTGATCGTCCTCGTGGGTGGAGCGGTGGGCTTCAACATGGTCAAGGCCCATTTCATTCGGCTGGCCATGGCCCAGAATGCCTCGATCCCCCAAACGGTGAGCACGGCTACGGCCGTGTATTCCGAGTGGCAACCTCAGGTGCAGGCCGTAGGGAGCTTGCGGGCCATCCACGGCGTCGAGGTCACCACCGAAGTGGCCGGCCTCGTGCGCACGGTGGCGTTCAAGTCCGGCGCGGAGGCGCGGTCGGGCCAGGTGCTGCTGCAGCTCAACGCGGACCCGGACGTGGCACAGCTTAGAGCGCTGATGGCGGAGGCGAATCTCGCCGCGCTGACCTATCACCGCGACCTCATCCAGTACCAGGCTCAGGCCATCGGCAGGGCGCAGCTCGACACCGACATCGCCAACCTGAAGAGCGCCCGGGAGCAGGAGGCGGCACAGGCCGCCCTGGTGGCGAAGAAGACGATCCGCGCGCCCTTCCCCGGCCGGCTCGGCATCACCACCGTCAATCCCGGCCAGTACCTCAACCCCGGCGACCCTATTGTCACGCTGGAGTCGGTCGATCCCATCTACGTCGATTTCCGCCTGCCCGAGGATGATCTGGCGACCGTCAGGGTCGGCCAGACCGTGCACCTGACGGCCGATGCCTTCCCCGGCAAGACCTTCGAGG
>Ga0335074_10000302_pt1 | contig 74513 bp, 69 predicted proteins | sample Lox_Sample_23_FD_206715 | JGI IMG/M metagenome (GOLD analysis project Ga0335074, IMG submission 206715) | Soil microbial communities from Loxahatchee National Wildlife Refuge, Florida, United States - Lox_Sample_2.3 | ecosystem: Environmental > Terrestrial > Soil > Wetlands | place: USA...
AGAACGATCGTTCGGGCCGGCCACGGCGAAGTACCGCGAGCTCGGCACGCTGGCCAACCTGCTCGTGTTCAACGCCATCAGCGCTCTGCCGACGCGTAACTTCCAGGCCGCGACCTTCGACGGCACGGCCAGACTCGCCGGGCAGCCAGCCGGAAACGCGGCCGGAGATGTGCCCGAAGACGTGCAGGGCATGCGCCGCGTGGCCCGCAGCAGCTGTGCGTCATGCACCATCGGCTGCGAGCACATCTACCGCTCGCGCGGCGGCAAGAAGGCCCGCGTGGAGTACGAGAACGTCTTCGCGCTCGGGCCGATGTGCGGGGTGAGCGACCCCGACGCCGTGCTCGCGGCAAGCACTCGCTGCGACGAGCTGGGCATCGACACGATTTCGGCGGGCGGCACGATCGCGTGGGCGATGGAGTGCGCGGAGCGCGGCCTGATCGACGCGCCGTGGCTGCGGTTCGGCGACTCCGCCGCGCTGCTGCGCGTCCTGGACGAGATCGGCGGGCGCAGCACGCCGCTCGGTTCCCTGCTGGCCGAGGGATCAAGGCGAGCATCCCGAACGGTCGGGGCTGGTTCCGCGTCATTCGCCTTGCATGTCAAGGGCCTCGAGATGCCGGGTTACGAGCCTCGCACGCTGCATTCCATGGCGCTGGGCCTGGCGGTGAACGCCAGGGGAGCCGACCATAACCGTTCCGGTGCCTACGAGGCGGACCTGTCCGGCGACCTGGACCGGTTCCACGGCGGTGACGCTCACGTGGCGGCCGCCATCGAGACTGAGGACCGGGCGGCCGTGATGGACTCGCTGATCTTGTGCCGGTTCCTGCGCGGAGTGTTCACCGACCCGTTCACCGAGTGGGCGGGGCTGCTGTCCGCGGTGACCGGCTGGGACGTGACGGGGGACGACCTGCGCGAGACAGCCCGCCGGATCGTCATGGCCAAACGGGTCTACAACATCCGCGAGGGCTGGCAGCCGGCGGACGACTGGCTGCCGGACCGGCTGCTGAACGAGCCGCTCAGCCTCCCGTCCGGGCGCGTAGCCACCCTCACCGCGGACCGCCTCCGGGCGATGATCGGCTCCTACTACAAAATGCGCGGCCTTGACCCCGAGGGGCGCCCAGACCCGACGGCCGTAGACGACCTCGGCCTGGCTTAACCTCGCGAGCGGGCTAACGTGATCCTGTATGCCTGACAGCCCGTGCACCAAGGACGTGTCGGCGGCGCAGGCCCTGGCCGCCTGGCGTGCCGCCCGCGAGGCAGCCGAATGCCCCGAGCGGCTGCCCGCTGTAACCGTGCCCGTCGCCGAGGCGGCGGGGCTCGTCACGGCCCTACCCGTGTGGGCGGTCCGGTCCTCCCCGCCATTCGACGCCGCCGCCATGGACGGCATCGCCGTCCGCGCCTCCGACACGCTCGGCGCGAGCCAGACCACCCCGACATGGCTCCCGCCCGGCGCCTACGACGTCGTGGACACCGGCGACCTGATGCCCGACGGGCGCGACGCGGTGGTCATGCGCGAGCACGTCCACCACGACGCCGCCGGCCGCGCCGAACTGCGCGCCGCCGTCCGCCCTTATCAGCACGTCCGGTCGATCGGCGAGGACGTCAGCGCGGGTGAGCTGCTGCTGCCGGAGGGCCACCGGCTGAGGGCCATCGACCTGGCCGCCGCGGCGGCGGCCGGGCAGACGCGGCTGACGGTCCGGAGGAAGGCCCTGGTCCTCATCCTTCCCACGGGGGACGAGGTACGCCCGGTCGGCACCGAGCCGGGTCCGGGCGAGATACTCGACACCAACTCGCTGATGCTCGCGGAGCAGGCCCGGGAGGTCGGCTGCGAGGCGCGCGTGCTGCCGATCGAGCCGGACGACCCGGCCCGGATCGCGGCCGCCGTGCGCTCGGCCGCCGCCGTGTGCGACCTGCTGATCGTGATCGCGGGTGCCAGCGCCGGGCGGGACGACTACACGGCGCGGGTGGTGGCGGCCGAGGGCACCCTGGCCGTGCACGGGGTCGCCGTCCGGCCCGGGCACCCGGTCGTGCTGGGGGTCGTCGGGCGCACGCCGGTGCTCGGCGCGCCCGGCTACCCGGTATCGGCGGCGCTCACGTTCGACATTTTCGCGGTCCCGCTGCTGGCCGGGCTGTCCGGTGCGCCGCCGCGCCAGCGGCCGCAGGTGACGGCCCGGCTGGCCCGCGAGCTCGCATCGCCGCCCGGCATGGACGACTGGGTCCGGGTCAGGCTCGGTTCGGTCGGCGGTTCCCTGGTGGCCACGCCGCTGCCGCGCGGGGCCGGGGTCCTGACGTCGCTGGTCCGCGCCGACGGGCTGCTCGTCGTGCCGGCCGGGGTGGACGGGCACCGTGCCGGTTCTTCCGTGCCGGTCGAGCTGCTGCGCGGGCCCGACGAGATCGCGGGCACGATCGTGGCGATCGGGTCACACGACCTCGTGCTTGACCTCGCATCGTCCGCGCTGCGTGCCGACAACCCGATGGTCACGCTGGCGTCGTCGAACGTCGGGTCGCTCGGCGGGCTGATAGCACTGCGTGACGGGCTCTGTCACATCGCCGGGTCGCACCTGCTCGACCCGGATTCCGGCGAGTACACGCTGCCGTACGTGGACCGGGTGTTCGGTGCCGCCGGCCCTGATGTGGCCGTGGTGCGGCTGGCGGAACGGTCGCAGGGGCTGATGGTGGCGGCGGGGAACCCGCTGGGGATCGAAGGGCTGGCTGACCTCTGCCGTCCCGGCGTCCGGTACGTGAACCGGCAGCGCGGCGCCGGGACCCGGGTGCTGCTTGACGTCATGCTCGGGCGGCTGTCCCTCGCGCCGTCCCTGGTTGAGGGGTATGCCCGGGAGGAACCGACGCACCTGGCGGTCGCCGCCGCGATCGCTTCCGGGCGAGCCGACGCGGGCCTAGGGATCATGGCCGCCGCCCGGGCGTTCGGGCTGGATTTCCTGCCGCTCGTCACCGAGCCGTACGACCTGGTCATCGCGCCGGGCGCGATGACCTCACCCCAGCTCGCGCCCCTGTGGTGGCTGCTCAAGTCCGACCGTTTCAAGGCGTCGGTCGAAGAACTCGGCGGCTACTCCGCCAAGGAAATGGGCCGCCGGCTACGGTGACGACCGGGCGGTGTCCCGCCGCCGCGCGACGTGCAGCACGGCGCCCCATCCCCGGCGGACCGACTGGTCCTGGCGCTGCGCCAGACGCCGGCGGATCTCGCCGAACAGCCTGTCCCGCTGCCAGTCCGCCATGATCAGGTGCCCGGAGAACGTGCTGAGGAGCTCGATGTACTCCTCGGCGGAATAGGCGACCTCCCAGGCGTACTGGCGGACCGCGACCGACTCGAAGAATCCGCTCGCCTCGATCTCCGCCCGGTCGTCGGGGAGTTCGCCCGGCCGGGGCCACGCCGAGCCGGCGGGCAGCCCCTCGCCGATCTCGTCGTACACGTCCTGGATCTCGCGGAAGAAGGGATCGCCTCCGTCGGGGAACACGTGCCGCTGTTCCCAGAGGGCGAGGTGACCGCCGGGGCGCAGCGCCCGCCAGGCCTGCGCGTACCGGATCCCGGGGTCGATCCAGGCCCAGGCCGTGGCCGAGAACACGCAGCTGACAGGCTCGCCGGCCCGCCATTCCTCGAATCGCCCCTCGACGACCTCCACGCCGAACCCGGCCAGGTTCCTGCGGGCGATCGCGGCGAGCCCGGGGCCGAGTTCGACGCAGGTGATGCGGAAGCCGCGGCGGGCCAGCGGGAGAGTCGCCTGGCCCGTGCCGCAGCCCACCTCGAGCAGGCGGTCGCCGGGCTCGAGACCGGCCAGGGCCACCAGGTCAGCAAAGAGGGCTTCGGGATAGGCCGGCCGGATCCGGTCGTAGCTCTCGGCGGCCTGGTCGAACGTCTGCCTCAGCCGCTCGCGCTCGTGGTCAGGAAACACCGGGCCATTATGCGCAACGCGGGCCGCGGGTGCTACAACTTTGCTGTCGCGCGAGCGGCGAACAGGACCGGTAAGGCGGTGGCAGCTGAGAACCTGGCGGGCCGAGGTCGTCCGGCGTTTCGAGCATCCCTGGCGAGGCTTCACGCAGGGGCTGATCGCCGATGGCGGGTGGGTGTGGGAGTCTACCGGGCGGTACGGCGGGTCGGCGCTGTGCCGGTATCAGCTGGGCGCCGGCCAGCGCGGGCAGCGGGTGCCGCTGCCCGCGGATCTGTTCGCCGAAGGCATCTGCCGAGCCGACGAGGTCATCTGGCAGCTCACCTGGCGGGAGCGGGTCGCCCTGGCGTGGGACGCCCGCACCATGGAGCTGACCGGGCGGGTGCCTTACAACCGGGAGGGCTGGGGCCTGTGTGCCGCCGACGGGTACCTCGTGAGCAGCGACGGGAGCAGCGAGCTGGTCCACCGCGATCCGCAGACCCTCACGGCCCGAGCCGTCGTGCACGTCCGCTGCGACGGTCGCCGGGTCCAGGGCCTGAACGATCTGGCCTGGTCCGCGGGCACGATCTGGGCCAACGTGGCAGGCACGTCCTACCTGGCCGGGATCGACCCGGACGGCGGAGAGGTCACCGACATCGTTAACGCGCGCCTGGCGCGGGAGCGCCACCTGGGTGATCCGCAGGCCATCATGAACGGAATCGCCGCGTTGCCGGGCGAGGGGGAGTTCCTGCTCACCGGGAAGGGCTGGCGCTGGATCTGTCACGTGCGGCTGAAGCCCGCCCCGGATAAGTCGGCGTACCAGCACGTACTCGCGGGCGTCGCCCGCTGACCCGGCGGAAGGCCGGCCGCAGCGGCGCGTCGGCGTAGCCGCCGTCGGCCAGGCCGGCCAGCCGCTCGAACACGTTGCGGGCGCCGAAGTCGCCGGTGAGCACCCACGACACCCCCGCCGCCGCGAGGTATACCGGGATCATCAGCACCCCGCCGCACCAGGCGAACTGCGTGGCGTGCCGGGCCTCATGCCGGAACAGCGGCGAACCGGGGTCGATGGCCTCCCGCCTGGTCACAATCACGTTGCCCACGCAGAACGCGGGGGCGGGCGGCACGGGCAGCCGGTATCCCGTGCCCGTGAACAGGCCGTCCACGCTGCCGGCGATCGTGGCACCGCCGAGGGCGGCGACGCCGAGACCGGTCAGCGTAGACCCGTTGACCAGGTTGACCGCCTGCCGCAGGCGCAGCTGGGGAGGCATCGCCGCGCGGCAGGCGTCAGGACCGGTCAGAAGGCATCAGGGCTGGTCAGGGTTGGCCAGGGTGGGGTCGGGACTGTGCCCGTTGAGCCCTGGCACCTCCGGCTCGGCCACGGCCACCGGCACCGTCCACGGCTGGACGACCGCGGGCACCGGCAGGCTGAGCTGCTCATGGCTGTGATCGCGGTGCGCCCGGGCGGCGCTGCGGTGGTAGTCGTCGAGCTGGGCGATGAATGAGGCGTCCGCGTACGGCGTGCCGTCGACCAGCGGGCCGCGGCCGCGCTCGAGGACCGCGACGACGTCCTCGCCGCTGAGCGTCTTGTGGCTCTCCAGGGCGTGCGCGAGGGCCAGGACGTCGTTCCGGTTGTCCCTGAGGATCTCCTCGGTCCGTTCGAGCAGGACCTTGAGGTTGTTCTCGATCCGGTCCGCGAGCGCGGCCCGGGCCTGGCCCTCAGTGTCCTGGCCCTTCTTCAGCCTGCCGCCCGCACCGCCGCCCGGCGACCCGACCTCGAGCCGCTTGGCCGTGGAGTACGAGGACACCGTGTTCCCCATGCCCCAGAAGCCCTCCATGAACGACGCCACCGTAGTCGCGGACTCCAGATCCGCGCCCACGCCGGACGAGCTGTCCTCGTCGAAGAACATCCGCTCCCCGGCCAGCGAGGCGAGGGACACCAAGATGTCGGTCTCGTACTCGCTGCGCCACCTGGTGAACTGGTCCTCCGGCGGGATGCTCGCCACCATCCCCAGGTAGTCGCCGCCCTTCTCGATCGTCGCGATGTCGATCTCCATGTGCTGGCGCATGCGGAAGGCGACCAGCGCGTGGCAGGCCTCGTGCACCGCGACCGCGTGCCGCTCGCGCTCGATGTACTCCACGTCCTCCGGCGGCCCGAGCTCCTTGAGCTGCTTGGCCTTGATCACGTCCGGCCAGGTGATGACGTCCCGGCCGTTCCTGATCGCGGTGATGAGCGACTCGTTGACCAGGTCCTTGATGGTGGCGCCCGTGGCGTAGGGCGTGATGGTGGCCAGCTTGTCGAGCTGCTCGGCGGTGAGCTCGTTGCGGACCTTGGCGAAGTACCCCTCGTAGGTGCGGATCCGGCCTGCCTTCGACGGGTAGCCGACCTTGTAGATGCGGTCGATGCGCCCCGGCCGTAGCAGCGCCTCGTCCAGCGCCGACGGCATGTTGGTCGCCATCATCACCAGGATCCGGTACTTGGGCGGCGGCTTCGGCCGCATCCCGAGGATCCGCCGCACGTAACGGTTGACCAGGCCGCGCGGCTTCTTCAGCCCGGACAGCTCGGTGAGCAGCGCCTGCAGCGTGCCCATGCCGCCCCCGCCGCCGCCGCCCATCATGCCGCCGATCATCTGCTTGCTGCGGCGGGTGTCCGGCTCGTCGTCGGTGATCGCCAGCTCCATCGCATGCCGGGTCAGCCGCCACTGCGTGTCCGGCGACAGGTAGGAGAACCCGTGGCAGCCCCCGTGCGCGAACGGCGCGGGCGTGGCCCGGCCCGGGCCGCCGCCGAAGCCGCCCGGGGCCAGCTGGCCGCGGTTGCCCAGCGAGTCGGCCTCGTCGAAGAAGACGATCACGCCGCCGTAGCGAAGCGCGAGCTTGCGCAGCTTACGGAACAGCGACTTGACCTTGAGGATGCCGACGCCCATGAACATGTTGATGAACGCGCCGGGATCGACGAACACGTACGGCTTGCCGGTCTCGCCCGCGACCGCCTCGGCCATCAGCGTCTTGCCCGTCCCTGGCGGACCCCACAGCAGCAGGCCGCCCGGCACGTAGCCGCCCTTTTCCTCCACGATCTCCGGGTTCTCCAGGAAGATGATGTTCTCCTTGACCCGCTCGAGTACGTGGTCCTGGCCCCAGACATCGGAGAACCTGGTCTTGATGTCATCCGGGTAGTACACGTCCACCCCGCCCCGCGACATGAACCAGAACAGCGCGGCGAACTGCCCGATCACGAGGCAGAGGATGAAGACCACGTAGACGACCAGCGGCGCAGCTTTCCACACCAGCTCTGGCAGGCGGATCAGCGCGCCCAGGGGCCCGGTGTGGACGAACTTGCCGACCACGAAGCAGATGATGAAGATCCACAGCGCCCAGCCCAGTACCCGCCAGAGGCGGAATCTGGTCCAGGGGGACAGCTTCCGGTGGGTTGCCCGCTCGAAACCGCCGAAGAACTTCTGCACCCAGAACTGGTTATACGCGCCCCAGTGCTCGCTGATCGCGAAGTGAACCTGGCGGAGTACATCCAGGCCGATCAGGACGAACACCCACCAGCCGGTCTGCACCTCGATCCGCATCGCGTCCGTGAACCCGACGATCGGGTCGTTCGACATCACGGACCAGACCAGGAAGAACCAGACCAGGGTAAGCAGGATCAGGAACTTGACCCGGTCCCAGAAGGGCAGCGGCTTGCGGGTCAGCAGTTCCGCGGTGCCCACCCGACCGTCCGGCGGCGATACTCCCTCGGCGGTGCGGGCCTGGGCCTTCTTCATCACGGGCTCCCGATGGTAAACGACGTCATCACGTCGTTGATCTCACTCTGGTCGTTGCTGTAGCAGGTACTGGTGCAGTGCAGCACGATGAAGTAGATCTCGTTCTGATCGGCGTTGGTCAGGGCGATCTCGTCGAAGGTGTCGGTGACGCCGTCGAGGGCGTCGGTATAGTCGAAGATCTCCCTGACGCCGTGCACGCCATCCCGGCCGGGTGTGAGCACCTGGTCGCTGATCTGCTGGAAGTTGATGAACGGGTCGGGCTCGCCGCGCGAGGTGAACGCCTGGGAGAAGTTCGACCGCGCGGTCGAACTGACCGGCAGGAAGAAGTCGCGGAGGGCGTCGTAGGAAAGCGACTGGCTCGCGGTCGAGCCCAGCCCGCCAACCTCGGCGAACACGAACGGATGGCTGACGTCGAACGACAGGAAGTCGTTCCCGTTGGCCTGCGTACCGGCCTCGTACGCGACCTGCCACGGCGCAGGCGAGCTGCCGACGGCCTTCTCCGCCGTGGTGAGCGCCTCCGCCTTGACCTCGTGCCAGCCGGACGGAACCTTGAAGTAGGTGCTCGCGCTGGAATTCGCGATGTACGTGTACTGCGGTGCGCCGCATCCGGTGACGGTGACCCCGAGGAGAAGAGCGCATCCCCCGACGAGGCCCTTTGCGACGCGGTGGGCCATGCTCGCCAAGAGGTGCGACCTCCACGTAAGGACTACGTAGTGCCAAGTATGACGCCTTCATCCGCAATGGTACAGGTCCCCGCAGGGGCCTAATGCGTTCAAAGGCCTGGCCGGTAGCCGTGAGTTGGATAGTCATTGCTCTGCGTACCGGCTAGCCAGCTACTGCGAGGGTAGCGCACGGCCTGCGGCGGGAGAAGCCCCGAGCCGGACGGCGCGCCGGACTTAGCAGGTCAGGGCGTTAGGGTCGGGTGATGAATGTCCTACGCAGTATCGGGCTGTTCGTTGCCGCCGGGCTGGCCGAGATCGGCGGCGGCTACCTGGTCTGGCGGTGGCTGCGCGAGGGAGCGCCCTGGCCCGTCGGCCTGGCGGGGGCGCTCATCCTGGTCGCCTACGGCGTCATCCCGACGTTCCAGTCAAGCGGCGACTTCGGCCGGGTGTACGCCGCCTACGGAGGCGTCTTCGTGATCATGAGCCTGCTCTGGGGGTGGGGGGTGGACAGGCACCGGCCGGACGGCTATGACTGGCTCGGCGCGGCCATCGTCGCCGTCGGCGTGGGGGTGATCTTCTTCAGCCCGCGGCACTGAGCAGGAGGGCACGTTTCACGGTACCGGCGACCGGTCGTTTCCGAACAGCAGCACTGCGTCACGGGTTATACGCCGGACACGGTCGATCGTCCCGGCGAACGCCGACAGGCGAGCGCGGCCGGGTAGCGCGTAGTAGCCGTCGATGCCGACCCAGTCAACGTACCGTGCGCCCGGCCACCAGTCCTGGAGCGGGCCCCCCTGCGCACTGCTCTTCCCGATCGTCCAGATCCAGGTCACGTTATCGGCGTGCTGGGACCGGAAGACGTTGACGATCCGCCGCCACGCCTGGACGAAGACGGCCGGGCTGGTCTTCCGGTAGCCCCAGGTATACAGGCGCTCGTTCATCTCCTGACCGAATCCGATGACGACCCCCCCTCGGTAGCCCGCCACGACATCGGCGTAGGCACGCAGGTAAGGGTCATACTTACCGCGGGCTATGGCGGCGAGACTCACGCCGCGCGGCTCGATCTGGATGAGCGGGATCGCGCCGGCCGTTCGGGCGTCATCGGCGAACGCCGTCTTGAAGCCGCCGTACCATCCGCTATAGGAGATCGCGATCGCCGGCCCGGTGCCGGCCGCGTAAGAGCCCGCGCCCTCCGGCTCGTAGACGCCGATGTACCGCGGCGGCAGGGAAGCATGCACCGGGGACGAAGGCCGCGCCAGGTAGCCGGCGGTCGGCCCCGCACTTGCACCCGCGGCCGGGGACAGGCGAACCGGCTCGGCGCCACCCGGCTGCGGCGGGGCCGCCAGGATGATCGCGCCCGCGGCCACCGCAGCGGCGAGGACGATGACGGCTGCGGCATCGGCGTGGTGCTGACCCGCCCACGTGACGACCCACTGCGGCAGGCCGCCGAGCCGGGCCGCGGCGCGGCCCAGCCGGGCGCGCGCAGCGCGCTGGCCCGTCGTCCGGTTAAGGCTCATAAGGAGTCCAGCGCGGCGTCTGGTCGCTGACCGCAGCCACGTCCGCTGCGCTGCTCCGGGTCTCGGCGCCGCGCCCTCGGGTAGCCCATCCTTGCTGGCGCATGGTCACCGTCCCCCACAGGCGCATGGGCCGCAGGACGAGAGTCAGCCACACCATGGCCACCGGGACCAGCATGAACGCCTCGAGCCGGTCGATGAGCCGCTGGTCACTGCGGCGGACCGCGAACATTCGCGAGGCCACGAGCCACATCCAGACCGCGCTGATGTACAGGGCGGTACCAGCGAACGAGCTGGCCTCGTGCCAGTCCGCGGCCACGGCGGCCAGGACCGAGACGAACGCCAGGTAACTCCACGTCGTGAGCGCGGTATACCACCAGCCCCAGGAGGCCAGTGAGAGGTAGCGCAACCGCCACAGGGTGCGTATCGCCGTACCGCGCATCCACCGGGTCCACTGCCGCAGCACGTGCGACAGGGTCTCCGGATACATCGCGAAGCACACGGCGGACGGCTGCTGGACGGCCCGGCCCCGGCCCAGGGCGAACAGGGTCAGCATGGTGTCGTCGCCCAGCATGACCGGCCGCCCGAACAAGGTCTCTCCCACGTACGCGGGCAGGGTCTCGCGGATCATGTCCGCGCGGTAGAGGGCGTAGGTGCCGCGGTTGACCAGGACGCTGCCTCCGGCGATGTTCTGCGCCGAGCAGACGGTGAACTGCCAGATCAGAGCGTTGACGCCCTTAATACGGGTGAGCAGGCTCCGGCTGTAGTTCCACGCGAGCTCGATGCCCGCCACGGAGTGGACGCGGGGGTCAGCGAACGGCTTGAGCCCCTCCTCCAGGGCGTTGTGCGCGAGCGTTGTGTCGGAGTCGAGGGTGACGAACACGTCGGCCGTAGCATCCGAGGCGAACGTCCGGGCCTGAGCCCGCTTCTTGCCGACGTTGGGGTAGCGGCGCCAGTTGAGCTCGACCAACGGCGGGTGATGCGCCAGCCAGTAGTCGCGGACCGAGGAGTAGTCCTCCTGCGTGGAGCCGTCGTCGACGACGTCGACCCGGTCCGGCAGCCGCGTCTGGGCGAACAGCGCGTACAGCACCCGGTCCAGGACGACCGGTTCCTCGTTGTACACGGGAATGTTGACGGTGACGCGCAGCCTGTCGAGCTGAGCCTGTTGCCGCGGGGTCGCCGTGCAGGGCCGCTCCAGCCACGACACCAGCCACTGGAGCGCGGCACAGGCGAACGCAACGGTCCAGATCACGGTGATGAGCCGGTAATGCGGCCATTTATCGATGTAGTAGACGTGCCGGGCGACGGCCAGGGCGACGACGATGCCGACCCCGCCGAACACCAGGGCCAGCCGCGACCGGGTCGCTGTCGCCCTCGGGATCTCGTACTCGTGCGTCACGGGTCCTCCATCCCCTTCCCGCGCCGCCAGCCGAAGCGGATCACGAGGATAAGGAGCAGCGAGGCCGGGAACGACCACAGGAAGCAGGCTCCGACCACGCTCAGGAACGGGGTCGGAGCCGTGCTCGGGACCACGATGTGCAGCAGGATCCGGACCAGGTGCACCATCACCGCTGGTACGCCCACACGTCAAAATCCGCGCTTCCGAACCTGTCGGTCCACGGAATGGTCGCGACGAGGCGGTAACCCCCGGCGCGACGCAGGGCGGCTAGCACCTCCTGGTCGATCTGCTTCCGGCTGGAAAAGGAGAAGTCAAGCTCGATGACCGAGAAATAGTGGTTCTGGATAGCCTCCAGGTACGCGGGCGTGCCGTCCACCACCTTGCGCTGCTGCGGATCCCAGTACCAGAAGGCGCCCGCGTTGTTGGTCAGCTGCCGTGGGGGAAGGCCGAGGTAGTAATCCACCAGCGGGCCCTGCTCGGCCAGAATCGGCGCCTTCGGCTCGGCCGCGACCAGCCGCTGCATGACGGCGATGACCGCCGTCGCGTTCGGCCAGGAAGAGTAGAAACTGGATGCCTGGCCGATACCCATGAGCGCGATCAGGCCGATGGTGCCGACCGGGATACGCCAGCCCATGTATTTGCTGGTCTCCACGGCGCGGGCCAGGACGTAGCCGACGGCGATCGCCCCGAACCAGGCGCCGAACGCGACGTGCTTGTCCAGGCTGGTCTGCGTGTGGATGCGAGCCTGCTCAAGCGGCGCGAGCAGGACCGCGCCCGCCAGCGTCGCGCAGATCAGCCGGACCCGGGTGCTGTCGGCGATAACCAGTCCGCGCAGTGCGATGACCAGGATCAGGCCGACCCACAGCGCAGAGTCGCGCAGGACCGACTCGACCGGCACCCGGCCGGACTGCCTCGCGAGGGTCGTGAACAAGATGCCGTGTAGATAGGGGCGCCCGCCGAACCGCAGCAGCGCCACCAGGATCGGGGCACTCGTGTACAGGGCCAGACGTACGGCGCGGATGCTGGTGCGCAGCCAGCCTCCCCGCGTCGCGGTCAGCATCCCCAGCGATACGATCACCGGGTCCCACAGGGTCGCCGGGTACTTGGTCGCGTCCGCCAGGGCGAGCACGAGCCCGGCCGCGATGAGCAGGGGCTCGCTGAGCCGCTGGCCGGCCAGCACCACCAGGTACGCGGCGAGCGCCAGGAGGAACAGCGCCATCGCGTCGTAGGTGGCGAAGGCCCCGAGAAACTGGGCCGAGCCGAGGAGGCCGAACGATCCGGCGGCTATCTCGCCCGCCCGGCGACCGAACAGGTGGCGGGTTGTCCCGTAAAGCAGGACGGTGGCACCGAGCATGAACGTCAGCGACAGCAGCCGGGCTGCGGCCAGGCCGCCGAGGCTGTCGGCAAGCGCGGCCAGCGGCGGGTAGATGACCGGCGCGCCGGAGAAGTAGGTCTGGAAGGCGGGCACCGGCGTTCCGTGCAGGATGTGGGCCAGTTCGAGGTGGCCTGCCCACAGGTAGAGCGCCTCATCGTTGAACGCGGTCTTCGACCACACCAGGCGCAAGGACAGGACGGTCTGGAGGGCCAGGACCGCTAGTAGCGGAACAGGGACCGGAAACGGCCGGCGCCTACCGCGCCGGTCGTCGTCTCCGATCTGTTCGAGCTCAGTCTCCAGCCAACTCTCAAAGTCTGCTGGGAGATCTTCGTATATTGCATCCGCAGGTGGTGCGACTGCGCTGACAAAACGGGACTCAGCAGGCAATCGAATCAACCCTTCTGATTCCTTATTAGACAAGGCCGGGCGGCGCTACTGATCCTTCCGGGCATCCCGGGCGTTCTACATAAATGTCGCTGATCTGCGGTTGGGCTAGCCAGGCTTCCGTAGCCATGTATGTTATTTGACGACCGTGATCCTGGGAGGCCGATTACCGGATCCATCAGGCAGTCCTGTCATGTTGCTTTGAGCCGTATTAAATACGGGCTTTGTGCATTCTTTCCGTGAAAAATCGGGCGTCTGTAAATGGTCTTGGGTTGAGCGGGGAGGAAAGCATGCGCGTCGTCAGAGGAGGGGCGGAGCCTGCCTGGCTGGCGTCACCGGACACTGATGCGGCGCCGTCAGCGAACACGCTCACGCAACGGCAGCAGGCGGGACTCGCCGCGCTTGCGGCACTCGGGGCATCCGACGACCGGGGCCAGCCTCCGATCACGCGGTCGCTGGCCGACGGGAGGCTGCCGCTACCACCACAGCGGCTGGCCTACGCGCTGCTCCTTGCGGTGGGCGTGTTCCTCGCCGCCCGCTTCGCCTTCTTCTGGTTCAGCTCCGCCCGGCTGCCCAGGGATTTCGGGACACGCCTGAATATCGCCGATGTCCTCATGTTTGCCGGACTCAGTTTCGTGGTGTGGCACCGGCAGCTCCTCGACATGTTTGCGTGGCTGGCCTGCGCGCGGCTGGAAGCGTACCGGCCGGCTCCGCCGCCCGGGCCAGGCATGCGGGTGGCCTTCATAACGACATTCGTTCCGGGCAGCGAGTCCATCGAAATGCTCAGGCGCACGCTCATCAATATCGTCAGAGCGGATTACCGGCACGACACCTGGCTGCTTGACGAGGGCAACGACCTGCGGGCGCGCGAGCTATGTGCGCGGCTAGGCGTTAAATACTTCACCAGGAAGGGAATCGAGAGCCTGAACCGGGAACGCGGAATCTTCCTGGCCCGGAGCAAAGGCGGCAATCACAACTCCTGGTACGTCTCGCACGGCCGGGACTACGATTTCGTGGCGCAGGTCGACAGCGATTTCCTGGTGCGAAGGGACTTCCTGACCAAGACGCTCGGCTACTTCGCGAACCCGCGGATCGCGTTCGTCGGCACTCCGCAGATCTACGGGAACATGGACAGTCTCATCTCCAGGGGCGCCGCGTGCCAGACCTACCTGTTCTACGGCCCGATCATGCGGGCGCTGAGCCGGCGCAAGATGGCCCTGCTCATCGGCGCGAATCACGTCATACGCGTCAGTGCGCTGCAGCAGATCGGGTGGTACCACGGCCACCTGACCGAAGACCTCGCCACGGGCAAGCGCATACACGCCCAGCGCTGGCAGAGCGTTTACGTCCCGCTGCCCCTGGCCGTCGGAGAGGGCCCGACGACGTGGACGGCCTACTTCAACCAGCAGTATCGCTGGGCCACCGGTTGCATGAATATCTTCTTCACGCAGTCGCCGTGGCTCAATCTGCGAATGCGGCGCACCCACGCCCTCTACTACTTCCTGCTCGAGCAGTACTACTTGAGCGGAGTGTCCATGGCGGTGGGCGCGGTGTTGCTGACGCTCTACTACGCGTTCGGCTGGAGGGCCGCTAACCTCCAGATCGAACAGGCGGCCTACTGGTACGCACCGCCGCTGATCTGGCGGCAGGCAATCATGCTGTGGCTGCAGCGGTTCAACGTGCGACCGGCGCAAGAACGCGGCGTGCTATGGGCCGGCCGGCTGGTTACCGTGGCCGCCATACCGATCTACTTCCTCGCGTTCGTCGGAGTCGTGCGCAGGAAGCGCGTGGTCTTCAAGACCACGCCCAAGGGCGGGAACCAGAGCCAGGAAATGGACAGCCTCCGCGTGTTCGCGCCGCATCTGGCGATTGCCGCCCTCCTGGCGGCCGGCATCGGCCTCGGGATCCTCCGCGGGCACACCGATGCGGTCTTCATCGCCTGGGGGGCCGGGATTTCTGCGCTGTTCGCCGGATTCGCCGCACACCTACTGTGCCGGCGGCTGGCCGCTGCGCTGCGGCGGCGGAATGAGACGAACGACGGCCGCAGGTCTGTCGATCCCGCTCGTCCCGCTAGCTACGCGCCCGCGACGAACTACAGATGGCAACAGTCAGTCACCCAGAGTAGATAATCCGGCTGGACCTGGCGTGGCAGGCTGGTGCCGGAAGTCGGACTACCTTGACGACCGTGGGGGATGGAATGGCTTCGGTCTTGCCGGTGTCTCCGTCACCGGGATCAACGTCATGACGATGGACCTCGCCCAGCCGCCCGCAGCCGGCAGCAGCATGCTGCAATCTGGTCCGTTTCGCGGCCCGGTTTCGCCCCACCCTCCCCGCCGCGCCGCGACTGGTCTACCCGACACTAGATCGATGACGACCAGAGTCCCCGACTCGCCGCTGTCCCCGGCCGCCGCGGCTGATCCCCGTGACCCGCTCGGCCTGGCGGCCGACGCCCCCCTGCTGGCCGGCTGGCTGAACTGGATGCGGCTAGTCGAGGACGGCCGGCTGACCCCGATGGCCACACCAGGACATAAGCAGCGCCAGGACCTGACCGGCGCGGTGGTGGCGGGCGACGCGCCGCTGTACGGCGGGGTGGACACGATCAAGCATGCCGACGAGTTGCTGGCCGACGCGCATGCCCGTGCCGCCGCGCTCTGGGGCGCCGACTGGTGCCGCTTCTCCGTGGCCGGATCGACCCACGGGAACCAGGCGTTCTGCCTGGCCATCGGCCAGCCGGGCCAGGAGGTGATCATCACCAGGACGCTGCACCGGTCACTGCTGCTCGGCCTGGTGATGGCGGGCCTGAGGCCGGTGTGGGTGCGGCCGGAGATCGACCCGGCCTCCGGCCTGCCTGCCGCGGTCGCGGTGCAGACCGTCAGGGACGCGCTCGCCGCGCACCCGGCGGCCGCCGGCGTGATCCTGGGGGATCCTTCGTACGTCGGCACCACCGGCGACCTTGCGGGCCATGCCCAGGCCGCGCACGAGGCGGGCGTTCCGCTGATCGTCGACGCGGCCTGGGCCGCCTATCTCGGCTTTCATCCCGACCTGCCTGCGCACGCCATAGCGGCGGGTGCCGACGCACTGGTGACCAGCGCGCACAAGACGCTGCCCGCGTACACCCAGGGGGCCTTGCTCCTGGCCAGGACCGAGCGCCTGGATGTCGCCCGGCTGAACCGGGCGTTCGAGGCCACCCACACGACCAGCCCGGCCGGCTCGATCGTGGCGAGCATCGACGCCGCGCGTGCGCTGCTGGCCCGGGACGGTCTGCGGCTGTGCGGCCGGCTGGTGAGCGGCGTGGCCGCGGTCCGGCAGCGGTTGCGCGAGGTTCCGGGCGTCGACGTACTCGACGGCCCCGGCGTGGACCCGGCCAAGCTCGTGGTGCTGCTGGCCGGGACGGGAGCGCACGGCAGCCTGGTCGAGGCCGACCTGATCGCGGCGGGCATGCCGGTCGAGATGGGTGACCGGGACACCGTCGTCCCCATCGTCTCGATCGCTGACGACGAGGGGCATCTCGCCGCGTTCACCGAGGAGCTGATCGCCGCGATCGAGCGGCACCGCGGCGAGCCGCGCCGCCCGGCGGCCACGGCCGCGTGGACGGTGGTGCCGCAGACGGTCCTGTCACCGCGGGAGGCGTTCTTCGCCCGCAACGAGACCGTCACCGCGGCCGCCGCCGTCGGCCGGGTCAGCGCGGAGCTTGTCGCGCCCTACCCGCCGGGCGTGCCGGTCCTGGCCCCGGGCGAGCTCATCACGGCCGGCGCGCTAGACGCCCTGCGCGAGGTGGCAGCCGACGGCGGCCGGATCGCCTACGCGGCCGACCCGGCCCTGGCCACGTTCCAGGTGGTCGCGCACTAGGGTTGAAGCGGATTTGCTCCGACCGGATGAGGAGAACCGATGCCAACCCGAACCGCACGCACCGCCTGGACCGGCACCCTGGAGCAGGGCAAGGGCCTGGTCGAGCTGACAAGCTCCAAGATCGGCACCTACGAGGTGTCGTTCCCCCGGCGGGCCGCCGAGGAGGCCGGCGGATACACCAGCCCCGAGGAGCTCATCGCGGCGGCCCACTCCGCGTGCTACGCCATGCAGTTGTCCGCGCTGATCGGCATGGGTGGGGGTACGCCGCAGGCGCTCGACGTGCAGGCCGACGTATCGCTCGGGCCCGACCCGGCGGGCGGATTCCGCCTGACCGGGATCAAGCTCACCGTCCGCGGCGAGGTCGACGGCATGGACGACGCTGCGTTCGCCAAGGCGGCCCAGGACGCGAAGGCCGGCTGCCCGGTCAGCAAGGCGCTCACCGGAGTGGACATCACCCTCGACGCCGCGCTTGAGCACTGACCGCGCCGGTCAGGCGACGCGCGCGCGGACCCGGTCCAGGCGGCCGAGCGCGTCGGCCGTCGTAACGAAAGAGGCCTCGAGGACGGCTTCCTTACGCCTCGGATCCATCAGGTTGATCCCCATGGTGGCCAGGTCCTTCGGCCCCGGCGTCAGCACGGTCACGCGCATTCCCTGCGCCGACAGCGCCCTGGCCTGCCGCAGCACGGCAAACGTGATCACCTGCCGCAGCGGGCGCTCGATTCGCAGGTACGCCTGGATCGGGTAGTCGATCTCGATGCTGGCCATGGGCGCGAGCACGTAGACCTCGTCGAGGTCCGTACCGCTCAAGACGCTGAGTGAGGTGAGCGACCGCACGCCGCCGTCAACGTAGCGCCGGCCGCCGATGAGCTGTGGCTTATGCCAGCCAGGAATGGAGCACGAGGCCACTACGGCATCCGGCACCGAGGCCGAGGGGGCCCCCGCCCGGCCGAAGAACACGCTCTGCCCCGTGTCGTAGTCCACGGCCGCGATCCACGTGTCGCCATCGAGCCAGGCCGGCGGCGGCTCGCCCGGGTGCGCATGCTGGTGATGGCGCTGCTGGAGGACCTCGACCAGGGACCGCACCGCGGTGTGCCGGCCCCGGCCGCGTGGCAGCAGGGCGCTTGCGCCCACCCACGGCGGCACCCGGTGGGGCGCGAGCAGGGCCGCACGCGCCAGCGGCACCGAACCGAACCGCAGGTGCGGCAGCGGCGGCAGGGGTCCGTCCTGCGCGGCGAGCGCGGCCGAATCGCGCAGCGCCCCTGTCACCTCACCGCGCTGCCAGGCCACCATCTCCTCGGGGGAGGTTCCACAGCGCAAGGCGGCGGCCAGCACGCTGCCCGCGCTCGTCCCCACGATGACGTCGACGTCGCCCAGGGCGCAGGGCAGCCGGTCCCGCAAGCAAGCCAGCGCGCCCGTCATCCAGGCCGCGCCGAGCACGCCGCCGGCCCCGAGGACCAGGCCGGTTCGCGATCCGGGCTGGTGCCTCGCCCGGTCCGGGCCGAATGCGATGGCGGCCACGACCACCTCCCGGCCCACGCGATGACGCCACTGGAGTAACTACTGTAAATCCTGCAGGCGCCTCCAGCGCTATGCCGCAGGCCCGCTCCGGTTCATACCCCGTCTCGGCCACGGCGCAGCGGGTAGACAATGAAGTATGACTAGCCAACCCGGCTCGAGCCCGCCCGCCAACGGGCCGACCACCCGGCCCGGCGGCAAGGGCCGCACGGCCCGCCGGGCCGCCGAGATTGATGTGGACGAGGCCAGGAAGGCCTTCTTCCTGATGGTCGGGTTCATCGCGCTGATCTGGATTCTCCAGGTCGCGAACTACGCCGACCACTATCACCTCGACGCCAGCTACGGGATCCTGCCGCGCAACCTGGGACACCTGGCCGACATCTTCACGGCTCCGTTCCTGCACTTCTCCTGGGATCACATCGAAGGCAACTCCGGGCCGCTGTTCGTGTTCGGCCTGCTCGCCGCCTACCGCGGCGTCGTCAAGTTCCTCGGCGTGACGCTGCTCGTCGCGATCACCAGCGGCATGGCGGTCTGGCTGTTCCAGGGCAACAACGAGCTGACGGTGGGCGCGAGCGGCCTGATCTTCGGCTACTTCGGTTACGTCCTGGCCCGCGGCCTCATCGACAGGAACCTCGTCGACGCGCTCGCCGCCGTGGTCATGGCGCTGTCGTACGCCTACATCCTCACCGTGGCGATACCAGGGACTCCCGGCGTGAGCTGGGTAGACCACCTCGGCGGGCTAGTCGGCGGGCTAGCCTCCGGCTGGATCTTCCGCACCAGGCGCGGCCTGCCCAAGTCCAGCCGCCCGAAGCAGCCAGACGGGACAGGCCGCGGATCTCCCGGCACCGCCGTGGTCCCCGTCGGCCAGGGCCATCCGCGCGCGGACCTGTACAAGGAACTGGGGGACATGGGCCTGTAGGCCCCGGCGCCGGGATTTTCAGCCGGCGCTCGAGTCCTTCGGCGCGCGCTTGGCGGCGGCGGCAGTGCTGGTCTTCGGAGCCCGGGTTGCCGGCGTGGTCTTCGGTGCCCGCGTGGTCGCCGTGGCCTTGGCCGTGCTCGTCTTGGCCGTGCTCGTCTTGGCCGTGCTCTTGGTCGCCGTGGCACGGGGTGCCTTCGCTGCGACGGTCTCCTGCGGGGCGCTTTCGCGGCGGCCTTCCGGCTCGCTCACGCCGGAGCCCGGCAGCAGCGGCCTGGTCGCCTTCACCACGTCTTCAGCGAACTTCCGCTGGCTGGCGAGCATCCGCTCGGCCAGGTCATAGGCGCTGGCCACGGCGGCTTCCGCGCGGGGAAGCTGGCCCGCGAGCGGGGCGTAAACGGACGGCAACCTGGGCCGTCGTTCCGCGAACGGCGCGTAGACGGACGACAGCCTCGGGGTCGCCGTCCTGACGGTCTCGAACCAGGTCCTGATCGCGTCGGCCATGATCTCCTGGCCCTTCCGCGCTGTGGCCAGCAACTCATCCTGCATGGGGGCACGGGTCATTGCGCTGCTCTCCTTCACGAGTATCTCGTGCGAACTATATCAAGCGCGATTGAGATGTCAAGCACGGTGCTTGACACATGCAGCACTAGGAAGCGCCCGGACTCCGGTTCCTGGCTAGAGCAGGCGCAGCTGACGGTCACCGTTCGGCCGGGTCCGGCGCGGGGCGGCCAGGCTGAGCAGGCCCGGGTCGATCGCGGAGAGGAACGGGGACCGGCCGGCCGCGTCCTCGGAGCCGTGCCTGGTCCGGCGCGCCGCGCAGGTGAGCAGCAGCTTGCCGCGGGCCCTGGTCATCCCGACGAACAGCAGGCGCCGTTCTTCGGCGGCCTCCTCCGGGGTGGCGGGTCCCGATCCAGGCAGCCGGAGCGGCAGCAGGCCGCGTTCGCAGCCGGCCAGGAACACCACGTCGAACTCCAGGCCCTTGGCGCCGTGCAGGGTCAGCAGGGTGATCGCCTCAGCCCGCGGATCGAGCGCGTCGGTTTCCGCGCCCACGGCGATCTCGGCCCGGAAACGGTCGGCGTCGGTGCCGCACCGGCGCGCGAGCGGGGTCAGCAGCTCACCCGCCGCCCGGATGTCGATCACCGCCGCGTCGCGCTCGCTCTTGGTCGCGGCGAGGGCTCGCACGGTCGCGCCGAGCCGCGACGCGACATCCTCTCCGGCGCTGGCCCCGCTCTCCAATCGCATTTCGCGCAGGATCTCCGTCACCCACGCCCGGCGGGAGAGCAGGTCGTGCGAGCGTTTCTGGTACGGAAGGCCGGCCCGGGTCAGCGCCTGGCCGAGCGGCCCGGCCTGCCCATCGGTGCGGTACAGCACGGCGACGTCAGAAAGCCCGAGCTTGCCGTGCCCGTGTCCGTCGGCCCGCCCGCTGTCCAGCGAATGGAACGACGTGCCCCCGAGCAACTGGTCAATCGCGGCCGCGATCCAGGCCGCCTCGGCGTGCTCGTCGGCTGCCTCATGGAACGTGACCACGTCGTGCGGGTCATCGGGCCCGCCTCGTACCGCGATCGCCTTCCGCCCCGGGACCAGCGTCGTCGGGGCGACGGCCTGCACCGAGGCGGCCACGATCGGCGGACTCGAGCGGTAATTCCTGGTCAGCTCCACCGTGGTCGCCGCCGGGAAGTCGGCCGTGAAGGCGCCGAAGATGCCGACGTCGGCGCCGCGGAAGCCGTAGATGGCCTGATCCGGGTCGCCGATCGCGGTCAGGCCCGCACCCTCGCCGCAGATCAGGCGGAGCAGGCCGTACTGCACGCGGTCGAGGTCCTGGTACTCGTCCACGCTGATCCGCGGCCACCGGGCCCGCAACCCGGCCGCGATGTCCGGGTGATCGGCAAGCAGCGTCGCCGGCAGGTCGACGAGACCGTCGAAGTCGACGAGCCCGCGCGCCGCCAGCTCGGACCGCAGCGCCAGCGCGCCCGCCGGGTCACCGGCCGGCCCGGCCGCGGCGACCAGCTTGCGCCCCTCGCGCTCCGACCCGGCCACCTCGGTCGCGACCCGGAGCCTGGTGGCCTCGTCCGCGACGCCGAACCCCGGTGAGAGTCCCGCCGCACCATGGTTCTCCCGCAGGATCCGCAGCCCCAGGCCGTGGAACGTAGTCACCGTGATCTGCTCATCCTGGCGCGGGCACAGCGCGGCCAGCCGGTCCCGCAGCTCCAGCGCCGCCCGCCTGGTGAACGTGATGGCCAGGAAGTGCCCGGCGGGCACGCCGAGCTCGGCGACCTGGTGGGCGATGCGGTAGGTGAGCGTCCGGGTCTTGCCCGTCCCCGGTCCCGCGATGATCAGCACTGGACCGGGGGCCACCGCCGCCGCCCGCTGGTCAGGATCGAGCCCGTCGAGGACCGATCCCGTGGGGGTCTCCGGCCCGGCGGGAGGCTCCCCGGTCGCAGCCTCGGCCGCGCCATCTCGCCGGGATCCGGATCGGCTGCCCTTCCGGGACCCGCCGGCCCGATCGGCCGGTCGCGGCTTGTCCGTTCCCGGCGCCAGGCCCGTCACGGCGAACAGCGCCGTCCCGTCCAGCTCGTCCGGCTGGAACAGCCGGATGGTGCCGTACTCCCCGTCGTAACCCGCGTCCCTGATCACCTCGCCGCGGCGCAGCCGCGCGATGCCCTCGCCGAGCAGGGCGCCGCCCGCCCGGCGGATGTCGTCGACCGGGACGTCCCGCAAGATGCCCAGCTCCGGCCCGAGCGCGCCGACCAGCCGGCCGACCTCACCGACGACCGACTTGCTCTTCGGCCCGGTAGACCGGATCTCCCCGACGATCTCGGGCAGCTGAACCAGGCAGGTGTACCCCGCGGCCCCGGGCGGCCGGAACCCCGCCGGGCGGTCGGACAGCTCCGCCACCCGGTGCAGCACCCCGACGGTCAGCGGCTTGCCGCAGGCCGGGCACGTCGTGTCCAGCGCACGGGTCTGCTCGGGGTCGACGCGGACCCCGCACTTGCGGTGCCCGTCCAGGTGGTACTTGCCCTCCTCGGGGAAGAACTCGAGCGTGCCGTCCAGGCCGTGGCCCGTCCGCAGCGCCTCGGCCATCGCGAAATAGTCCACGCTCGTGCCGAACACCGTGGCTTCGCGTCCCAGCATCGGCGGCGAGTGCGCATCGGAGTTGCTGACCAGCCGGTACCGGTCCAGTGACGAGCAGGTCCAGTTCATCGGCGGATCCGACGACAACCCCGTCTCGACCGCGAATATGTGCCCGGCCAGGTCCGCGTAGCAGTCCCGCACCGCATCGAAGCCGGACTTGGAGCCGAGGACGGCGAACCAGGGCGTCCAGACGTGCGCAGGCACCAGGAAGCAGCCCGGATCGGCCGACAGCGTGATCTCAAGCAGGTCGCGAGAATCCAGGCCCAGGATCGGCCGGCCGTCAGAGGCCAGGTTCCCGACCTTGGCCAGGGCCGCCGTGATCCGGTCCGCAGCCTCGAAGCTCGGCGCGTACAGCAGGTGATGCACCTTCCTGGTGCGCTCCGCCCGGCGATAGATCGTTGAAATCTCAACGGAGAGCATGAAACGGATCGAGCCGGCGCAGGAGGGCGGCGAATCACGCAGGACCCGCCGCTCCAGTTCTGGCCGGATCCGGAACAGGCCGGGCTCGGCCGGGACGAGGGTCTCCTTCAGCTCCGCCGCCCACGCCGGGTGCGTGAAGTCCCCGGTGCCCAGCACCGTGAGGCCCTTGCGCAGCGCCGATAGGCTCAGGTGCTCGATATCGCAGTCCCTGCTGCACGCGCGCGAGAACTTCGAATGAACATGCAGATCAGCGATGAACATGCTGTCGCGGCAACTCCCTGGCCCGGTGGCGTCGCGGGTCCGATCATGCCACGCAGGGCCGACATTGGCCGGTAACACACGATCCGTTCGGCAGAAAGATCTTTATATCCCGAACGAGACGTGGCTCACCCGTTGAGGAGGCCGATCGCCGAGCTCGGCGTGACCGCGATCGCGATGCGAGGTGGTGGTTCAACACCGGTGCCGGGCTGATCTACGCGGACGCCATCGTGGCCGGCGCGCCCGTGCTGCCCCCGTCCGGCTCGATTCCGGCCGCGCGGTGAAGTAGCGTCGGTGGCGTGCTGCTGACCGCCGACGGTGCCGTGCTCCTCCTGATCGACTTCCAGGAGCGGCTCATGCCGGTCATCGACGACCACGAGGCGGTCGTGGCCCGGGCCGTGCGGCTGGCGGAGGCGGCGCGGCTGCTCGGCGTGCCGGTCCGCGCGACCGAGCAGTACCCGGACGGCCTGGGCCCGACCGTCGCGCCGCTCAAGGCCTACCCGCAGGAGGTCCTGGCCAAGACGGCCTTCTCGGCGGCCGGCGACGCGGGGTTCGCCGCGCTGCTTCCGGCCGGAACGCAGCAGATCGTCGTGGCCGGGTGCGAGGCGCACGTCTGCGTCCTGGCGACGGTGCTCGACCTGCTCGATTCCGGCCGCCGCGTGTTCGTCGCGGCCGACGCCGCCGGCTCGCGCTACCCGGCGGACAAGGCGGCCGCGATCGAGCGGGCCAGCCGGCACGGCGCCGAGATCGTGACGTCGGAGATGGTCCTGTTCGAGTGGCTGCGTGACGCCCGGCACCCGAAGTTCCGCGAGGTGCAGAAACTCCTAAAATGAGCTGGTGCCCGGCTGTCCGCTCGCCCGGAACAGGACCGCGCCGGTCACGTAGCCGCCGCCCGCCGGGCCGCCGATGACGGTCTTGGCCGTGTTCGCGGACGGCTTGTACCAGTCGACGAAGCTGTACGGGTAGTGCCCGTCGCAGCCGCCGCCGACCAGCAGCGGCAGCTGGTTGCCCAAGGCGCCGAGCGGCTGGACCGTCCCGGCGTCCGCGGCGCCGGGGATGGTGAGGTTGGTGGCGGTGCCGTTCGAGTTCAGCTTCTCCAGCCAGGTCGAACCGCAGGCGGCGGCCTCGGCGTAGGTCCCGCTCGGGATGTGCCAGGCGCCGAGGAAGGACCCTGCGTCACCGGACGAGGTCAGCCGGTCAGGCCGGCCACCGGACAGCGGGTAGACCAGGAGCTGTCCTCCGGCGCAGTCGGCCACCACGTTCTCGTTGTTCCACCAGTTCAGCACCCCGCACGAGCCCGGCCCGTGCGTCGCCAGCGCGCGGACCGGCAGGCCGGAGTTGGCGACGACCTCCAGGCCGTTCCGCGTGTTCAGGACCAGCTCGGTGCCGCTCGCGTTCTCCAGGAACGGGCCGCCGTCGAAGGTGCCGGCCTGCGGGAACTGGGTCGGGTAGGACAGCTCAAGCGCGCCGGTCAGGCTGAATCGCTCCAGCGGCAGGGACGCGCCCGAGGATGTGGTCCCGGGCTGGAACAGGATCGCCGTCCCCTCGGGCCGGGAGAACGAGATGTCAGGGAAGGGCACGTTGGCGGACACCGTGAAGCTGCTGGCCTGACCGGTGCGCAGGTTGAGCACGGTGATCGGCGTGGTCGCCGGGCCCGGGTCCTGGGGGAAGAACAGCGCATCGGCGCCGTTCCCTGACCAGTCCTCGAGGATGGCGTTCGCCGGAGCCGGGCCGATCCGGTAACGCTGGCCGCCCGGCGAGACCAGGTAGAGCGTTCCCCGCCTGGACGAGGAAGACTTGGCCAGGTCGGCGAGGATCCAGCCCCGGCCGACGCTGCGCCACGGCACGCTGGCCGCGTGGGCGGCCGCGTCGCCGGCCTGGGCCGCGGTCGCGCCCCCGCACACCGCGCCGGCCAGGCACAGCACGCTCAGCGAGGCGGCGGCCACGTGCTTCCTGAGCTGGGTCCGCGTACGGCAGAAGGTGGCCATCCAAGCCTCCGGCAAGGTTCTGTGACGTGGTCGCGCCCGCGTCCCAGGGGCCGGCCGCGCAACATAAGGACGCTTACACCCAATGTCCGGTTGGCCTGTTATTCCGGCTGGCCGTCGGCGAGGGCGGTGGCCACCATGCCACCGTCGGCAGCCACGCTGTCGCTGGTCACGCTGTCGCTGGTCACGCCATCGCTGGTCACGCCGTCGCCCAGATAGGCGGCGAAATAAAGGGCCGAGTGTTCGGGCGGCAGGGTGATGCCGGAGGCGAGCGAGGACGCGCTGGTCGTGCCCGGCACGATGGTGGAGTCGGTGATCGATCATGATCATGGATTTGGCGGGGTGGCAGCCGGGGCGTTCTCGAGCCGGAAGACGCCGACGCCGAACGGAGCTAGGGTGGCGGTGCCATCGGTGGCCGAACCGTCCAGGCGGGCGAGCCAGAGCCCTGGGGCGAGTTCCGGCTTGACCGTCACCGGTTCGCTCGCCTGACTCACGAGCCAGGCGAAACGCGCTCCGTCGGAGCGGACGAGCACGTCGCAGGCGACGCGGCGATCGTCGGCCGTCACCAGCCTGCGGACTCCGGCGTGCGCCGCGAGGGCGTCGTAGATCGCGCTTGTTGCCTCCGGGTTGGCCTGCGGCGTCGCGGCCGCCATGTGCTCGACGGGATAGGTGCACAGCACCACGGAGCCAGCGCCCACGCGGCGCAGCAGCAGGGCCGGCCTGCCGTGGCCGTCGGCGGCGAGCACTTCTGCCCCGTCCGGGCGGACCGGCAGGTAGGCGCGGCTGTGCTCGTTGCCGCCAGCACGGAAGGTCAGCCGGGTGCCGGCCGCCAGCGTGCCGAAGTCCCTGCCGAAGGTGACGGCCACCTGGTCGTCTTCGATCGCGTCGACCAGCCCGGCCCTGAGCTGATGCTCGACCCCGAACATCGCGTTGAGGCGGCCATACGACGGGCCGCGGTGCCAGCCGGCCGATCCCGGTGAGTATGAGACGTAGACCGTCGCGCCTCCGCTCGCCAGTCGTTCGAGCTGGTGCCAGGTAGGCGCAAGCAGCTGCTTGACCGAGGGCACGAGGTAGAGTGCGGCGTCGCCGCCGACGCCTTCGCTCTCCCTGGCCAGCGCGACCGGCAGGTCTGCCAGCCGGGCAGACACATAGGCCTGGCGCAGCGTGTCGTAGATGTATCCGGGGTCGGATGGCGCGGTGAACGGGTAGGTGGTGTCGAGGTATGACGACACCACCAGCGCGGTGTCGGCGGCGGCGCGCTGGCACCGGCCGATGTCGACGGCACGGAGCGTCTCGGCGAACGCCTTCATCTCGGTCAGCTGCGGCTTGGGGTTGCCGCGGCTGTCGGTGAGCCCGAAGTGGAGCTCGAAGGCGTGATGCCGGTAGGGATCCTGGCCCTCCAGGTCGTCGTAGTCGGAGTTGCACCAGCCGATCCAGCCGGTCGCGCCGGCTAGCAGGCTGTTGTGCAGGACCTGGCGGTAGTAGCGGGCAGCGTTGGCACCGGACGCGAAGTCCGAGCTGACGCCGAACTCCTCGAGCACGACCGGGCGGCCGAACGTGCCCGCCAGCTCGCACTCCCACGCCGCCGCGTAATGCTGGCGTACCTCGTCATCGCCCACAGGGTAGACGTGCGGTCCCAGGAAGTCGCAGAGCCGCGCCGCGTCGGCGAGCGAGAACCCGGCGTGCTGCCTGCCGGCCTGGGTCCCCCACGCGCCGTCGCCGAGCGAGAACGGCTGCTGGCCGCCCGCCGCGCGCACCGCGTCCCTGATGATCTGTGCCCAGGCGGCGATGACCTCCCGCGGCGCGCTTCCCCCGCCGTAGATTGGCATCTCGTTGGAGACCAGCCAACCGCACACCGCCGGGTGGGCGCCGAAGCGGCGTACCATCTCGCCGGCGAACCAGGCCTGCCGGGCGACCATCCAGACATCGGCGTAGAGGTCCCGCCCATCGCGCCAGGGCGGGTCCCAGTTCTCGCCGGACATGTGGCCGACGATGAACGTCGGCACGGTGGACATGTCCGCCTCGGCGTGCCGCTCAAGGAAGTCGGCAAAGCGGTCAGCCATCGCATCATCGATGCGGTCGGGCTCAGGCATGAAGTCCGGCCAGTAGAAGAACGAGCGGGTCATGCCCAGGCCGTGCTCCCGCAGCACGGCCAGCTCCTTGCGGACCGTGTCCGGATCGTAGTTCCGCCACATCAGCGGGCCGCCGGTCCGGGACCAGAAGTTGGCGCCCAGCCAGTTGACCGGCTGCCCGGCTGTGACGATCCGCGCGGAATTCCGGTGCATACGGGACGGCTCCCCTCTTCGAGCCTGATGCTGCGGGATCCGACTGGCCGCTTGCGCCAGGACGCCAAAGTACTATACCGGTTAAGTGTTCCCGGAGGGAACGCCGCCTGGAAAGTTATTTATGCTAGGCCCGGCGATCTTTTTCGGGATACGGCCCGGGTGTCACGCGGCCAGGCGGTGCCGCCCCGATGGCGGGTAGCCGTCGAGAGGGGACAGAAGTGAAGCGTCCGACCATCGCCGACATCGCGAGCCGGGCTGGAGTGACCAAGGCGGCGGTGTCGTTCGCCCTCAACGGCCAGCCCGGCGTCTCGGCCGCCACGCGAGAGCGCATCCTGGCCATCGCGAGCGAGATCGGCTTCCAGCCCAGCAGCGCGGCAAGGGCACTGTCCGACGGTCGGGCGGGCGCATTCGGGCTTGTCGTCGACCGCCCTGCGCGAACGCTCGGCATCGAGTCCTTCTTCATGCAGCTGATCTCCGGCATCCAGGCTGAGCTGTCCCGGGATCACATTGCGCTGCTGTTCACGACGGCGGAGGATCAGGCGGCGGAGATCGACCTGTACCGGACGTGGTGGGCCCAGCGGCGGGTGGACGGAGTGTTCCTGCTCGACCTCCAGCTCCGCGATCAGCGGGTGAACACGCTGCAGGAACTCCGGATGCCAGCGATCGTGTTCGGCACTCCCAAGGGGTCAGGCTCGCTGCCGGCCGTCTGGCAGGACGACACCGCCGCCACCGGGACCGTGGTGGAGTACCTGGCCGGCCTCGGCCACCGGCGGCTGGCCCGGGTGAGCGGCATCCCGAGGTACTGGCACACCAAGCTGCGCGCTGATGCGCTGCGCGAGGCCGCGCGCGCCGCCGGGCTCGAGGCGATGTCCGTCGAAGGCGACTACACCAGCGAGCACGGTGCCGAGGCGACCCGCGAGCTGCTCCGGTCGGCTAGGCCGCCGACTGCGATCCTCTACGACAACGACCTGATGGCGATGTCCGGGCTCGGCGTCGCTCAGCACATGGGAGTGCGGGTACCCGGCGAGCTGTCGATCGTGGCCTGGGACGATTCCGTGCTGTGCGAGCTGGTCCACCCGTCGCTGACCGCGCTCCGCCGGGACATCGCCGCCGCCGGCGCGGAGGGGGCGCGGCGTATGGTCGAGCTGGTCGGCGGGTCCGAGGTCGGAGATTTTCAGGAACCGCCGCCGGTGCTCATCAGGCGCGGCAGCACCGGCACCCCGTCTCCGCCGGACGGGCGGCCGCCACACCCGTCTGCCGCCCCTTAGCCGTTCCGATATCTGATCGAGATCTGAACGATACCGACATAATCCTTTACCTAAGGGCAGCAGAAGGTTAACACTTAACCGGTATAGTCCGTGTTCGGCTGCGCGGGGCGCCCGGTTCGGGCCGCCAGTCGGCGCGGCGCGGACGCGAAAACCAGAACAGGACGCCCGACCTGGCGGTGGCCATGACGCTCTTAGTTCGCATGCGTTACGGCCAGGTGTTTCGCGGCGCCATTCCATGACCGCGCATTGTCTTTCCATGACCACGGTTACCCGGGCCGAAAGAAAGAAGGGTTTCAGTGATATCGACAAGACCCTGGCGGGTGCGAGCGGCGGCCGTGGCCGCCGCGGTCCTGGCCGGCGGCCTGCTGGCCGCGTGCAGTAGCAGCAGCAGCAGCCCGAGCAGTAGCAGCCCGGCAACGGGGCCGACCGGCGTGCTGACCATCACCACCGGGGCGGCCGGCACGTACGCCGACGATTTCAACTTGTACTCGCCCAATGCCGAGGACGCGACGAACGGGATGATCTACGAGCCGCTGTTCTTCTTCGACACGGCGAAGGACGGCGAGGTCGAGCCCTGGCTCGGCACCAGCTACGCGTGGTCCAACGGGGGCAGGACCCTGAGCGTGCAGCTCAGGCACGGCGTGAAGTGGACCGACGGCAAGCCGTTTACGAGCGCGGACGTGGTATTCACGTTCGACCAGGCGATTCACAGCACGGCGCTGAACAAGTTCGGCCTGCCGCTGGCGAGCGTTGCGGCTAACGGGCCCTATGCGGTCACCATCAACTTCACCCAGCCCGCTTACACGGATGCTTATTACGCACTTGGCAGGGTCGAGATCCTGCCCCAGCACATCTGGGCATCGATCAAGGACCCGGCCACGTTCCTGAACACCCATCCGGTGGGCACCGGGGCCTACGAGCTCAGCAGCTTCTCCGGCCAGGTCTTCACGATGACCGCGAACCCGCACTACTACCTCCCGGGCCTGCCGAAGTTCAAGACCATCCGGTTCCTTGCCTTCAGCGGGAACACCACATCGGACGCGGCCATCGAGTCGGGCGAGGTGGACTGGGCCGGCAGCTACATCCCCGGTATCCAGAAGCTCTACCTGGCCAAGAACAAGAACTTCGTGGTCAGTGACATCCCGCTGTCCACGGCGTTCCTGGTGCCGAACATGGCCAGCGGCCCGACCGCGGACCTGGCGGTCCGGCAGGCGATCAGCGCCGCGCTCAACCGGACCGACATCAGCGACACGGTCTACAACGGCTACGCGTCGCCGACGAACCCCGAGGCCCTGATCCTGCCGAACTACTCGTCGGTCCTCTCCCCGTCGCTGACCGGCGCCTCGTTCGGTAGCCCGAACGCAGCCGCGGCCAAGAACATCCTGACCAAGGCCGGCATCAAGACGCCGCTGAACCTTACCGTCGACATGGTCTCCGGTTACACCGACTACCTCAGCGACCTGCAGATCATACAGGCGCAACTCAAGCCTGCCGGCATCAACCTGACCATCGACCAACCCGCCTACGCCACGTTCACCTCGCTCCAGGACACCGGCAAGTTCCAGCTGCTGATGGACAACTTCGGCTACACGCCGAGCCCGTGGGCGTACTATTACTCGATTCTGGACAGCTCGATAGCACCTGCGATCGGACAGGTCGACACGGTCGGCAACTACGGGCGCTTCCGCAACGCCCAGGTGGACAGCCTGCTCAACCAGATCGCCGGCACGACGAACACCGCGGTGCAGGACCCCGACTTCTACAAGATCGAGCAGGTCTTCGCCTCCCAACTCCCCGACATCCCGCTGTTCAACCAGCAGGACGAGATCGAGTTCAACGGGAACGTCGTGGCCAACTACCCGTCGGTATCCAACCCCTACGGCGCGCCCGCCGTGTACATCCAGCCGGACCTTGGCTGGGTGGCGGCGCGGCTCGTGCCCGTGAAGTAGTGAAGCAGCAGGCGCTGAGCAGATGACGCCAGCCTGACCAGCGACCGGTGGCGCCGTGTTCCCCCCTGCGGCGCCACCGGTTCCGGTCAGCGGCGGGCGGCGACGACCACTGGCACGGCAGACCGTCCGCCCGCGGAGGAGGAAGAAGAGGCCCAGGTGCGTTATGTGTTCCGCAAGCTCGGTTTCTACCTGATAGCGGCGTGGGTAGCGGTCACCGTCAACTTCCTGCTGCCGCGGCTCATCCCGGGGAACCCGGTCGAGATCCTGATCTCGCGGATGTCGCAGTCCGGCACCATCCCCGCAGATGAGGATCAGGTGCTGACCAGGCTGCTCGGCCTGGGCACCGGGAACATCTTCCAGAAGTACTGGCAGTACCTGGACGGCCTCGCCCACCTGCAGCTCGGCCTCTCGATCACCGATTTCCCCACGCCGGTCAGCACCGAGATCGCCTCGTCTATCTACTGGACGCTCATCCTGGTGGGCACCGCGACGGTGATCAGCTGGGTACTTGGCATCGTGCTCGGGACGCTGGCGGGCTGGAAGCGGGGCTCCAAGCTGGACGCGATCATCCCGTCCACCACCCTGCTGACGGCGATGCCTTACTTCTGGCTGGCGCTGATCCTGATCTATCTGTTCGCGACCAACGTCTGGCACATCTTCCCGGCCGGCCAGGGCTACAACACGAACTCCGACATTGTCCCTGGCTGGAACCTGGCGTTCCTCGCGTCGGCCGTGCAGCACGCGCTGCTGCCTGCGCTCACCATCGTGATCAGCTCGGTCGGCGGCTGGCTGCTCGGCATGCGCAACCTGATGGTCTCTACGCTGTCGGACGACTACGTTGTCGCGGCCGAGGCCAGGGGGCTGCCGCCGCGCCGGATCATGATCAGCTACGCGGCCCGCAATGCCGTGCTGCCCAGCGTCGCCGGGTTCGCCATCTCGCTGGGCTTCGTGGTCAGCGGGGCCATCGTGGTCGAGTACGTCTTCTCCTATCCGGGAATCGGCTTCAAGCTCGTGGACGCGGTGTCGAACGATGACTACCCCCTGATGCAGGGCATCTTCCTGGTGATCACGCTCGCCGTGCTCGGCGCCAACCTCATCGTCGACCTGCTGTACGGCTTTATCGATCCGCGGACGAGGCTGTCCCGATGAGCAGCGTCACGGGCGTCGTCCAGATCGATCCCAGGGTCGCCGACGCGGGTACGCAGCGGCTCGGCGGCCGGTTGCGCGAGATCTTCAGGTCCCGCAGGCTGCTCGCTGGCGTGTGCATCGTCGCCGTGTTCGCCGGAGTCGGAATCGTCGGCCCGTTTCTCGTCCAGAACGCGAACGCCCTCAGCAATCACGACTGGGCCTCGCCGTCGCTCAGCCACTTGCTTGGTACCAACGAGATCGGACAGGACGTCTTCGCGCAGCTCGTAGTCAGCACGCGGGCCTCGCTGGAGATCGGCGCAGGGGCCGGCCTGATCGCCACGGCCATCTCGATCCTGATCGGCATCAGCGGCGGGTACGCGGGCGGGATCGTCGACGAAGCACTGTCGCTGCTGACCAACGTGGTCCTGGTCATCCCTACGCTGCCGCTGGTCATCCTGGTCTTGGCCTACGTGAAGTCGAACAGCCTGCTGCCGCTGATCCTGATCATCGCGCTCACCAGCTGGGCCGCGTCGGCGCGGGTGCTGAGGGCGCAGACTCTCTCGGTCCGCAACCGCGAGTACGTGCTCGCAGCCAGGGCGTCCGGCGAGCGAGCGTTCCGGATAATTCTCGTGGAGATCCTGCCGAACGAACTCCCGGTGATCGTGTCCAACCTGATCTTCGCGATGATCTTCGCGATCCTCACCCAGGCCGGGCTCGCGTTCATCGGGCTCGGCGACCCGACGATGCTCACCTGGGGCAACATGCTCAACATCGCCTACAACGACGAGGCGCTCTCGTTCGGCGCGTGGTGGTGGTTCATCCCGCCGGGCGCCTGCATCGCGCTGCTCGGCATGGGGCTTGCGCTGATCAACTTCGGGCTTGACGAGGTACTCAACCCGCGGCTGCGAGTTTACCGGCCGGGAAAGTCGCGATGACTGCAGGGGACCTGGTGCTGCGCGCGGAGCACGTATGCGTGGAGTACGCCGGGCCGCGCCCGACCAGGGCGGTTCGTGACGTGACGGTGGAGCTGCGCCGCGGTGAGGTGCTCGGCATCGCCGGGGAGAGCGGATGCGGCAAGTCCACGCTCGCATATGCGCTGACCCGGATGCTGCGGTCGCCCGCCGAGCTCACCGGCGGAAGCATCACGTACTTCCCTGACGGCGGCACCCCGGTCGACCTCATGACGCTGGACAGCGAGAGCCTGCGCGGATACCGGTGGAACAAGGTCTCGATGGTCTTCCAGAGCGCGATGAACGCGCTCAACCCGGTCACCAGCCTGGGCAGGCAGTTTGACGACATCTTCGAGGCCCATCGCCCGGATATGGGCCGGGCAGCCCGCCACCACCGTGCCCGCGAACTGCTCGAGATGGTCGGGATCGACCCGGCGAGAATCCGCGGCTTCGCCCACGAGCTCTCCGGCGGCATGCGGCAGCGGGTCATGATCGCGATGGCGCTGGCCCTCCAGCCCGAGGTCGTCATCATGGACGAGCCTACGACGGCGCTCGACGTTGTGGTGCAGCGGGAGATCCTCGATGAGATCGAGCGGTTGCGCGAGGAACTCGGCTTCAGCGTCATCTTCATCACCCATGACCTGTCGCTGCTGCTGGAGATCAGCGACCGGCTCGCCGTGATGTACGCGGGCGAGATCATCGAGTATGCCCCGTCCGAGAGGGTCGGCTCGGCTCCTGCGCATCCTTACACGCTGGGCTTGCTGCGCTCGTTTCCCGACCTCCGCGGGGCCCGGCGCGAGCTGCGCGGCGTTCCCGGCACGCCGCCTGACCTGCGCGACGACTTCGGCGGTTGCCCGTTCGGTCCCCGATGCTCCTACGCGTTCGGCCCGTGCCACAGCGTGCCGCCTGTGCTGCGGCCGGTCCAGGCGCGGCGCCGCGGGGCGGAAGCGGACCGCTGGACCGCGGCCTGCCACCTGCACGACCCCCGCCGCCGGCCGGACGGTCCGCCGGCCGAGCTCGGCGGGGCAGCACCCGGCACCGCCACCCCGGACGATGCGATCGGCGCGGAGACCGCCGGAGGCGAGCGGTGAGCGTACTGGAGGTCCGGGACCTGACTGTCGAGTACCGGCAGCGTGGCGGGGCGAGGCTCAGGGCGGTCGACGGGCTCTCGTTCACGCTCCAGGAGGGCCAGACGCTCGCGCTTGTCGGCGAGAGCGGCAGCGGCAAGTCGACGGTCGTCCGTGCGCTCGGGCAGCTCGTGAAGCTTACGGCGGGCGAGATCCTGCTCGACGGCCGGCCCGCGGCCCGGCACGGTCCGGCCCTCCGGGCCTACCGTCACCGGGTTCAGATGATCTTCCAGGATCCGTTCGCCTCGCTGAACCCGATGCACACCGTCGCGCACCATCTACGCCGGCCGCTGCAGCTCCGCCAGCGTCATCTGCACGGCGCCGCCCTGGATGCGGCGACGGCCGATCTGCTGCGCTCGGTCAACCTGACGCCACCCCATGAGATCGCCGCGAAGCACCCGCACGAGCTGTCCGGCGGGCAGCGGCAGCGGGTGGCGATCGCGCGGGCGCTGGCGACCGACCCCGACGTGCTGCTCGCCGACGAGCCGGTGTCGATGCTCGACGTCTCGATCCGGTTGGAGATCCTCAACCTGCTCGACCGGCTGAAGAAAGACCGCAACCTCGCCCTGCTCTACGTCACGCACGACCTGGCGACCGCGCGGCACTTCTCGTCCGAGATCGTCGTGATGTACCGGGGCGAGATCGTCGAGCGCGGCCCGAGCGACGAGGTGATCCTGCACCCGTCGCACCCCTATACCCAGATCCTTTCCGGGGCCGCGCCGGACCCTACGGCCTCCCGTGCGGCGCTGGCCGCCGCTCGGGCCATGCGCCAGTCGGCGCGGGCCGCGCGGGCCGCCGAGCAGCGCGAGGCCGACCTGGGCACCGGCTGCAGGTTCCGCATCCGGTGCCCGTTCGCGACGGACATCTGCAGGCGCCACCCGGAGGATATGGGCGTGTCCCCCGGTCACCAGGCGCGGTGCTGGCTCTACGCCACCGCTAACGGCAGCGGCGCCGTGCTGCCCCTGGCGAGGCCGGACGAATGACGCGGCGGCCGCGGCGCGAGATCGCCCGCGTGCCTGTCGACCCGGCCCGGGCCACAGTCTACGCCGAGGGCTGGCAGTCATGGAGCGCCACCGAGATCCTGCCCGTGACCGCGGCGCCCGCCGCCCCGCCGGCGGACTCGCTCGCGATCGACTGCCAGTACGGCGCACCCCCGCCGCCCGGCGTGCACCAGGGTTCCGGCCTGCTCGTCCTCGACCCCGGCACCGGAGGGCCGGTGGCACTGTTCACGGGGCAGGACGCCTCACGTTCTGTACCGGTCATACGCGCAAGGATGCTGAACGGGTACGTCCTAGTCACTGCCGACGGACCGGTCAGCCAGACAACGGACCAGGGACCGGGCGGGCTGGCGGGCGCGCTGTGCCGCTGGGGCGAGGAGTTCGCTTCACGGGCGGGCGTGCCGCGCGGCAGCCTGCGCCAGATCCCGCCGGTCTGGTGCTCGTGGTACCAGTACTACGCCAGCGTGACCGAGGCGGACATCACGGCGAACCTGGCGGCAATGGACGACCTGCGGCTGCCGGTGCGCGTGGTGCAGATCGACGACGGTTACCAGGCCGCACCGGGAGACTGGCTGGTCCCGTCGGGCCGGTTCGCCAGCCTGCCCGACCTGGTGCGCCGGATCTGCCGCACCGGCCGCCGGGCCGGGATATGGATCGCGCCCGCGCTGATCGGCAGGAGCAGCGAGCTGCTCGCCCGGCACCCGCAGTGGGCGGTGCGCAGCCCGCAGAACGGGGAGCCGGTGTCCGCCGGGAACGTGGTGAGGGAGGAGTGCACGGCCCTGGACCTCACCCACCCGGGTGCCGCCCGCTACCTCACCGGCGTCCTGAGCACCATGCGGGAGTGGGGCATCGACTACTTCAAGATCGACTTCGCCTACGCGGGCGCCTGCGAGGGCCTCCGCCATGAGGACGTCAGCGGAGTGGAGGCCTACCGGCGCGGCCTGCGCCTGATCCGGGACGCGATCGGACCCACGGCCTTGCTGCTCGGCTGCGGGGCGCCGATCCTGCCCTCGGTCGGCCTTGTCGACGCGATGCGGGTCGGCCCGGACATCGCCGCCCGCTACGAGCCGCCGGACGGCCACCCGACCAAGCCGTCGGGGCGCAACGCCGCCAGGAACGTCACCGCCCGGGCCTGGCAGCACGGCAGGTTCTGGGTGAACGATCCCGACTGCCTCTTGGCCAGGCCTGGTGTGGAGCGGCGGGAGGCATGGGCCGAGACCATCCGGCGATTCGGCGGCCTGCGGTCGTCAGGGGACGGCCTGGCCGAGCTGGACGACTGGGGCCTGGAGACGACGCGGCGCATGCTCGTGCCCTCTCCAGCCCGGCCGCTGATCTCGGTGACGGGGTCCTGACGTCTCCGCGGCGTGCCCTGGCAAATCTGCGGCGTGCCCCGGCGGCCAGCGGCAGCGCCGGACAGCTGGGCAGCTGGGCAGGGAGGGCGCACTGCTCGCGGCGAGCTATCTCGGCGGGGCCGCACCGGGCGCTCCCGGCTGAACCCCCGCCTTTGTGGTGAGCGTGATGTGGCGCGCCGCGATGCTTGTGGTCGTCGTCAAAGCGGCAATTGGGCTCTTTCCTGCCCGCCCGGCTGCGAGTACCTAAGGAGGTGAAAGCGAAGGAGACATGATGATGCGTACGTACCACGCCGATGTGGTCGGCTCGCTCCTGCGCCCGCGCCATCTGTTCGAGGCCCGGGCGGCGCTGGAAGCGGGCCGGATGGAACCGCATGAGTTCAAGCAGATCGAAGACCGCGCCGTTGACGAAGGGATCGCCCTGCAGGAGGGGTGCGGGCTCGATGCCGTCACCGACGGTGAGCTACGCCGCTTCTCATTCCTCGACCAGTTGCTCTCCGAGGTCGAGGGCGTCACCGAACGGCCTGGCGCCGCGGTTAACTTCCACAGCAAGGGCGGCGAGATCTGGGACTGGCACGCGCCGATCACGATCACCGGCAAGTTCAGGGGCAAGCGGATGCTGACCCTTGAGGAATTCGCCTACGCGCGGGGCCGCGCCCGCAAGCCGGTCAAGGTGACGCTGCCCAGCCCGCTCGTGCTGTACTCGGCCTGGTCGCCGGAGCTGTCGACCGCGGCCTACCGGGATGCGTACGAGATGTTCGCCGACGCCGCCAGCGTCATCCGCGACGAGGTACACGCGCTGGCCCGCCTCGGCTGCACTTACATCCAGATCGACTCGCCTGACCTCGGGACGCTCGTGGACCCGGAGAACCGCACGCTGCGCGAGGAGCTCGGCATGCCTACCGAGCGCACCCTCACCGAGGGTGTCGACATCATCGACTCCGTCGCGGATGTCCCCGGCGTCACCTTCGGCCTGCACCTGTGCAAGGGCAACTACCAGAGCAAGTGGATCGGGACCGGCGGCTACGACTCGACGGCCGAGGCCATCTTCGGCCGGATGCACAACATCGACGTGTTCCTGATGGAGTATGACGACGAGCGTTCGGGTACCTTCGAGCCGCTGGCTAAGGTGCCGGACGACAAGGTGGTCGTGCTCGGCCTGGTTTCCAGCAAGACCACCGAGATAGAGCCGGTGGAGGACATCACCGCGCGCGTCAACGAGGCGGCCAAGTACGTCGACCTGGAGCGCCTCGCCGTGTCCACCCAGTGCGGCTTCGCTTCGGTATCTATCGGCGCGAACCTGATCGGCGCGGGCACCCAGCTGGCCAAGCTCGAACTGGTCGCAGAGGTCGCCGCCCGGATCTGGTAACCGGAGGTGCTCCATGGGGCTACCCGCGCTGTTCAGCCTGGACGGGAAGGTGGCGCTGGTGACCGGGGCCGGCAGCGGTCTCGGGTGGCAGTTCAGCGAGATGCTGGCTGAGGCGGGAGCCGACGTCGCCTGCGCAGACATCGACGAAGAGTCCGCGAAGGCGGCGGCCGCGGCGGTCGGGGACCTCGGCCGCCGCGGCATCGCCCTGCGCTGTGACGTCACGGCCGAGGACGAGGTCGAGGCGATGGTCCGGCGCACCGTCGAGGTGTTCGGCTGCCTCGACATCGTGTTCAACAACGCGGGCATTGCCGACCCGGCACCGTTCCTGCTGCACGAGTACCCGACACGGAACTGGCGCCAGGTGCTCTCCGTCGACCTTGAGGGTGTCTTCTTCTGCGCGCGGGAAGCGCTGAAGGTCATGGCCGCCAGGCGGTCGGGCAAGATCATCAACGTCGCGTCCATGTGGGGCCTGGCAGGCTCGTCAAGCCTGTTCCCCGCTCCGGCCTACAACGCCGCCAAGGGCGCGGTCGTCAACCTGACCCGCGAGCTCGGCCTGCAGTACGCCAAGCAGGGAATCCAGGTCAACGCGCTCTGCCCGGGCTTCTATCGGACCCGGCTCGGCGCCTTCGACGACCCCGATATGGTGGCCCGCGTCGAAGCCTTCATCCCGATGGGCCGGGTCGCGGAAGCGGCAGACATCAAGGGACCGGCACTCTTCCTGGCGTCGGCAGCGTCGGACTACATGACCGGCCAGACCCTGGTCACGGACGGCGGGTGCATGGCCAAGTAACGGCTACGCAGGCGCGCTCACCCGCTTGGGCCCCGGTCAGGGACCAGGTCCTAGCGCGGCTTGGTGGTCGAGTCCGCGCGGGCAGCGGCCTGCAGCGGCCGGTCGGCGATCCAGACGGCGATCTGGGTGCGCGACCTGAAGCCCAGCTTGGCCATGATGTTGGCGATATGCCGGGCCACGGTGGGCGGGCTGATGGACAGCTCCTCGGCGATGCCCTTGTTGCTGCGTCCGGTGGCCACCATCGCCGCGATCTGGTATTCGCGGGGGGTCAGCGAGCTCGGCGGCGCGGCGGCCACCTCGTAGGCCTTCACCGCGTTCAGCATCCGGCCGTCGCCGTCGGGTGCCGGTGGCGACAGGTCCTTGCCCAGGGCCAGCGCGATCGCTTCCTCGCTGCTCAAGGCCAGTCCGCGGGCCCAGAGCCGGGCCACGGCAGCATCGCCGAGGCGCCGCGCGGGAGCCAGCAGGCCTTCGGTCCTGGCGCCGGCCAGCGGCGGCAGCCCCACGATCTCGCGTAGCGCGGTAGCCGCCGCGATCAGCTGCACCGCCAGCTCGGGCTGGTTCTCGTGGGCGGCCAGCGCCGCGAACGCCTCGAGGCCGCGGGCCATTCCGATGCGCGAACCGGTGGCCTGGCTGAGCTCGATGCTCCGGGTCAGGTGCCGCCTGGCCTGTTCGATCGCACCAAGTTCCATGGCCACCCGGCCGAGCCCGGCCAGGCAGCGCGCGATCTCCGGGCGGGCGCCGACCTCCTGCAGGATCGCCAGCGCCTCGACGTACCGGCTGTGCGCTTCGCCGGGATGACCGCGGAGCCGGGCCAGGTCGCCGAGCCCGAGCAAGGCCCGGGCGACCCCCCACTGCTGGTCGATCCGCCGCATGACGCCGACCGAGGCGCTGCCCAGCTGATCGGCCTCCCGGAGCTTGCCCGCCGACGCCGCGATCGCGGCCTGGGTGCCCAGCGCGTAACCCTCGTTCCACCCGTCACCGGCGGCGTGCGCGATCGACAGGGCCTGGTCGGCGGTGCTCGTCGCCTCCTCCGTCCGCCCCGTGTGCAGCGCGATCTCGGTGAGCAGGTTCAGTGCGGACGCCGTCCAGTACCTATCGCCGGCGTCCCGGCACAGCTCCAGCCCGGCCCGGGCCAGGGTCTCGGCCGTGGCACGATCGCTGGGCAGGGTGAGCTGCGCGCTCGCCACGGTGGCCGCGCCCAGGACCGTGGCCGGGACGGCCGAGGTGTCCAGGGCCAGGAACTGGTCCAGCCATTCGCGGCCTTCGGCGAAGGTGCCCCAGACGATCCAGCACGGGCTGACCGCGGCGCACATCCGCATGCCGGTCTCCGCGTCACCCTGGGCCAGGCACCAGGTCAGCACCTGGATCACGTTCCTGGCCTCCACGTCGTACTGGCGCAGGGCGTCCACCCGGGCCGACCAGGAGGCCGGGACCCGCGCCATCCCGATCGCCCCGTTCCGCTCGGCTATCCGCACGGCATAATCGCGCAGCGCGAGCCGGAACCTGGCTGACTCCCCGGCCTCGTCCAGGCGCGCTGCGGCGTACTCCCTGATGGTGTCCAGCATCCGGTAGCGCGCCTGGCCCATCACGGCCGGCTCGAGCGCCACCAGTGACTTGTCCACCAGCGCGGCGAGCAGGCCGAGCACCGCCGGCGCGGGGATGTCCTCGTCGGCGCATACCTGCTCCGCCATCTCCAGCGACCACCCGGCGAGGACGGACAGCCGGCGGAACAGCATCCGCTCCGCGACCGTGAGCAGCTCGTAGCTCCACTCGATCGCGGCGCGCAGGGTCCGCTGCCGGGCCGGGGCGGACCGGTCGCCCGCGGTCAGCAGCTCGAACCGGTTGCCCATGCGGGCGCTGATCTGCTCCGGTGACAGCACCCGGACCCGGGCCGCGGCCAGCTCGATCGCCAGCGGCATCCCGTCGAGCGCGCGGCAGATCGCGGCGACGTCGGCGGCGTTGCCCGGGCCGAGGGTGAACCCGTGCCGGGAAGCTGCAGCACGGTCGGCGAACAAGCGGATGGCCTCGTACCGCTGCGCCTCCTTGGCGACCCGTTCCGCGTCAGCGGGAGCCACCGAGAGCGGCGGCACCTCCCACGCCGTTTCGGCCGCGATGCGCAGCGGCTCGCGGCTCGTGCTCAGCAGCCGCAGCCCGGGCGAGCTGGCCAGCAGCCGCTGGCCCACCTGCGCGCACGCCTCGATCAGGTGCTCGCAGTTGTCGAGCGCGAGCAGCAGGCGGCGCGCCCGCAGCGCGTCGGCGAGCGTGTCAAGCAGCGGGCGCCCGGCCTCCTCGCTGACACCGATGACCGCCGCCACGCGCGAGGCCACCAGCTCGGGCTGGCGCAGGTCAGCCAGCTCGACGAACCAGGCCCCGTCAGGAAACTCATCCGCCGTAGCGGCCAGGAGCCGCAGTGCCAGCCGGGTCTTCCCGATCCCCCCCGGCCCGCACAGGGTCAGCGCGCGCGTCCGGCGCAGCATCCGGCGCAGCTCGGCGATCTCGCGCTCACGGCCGATGAAGCTGTTTGGTTCCTGGGGTAGCTGGGCCTGGGCGCCGGCGGGCATGCCTTGAGTAAACCCGAACGGGAAACCACGGGACAGGGTTTAGCCACTTTCCAACGCGTTTGGTGACAAGAGGATCCCCCGGCGTTACCGGATACCATGTCCGGCGTCGCGGCCGCTGTCCCCTTCTACCGCCGGGAGAACGGTAACCGCTGACGCCCCGTCCGGGCCGGGCCTGAGCCTGGTCAATATCGTTGGTGGAATCGGATTGCGCTTCCGCCTGCATCGCGGACTGACCGGGACGGCCGGATGGAACCTACTGCCACGATGTCCGCTTCGCCGGTACCCACGCACGAGCACGAGTCGGTGGAGGTGCGGACGCGCCGCCTGGCCGCCGCGCGCCGGCGGGCCACCGCCCTCCTCGCGGCGGTAACGGTCGTGTTCGCGGCGGTGACTGTGGCGGGTGCCCACGGGATCCTCCTCGGATACGTGCAGGCCGGCGCCGAAGCCTCGATGGTCGGCGGGGTGGCGGACTGGTTCGCGGTCACGGCCCTGTTCCGCCATCCCCTGGGCCTGCCGATCCCGCACACCGCGGTGATCGTCGAGCGCAAAGACCAGTTCGCCGTCACCCTCGGCCGGTTCGTGCAGGAGAACTTCCTCAACGCCGACGTCCTGGCCGAGCGGATCCGCGCCGCTCGCCTCGTTTCGCGCCTGGCCGCCTGGCTGACCGACGAGGCCAACGCCGCCCGGCTCGCCGGCTACGCCGCGGACGCGGTGGTCACGGTGGCCGAGGCCCTCCGCGACGAGGAGGTCCAGCGCGTGCTCACCGCCGAACTGACCCGCGTGGTCGACTCCGTCGAGGTGGCGCCGCTGGCCGGGCGGGCCCTGCGGGTCATCATCGCGGAAGGCCACCACGCCGGGCTGTTCAACGTCATCCTGTCCGGTGCCGACCGCTATCTCGCCGACCATTACGCGGAGTTCCGTGAGATGTTCGCGGGCGAATCACCTCGCTGGGTGCCCGATGCGGTGTACCGGCGGGTCTTCGACCGCCTGTACAACCGCCTGCGCGAGCGGCTGGTGGCGATGGCCGCCGATCCCGACGACCAGTCCCGGCGTCAGTTCGACGAGTGGGTCGCCGGGCTCCCCGACCGCCTCGAGACCTCACCGGACCTGCGCGAGCGCGGCGAGCGCATCAAGCGCGACATTCTGGGGAGCGCCGCGCTACGGGACTGGTCCTCGTCGCTGTGGCAGCAGGCCAAGCAGGCACTGCGGACTCAGGCGGCCAATCCGGACTCCGAGTTGCGCCGACGCCTGGCCGAGTTGCTGGTGGCGGTCGGCCAGCGCCTGGAGTCAGACCGTCGGCTCCACGACGGCCTCGAGCGGATGGTCGAGTCAGGAGTCAGGGCCCTCGCCGACCAGTACCGCGACGAACTCGCCGAACTGGTCACCGGGACCATCGAACGGTGGGACGCCACCGAGACGGCCAGCCAGCTGGAGTTGCTTCTAGGGCGCGACCTGCAGTTCATCCGCATCAACGGTACTGTGGTGGGCGCGGCCGTGGGGCTGGCCTTGCACGCCATAGTTCTGGCCCTGGCCTGAGAGCCGGACAGGAGCGGGCGTGCGGGTCGTGATAGCCGGGGCCGGGTTCGCAGGCCTGCTGGCCGCGTACCGGGTCGCCCGGGCCGGTCACGAGGTGGTGGTCCTGGAGGCACGGGACCGGGTCGGCGGCCGAGTGTGGTCGCAGGAACTGGTGCCCGGTGACCCGCGCAGCGTCGTCGAGCGCGGCGGTGAGTTCGTGCTGGACGGGTACGACCACTTGCGGGCGGTGGCCGGCGAGCTCGGCCTGCAGCTCGCGGGCATGACCATGTCCTACTACGAGCGGGAGCCCCGCGGCGGGGCGGCGACCACGCACCAGGACATGGCGCGGTGCGCTGAGGTCGTGGCGGGCGCGGCCGCCCGGGCCCGGCCGGGCACCTCCCTCGCCGAGGTGGCCGGCCGCTGGCACGGTTCGCCGGCGGCGGTCGCCGCCTACGTGTCCCGGGTCGAGGTCACCAACGGCATGGCGGCCGGGGCCCTGGCCGCCGCGGCGGCCACCGACGCCACCGCCGGATTCGGGTGGCGGCCGTGCTGGCGGGTGGCGGGCGGCAACCAGCTGGTGGCCCGGGGGCTCGCCGGACGCCTGGGGACGTCGGTACGGCTGCGGAGCCCGGTGCGCTCGGTCGAGCACGGGCCGGATGGGGTACGGGTGCTGACCGATGACGGCGAGGTCAGCGGCGATGCGGTCGTCCTTGCGCTGCCGATGGCCGTCCTGCGGACCCTGCTGTTCTCACCGCAGGTGCCGCACAGGTACCTGGCGGCCTGGCAGCGCGCCGGACTGGCGCACAACGCCAAGCTGCACGTGCCGCTGACCCGGCCCGCCGTCGCCTCGGCCGTGCAGAGCGTGCCGGACCGGTTCTGGACGTGGACCGCGACCGACGGGTCAGGTCAGGTCCAGCCGGTCCTGCACGCGTTCGGCGGCACCGAGCAGGGACTGGCCGCCCTGGCCGTCGCGGAAGGGCCGGCGAGGTGGGCGTCCCTGGCGGCGGCCCTGCGCCCCGAACTGTCGCTGGATCCCGACCGGGCCATGCTCACCACCTGGAACGATGACCCATGGGCGGGCGAATCCTACTCCGCGCTCACCGTCACGGTGGCCGACGGGGACGATGAGCTGATGGCCGCCCCGCTGGGCCGGGTCCACTTCGCCGGCGAGCATACCGCCGGAGCCTGGGCGGGGCTGATGGAAGGCGCGTTGCGCTCCGGCGCGCGCGCCGCAGGCGAAGTCCTCGCCTACGCAGGCGCTTGAGGTACCGAAGGGAGCATTAATGGCCGAGCAGCGCGTCACGGTGACGGTCACTGACGGGGTGGCGGATGTCCGCCTGGCCCGGCCGGAGAAGCGCAATGCCCTGGACGGGGCGATGTTCGCCGGCCTGGTCACGGCGGGCGAGCGGCTCAAGTCCGAACCAGGAGTCCGCGCGGTCGTGCTGTCCGGTGAAGGACCGGACTTCTGCGCGGGCCTGGACTTCGACTGGTTCCGGGCGATGCGCGACGGCGAGCGGCGCAGCGCCGAGGTCGATCTGCCGCCGGGCCATGGCCCGGCGCGGGCGGCCGGGCAGCGCGCCGCGTACGTCTGGACAGAGATCCCGGTCCCGGTCATTGCCGCCGTGCACGGGAACGCCCTGGGCGGGGGGCTGCAGATCGCGCTCGGTGCCGACCTGCGCATCGTCGCGCCGGACGCGAGGATATCGGTGCTGGAGATCAGGTGGGGCCTGGTGCCTGACATGACCGGGACCCAGCTCCTGCCCGAACTCGTGGGCCGGGACGTCGCCAAGGAGCTGACCTTCTCGGGGCGCGTCGTACGCGGAGACGAGGCCGTTGCGCTCGGCCTGGCGACCAGGGCCGATCCCGATCCGCTGGAATCCGCCCGCACGCTGGCCCGTTCGATTGCCGGCCGCAACCCCGATGCCATCCGGGCGGCGAAGCGCCTGCTGGACCTGGCGGGCCGCGTGGACCTCGAGGCGGGCTTCGCTGCGGAACAAAGGGAGATCGCAGGCCTCGTCGGTAGCCCCAACCAGGCCGAAGCGGTCGCCGCGGAGTTCGAGCAGCGGACGCCCAGGTTCACCGACCCGGGCTGACCCGGCCGGTCATCCGAAGCTGGTCGCGCCGCCGTCAAGCACCAGCGGGTGCGCGTTGACGTAGCTGGACTCCGCCGAAAGCAGCCACACCGTGGCGTAGGCCACTTCCCAGGCCGTCGCCTGCCTGCCGAACGGCAGGCTCCGCGCGGTGCGGCCCGGGTTGAGCCGCGACGCCTCCCGCCCGAGCGGCGTGTCCACCAGGCTGGGCACCACGAGGTTGGCCCGGATTCCCCGGGCCAACCCTTCCCGCGCGGCCTGCCGGCAGACACCGAGCAACGCCGCCTTCGACGCGTCGTACGCCGGGATCCCGGTCGCCGCCCGCAGGCTCGCCGCCGAGCTGATGAACACGATCGCCGAACCGGGATCGAGCACCGGCAACGCGGCCGCGGCCACCAGGAAGTGCGCCCTGGTGTTGACCGCGAACGTCTGGTCCCACTGGACGGCGCTCGTCCCGGCCATGCCCCGGCCGAGCCCGATACCGACGTTCAGCACCAGGCCGTCAAGGCCGCCCAGCGCCGCCGCCGACTCCGCCACCACTGACGTGCACGCGTCCGGTGACGCCACGTCGGCCAGCACGACCTTGGCGGTCCGCCCTTCGTTACGGACCAGGACCGCGGTCGCTTCCGCGGCGCCGGCGTCGCGGTCCGCGCAGGCCACCGCCGCGCCTTCCCTGGCCGCGAGGACCGCTATGGCCCGGCCGTTGCCGATCGGCGGATCCGGTTCCGGCGAGGGCCGGGTCCCCGCGCCCACCACCAGCACCCGTCGCCCGGTCAGCCGGCCGCGTCCGGGCGCGGAGCCCGCGGCCTCCGCCGGCAGCGTCACGAATCTGGCCACATCGGCGCGGCGCCTGGCGGGAGCGGCACGGTGAGCGCGTTCAGCAGGAACGAGATCAGCGTGTAGTACCCGCACAGCGACACCAGCTCCACCATCCCGGCGTCCCCGAGAATGCGGTGCGCGGCGTCGTAGGCCTGCTGGTCCAGGCGGCCGGACAGGGCCAGCTGACGCGCCACCGTGTAGACGGCTCGCTCGTCGTCCGCCTCGAACGGCGGATCCTCACCGCGCCCGATCGCGTCCACCACCGCGTCGGCGACGCCGTGCTCTCGCGCCATGCGCGCGTGCGCCCACCACTCGAACTCCGCCTGCCATTTCGCGCCGGTCGTGATGATGGCGATCTCCGACAGCCGCCGCTCGATCGACGTGCCGAACCGCAGCGTCGCGCCGAGCGAGGACAGCCGCCGCCCCACGTCAGGCGACGTGACGAAGGCGTTGAACGGCCCGGCCAGGCCGCCGGCGGCGGTCACGATCAGGTCGCCCCGGCCGTTGATGATGCTGTCCCACAGCTGCTGGCCCTCGGGCCCCAGCTCCTCGCGCCGCGCATAGGGAATCCGGGTCATAGCCGAACAATAGCCATGGCCGATAACGGTCCGTGCTCCCTGCTCCGGGCGAAGCCGAGGGTCGCCAGGCACGCGGCCGCGAGCAGCGAGTAAGGGATCAGGTCCGAGGTGGCCTGGGCCAGGGCCCCGCTGCCCGAGGCGGCCACCGCCTGGCCCACGGCCCAGGCGAGGTTGGCCAGGCCGAAGGCCAGCCCCTGGTCGAGCCGCTGGTGCTGGGCGCCCTCGCTCACCAGCGTCATGGCCGGGGTGAACAGCGTGCCGAAGAAGGGCATGCCCACGATCAGCACCGCGATCAGCGCCCACGCCGGCGCCACCGTCGGCGCCAGCAGGCTGACCGCGACCGCGCCGATCAGCGAGCACCTGACCGGCAGGATGGGACCCCGCCGGTCGGCCACCCGCCCGGCGACCGGTGACAGTGCCGACTCCAGCCCGGCCGACGCCAGGAACGTTCCCGCGATAACCAGGGCGGTGATCCCGAGGTCCGCCATCCGCAGCGGGGCGAGCACGTCCAGCACGCCGAACGACACGCCCGCCAGCATCGTCAGCCACAGCCCGAGGCCGACCCGGCGGTCACCGACCGCCGCGAACGCGTCCCGCAGCGGCTGCGGGGTCGCCTCGCGCGGGGCCGGCACGGCGAACGCCACCGCCATGAGCAGGCCGCCGGCCACCGCGGCGCTGGCGAAGGCGGGCCCGGTGCCGATCTCGTCGGCGATCGCCCCCACGACCGGCCCGAACAGCGCCCCGCCCACGGCCGCTCCCATGGCTGTGCCGATCATCTCCCCGCGCCGTTCCGGCGGCGCCTGCGTCGCCAGCCAGGCCAGCCCCCCGGCCCAGGTGCACGCCCCGCCCACGCCCTGCACGAACCGGGCGGCGTCCAGGACCATCGCCGTCGAGGCCCACCCGAAGACCAGCGTCGACACGCCCATGAGCGCCAGCCCGAGCAGAACGGTCCTGCGGTAGCCGAGGTGCCCCGTGAGCAGCCCGCCCGGCAGCGCCCCGGCCAGGGTGCCCAGCGGGTAGCCCGCCACCAGGAACCCTGCCCCGGCCTTGGACAGGTGGGCCGCGTGCGTGTAGTGGGGCAGCAGTGGCGTCAGCGCCGTGAAGAACATCGTGTCGACCAGTACGAGCACGCACACGAACCACAGCAGCGCCCGCGGCGACCGAGTCGGTGGCAACCCGCTTCACGCCCCGTTCCTGGCGGCCGCGACCACCTGCCCGTTGAGCCCGCCGGCGCGCCAGAACGGCTCGGGGTAGATCGCGAATGCCTTGATCACCGAACCGGCAGGCAGCCGCTGGGTGAGCTGGTCGCGCCAGGACGGCAGCGGCGGGTCGTGCTCCAGCCGGCCGGCCAGCGTCGGGGGGAGCGTCACGATGGCCGCCTCTGCGCGGTACTGCGTGCCGTCGCGGGCGATGACCAGGACCCCGCCGCCGTCGTTCATCGCGCCGCGGGTACGTCCAGGGCGGGGTTGCCGTCGAAGAACCCGTCGGCCCGGAGCTGGAACCCGACGCAGGTGACCGGCATTACCGGCCAGTCCTCCGGGCGAACCACGTGGTGGGCGGTGAACGTGTGCCAGAGCACCAGGTCGGTGTTCTCCAGCGGGCGGTCGGCCGCGGTCCAGGCCGGCAGGCCGTCCCCGCCCGGGTGCTGGTTGGGGTACTCCCCGGTCGGGAACCGCTGGTGGGGGTCGTACGCGGTGACCCACAGGTGCTTGGCGGCGAACTGGGCGCGCCGCATGATGTAGGTGTCGGGCTGGCCGAACGGCAGCACGCTGTCCTGGGGGATCAGCCGGTAGGCGACGGGCTCGCCGGTGGCGTTCGGCCGGCCGGGGTTGGTGATCTTCCAGTAGCGGGCCGCGTGCCCGTCGGCCTCCCGCTGGGCCTCGGACTCGCGGCGCAGCGGGGTCTGCCGTACCACCCAGGCGTTGCCGTGGGGGTTCTCCGGACCGGGCGGGAGCGCCACCGAGTCGCACTCGTAGACGGTGTTCCGCGGGCCGTCGACCATCATGTCCAGCCGTACGCAGAAGATGTGCTGGTGGTTGGGACCGTAGACCTGGGGGGCGACCAGGGTGCCGTGGACCGGCTTGGTTCCCTCGGGCACCGCCCCGTTGGAGATCACCCCGGTGAGCTTGACCTCGTACTCGATGGTGCCGTCCTGGTAGAGGTACCAGAAGTAGCCGTACTCGTAGTTGCCGACGGTCGCGATCATCGAGATCACCAGCCGCCGCGAGCGCCGGACCTCGTACTTGCCGGTCCGCCAGTCGGCGTGCTTCCACAAGATGCCGTGATCCTCCTCGTGCATGCAGATCGCGTTCTTAATCAGCTGCGCGTGGCCGTCGCTGTCGTTGAGGCAGGCGTCGAAGTAGTAGATCTCGCCCAGGCAGTCGCAGCCGAGTTCCAGGCTGTTGGCGAGCACCCCGATGCCGTACTCGCCCATGTCGAAGACGTTCTTGCGGTACTGCGTCGGGCTGGGATCGCCGTAGGGGATGAACATCTCCGTGAGCGAGGCGCGGTAGATGACCGGCCGGAGCGTTCCCCCGTCCCGGTAGCCCACCAGGTAAAGCACGAGCCCCTCGCGCGGTGTGAAGCCGACCCGGAACTGCCATTTCTGCCAGCGCACCTCGTGCCCGTCGACGGTGAAGCTGGCGCCGTCGGGCTGGGTGATCTCCAGCGGCTTCAGGCCCGGCCGGGGGCCGTCGTGGAAGTGCGGGACGTTCCCGGCGTCGCTGATCCGTTCGGCGGTGTAGTTGCCGCTGCCCGGCGGAAGCGGGACCACCCCGTGGTCCTCGATATCCACTACTTCCATGCGGTCGAGGTCGAAGCGGACGACCAGGCCCTCCACCGGGCGGGCGTATCCGTTGTCGTCGGGGTCGCCCTGGCGGACCCAGGTCAGCGGGCGCAGGAACCGGCCCTGGCCGGCCGCGTCCTCGGGGCCGTTGTACCCGACCGACCAGGGGTCGATCATCACCATCTCGAAGTCGGTGACGCCACGCCGGCGCATCGCCTCCTGCCAGCGGGCGTCCTTCTTGACCGCCGCCTCGGTGGCCATGAACTCTTCGAGCATGACCGCAGGCTGGACACCGGGCACCTCCTTCCACAGCCGCACCTCGCCGGCGGTGACCGAGACCACCGCCTCGTAGGTCTTGCCCTCGGCCCGTTCCCTGAGCACGATATGTGCCTCGCGTTCGAACGCCGCGCCCGGCTGGTGGCTCAGGACCGCGTCCTTGGCTGGTTCCCGCAGCGTGACGTAGACGAAGCGCGCGCTCGCGGCCAGGCCGCGGTCCTGCTTGAGGATCCGGCAGGCGGCCTCGATCTCCTCCGCCGTCAGCGGGTCAAGCAGATGCCGCACCCCGACCATGTCGTGCTCAGCCGTCTTCATCGACCGCTCCTTCGCTCAACGTGCTCCCAGCGGACCTGATCCTGGCCGGGAAAGTCAAGGTACTCTCAGCTTGATGATGGCGACGATGCCCGCCGCCTCGCCCAGCCAGGACGTGGCCCGGCGGCTCATGGACGACGGCTACGTGGTCGTGACCGGCATGATGACCGCGGACGGAGCTCAGGACGCCCGCGCGGACCTGGACCGGGTGCTGCGGTCCACCCCGACCGGGCGGAACTCCTTCGAGGGATTCGACACCCAGCGGATCTACGCGCTGTTCGCCAAGACCCGCGCGTTCGACGCGCTCGCCACCGGCCCGCTGCTGCTCGGCGTCCTGGATCAGGTACTTGGGCATTACCAGCTCAGCGCCCCCGTCGGCATCTGCATCGGGCCCGGCGAGAAGGCGCAGGTCCTGCACCGGGACGACGCCATCTACCCGGTGCCGGAGCCGCACCCGCCGCTGGTGGTCAACACCATGTGGCCGCTCGACGAGTTCACCGCCGAGAACGGGGCCACCAGGTTCATCCCCGGTAGCCACCGGTGGGAGCCGGGCCGGCGGCCAGGCCCGGACGATCCGGTGGAGACGGCCGCGATGTCGCCCGGTTCGGCCCTGTTCTACCTGGGCAGCCTCTGGCACGGAGGCGGCGCGAACGACACGGACCGGCCGCGGCTGGGCGTGATCCTGGAATACGCGGCCGGCTGGCTGCGGCCCCAGGAGAACCACTGCCTGGCCGTTCCCCGCGAGGTCGCCCGCGACCTGCCGGAACGGCTGCAGGAACTGCTCGGCTACAACATCTACCCGCCGTTCGTGGGATACGTCGACGGCAGGCACCCGCGCCGGGTGCTGGCCGAGCCCGTCGATCCAGCGGTCGAGGCGACGCGCCGCCCCGGATAGGACGCCGGGACCACGCATCGTGGCTGCCGACGCTAGGCGTAGCGTGGGGCGCTATGGACGACGAATTCCAGATTTCCTACGAGGGCGTCACGCTTGGTGTTCCGGTTCTGACCAGGGATAGTCAGCAGTTCGGCATCCTGGAGCACGTCCTCGCGGTGGAAGAAGAGGACATCTTCGAGGGCATCGTGGTGTGGGTGGGCGGCGGGGGCTGGGCCTACCGGAAGGTCCAGCGCGAACTGAGCCGCAACCACCAGTCCGCCGCCCGCTTCCTCGAGACGTTCCAGCATGACAAGCTGCGTTTCGTCGAGGCAGACAAGGTGGCGATGATCACCGTCGGCTATATCAGGTGCGACCTGGACCTGGCCGAGACCACGCAGCTTCAGCCGCCCTCCGGTGCGCCGGTCTTCTACGCCAACGCCATCGACCAGGCCGGGCCGGGACAGCCAGCGACCTACGTGAACCGGTACGGCAACCAGACGTACGGGCAGATGTTCAACCGGGCCCGCTGGCGGCAGGAGTAGCAGGCCGCTCGGGGCGGGTCCTGCCCGGTCAGGCGCCCGTGCGGACGGCAGCGGCACGTCGCCGGACCGCTGCCGTCCAGGCGGGGAACTACTTCCCTTTCTTCCCCTTCTTGCTCTTCTTGCTCTTCTTCGCCACCCGTATCACCTCGCTCTACGGCCCGGTCGGTCAACGAAATGTTGACCGAGCCGTCAACGTATCATTGACTGGCGCCGGGTGTCTAATACGCTATGACGGTGGCCTCCAAGAGACCTGTCCGGCGGATCCTTGCTGCCCTCGGCGCTCTCGACGCCGCCGACGGGCCGGTCGGCCGGCTCGACGCCGCCCGGCGCCTGCGAGAAGCGGCAGAGGAACTGGAGGCCGCCCAGGTCGAGGCCGCCCGCAAGGCCGGAGTCACGTGGATTGAGATCGGCGCGTGCTACGGGCTCACCAAGCAAGGCGCCCAGCAACGCTTCCGCGGCATCCGCGATCACAACAGGGCCGTTGCCGCGGCCCCAACCGGCACCAAGGTTTAGCCGGCCGCGTGACCTGCGGGCCCGCCCGGAGCTAGCCCGCCTCATGCCGAGGCGGGCGGCGGCGCGGTGCTGTCCCTGATCACGAGCGTGGTAGCGAGTTCGACGTGGTGCGCCTCCGCCGCGCCGGACCCGCTGGGCCGTAGCATCCGGAACGCGGTGGCGGCCATGGCCGCCAGCGGCTGCCTGACGGTGGTCAGCGGCGGAGCCGCCCAGGCGGCGAAGGGCACGTCGTCGAACCCGACCACGCTGAGGTCCTCGGGCGACCGCAGCCCGAGGTCCCTGAGCGCCTGCAGGACGCCGAACGCCTGAGCGTCATTGCCCGCCACGACCGCCGTCGGCCGGTCGGTCAGGCTCAGCAGGTGCGCAGCCTGGTGCCGGCCGCGCTCCACGGTGAACCAGTCGGGACGGATGAGCCGATCGTCCACGGCCAGCCCGGCCTCGAACATGGCCGCGCGGTAGCCGTCGAGCCGGGCCTGGCTCGACCACAGGCTGGCCGGTCCGGCAACGGCGGCGATGCGGCGATGACCCAGCCCGATGAGGTGACGGGTGGCGGTCAGGCCGCCTTGCCAGTTGGTGGCGCCGACCGACCTGATGTCCGGGCCCGGTTCCTCGGCCGGGTCGATGGCCACGACGGGGATGCCGGCTGCGGCCAGCTGCTGGCGTTCCGCGCCGCGTGGCAGCTGCAGGATAGTCAGCACACCGTAGGTGCCGCGGACGGTCGCCAGCTCCAGCCAGCGGTGAAACTCGCTGGCCGAGCTCACCGTGCTCACGACGATGCTATAGCCAGCCTCCGCAGCGGCCTCCGTCGCGCCATGGATCAGTTGCTCCACCCAGGGGCTGCGCTCGGCGATCCCCGGAATGAGCAGGTCCACCGCGCCTACACCGAGCTTGGAACCGGGCTGATACCCCTGCCGGCGCAGCAGCAGGCCGATCCGTTCGCGAGTGGCCGGCGCGACGTCTGTCCGCCCGTTGAGCACCTTGGAGACGGTCGAGACCGACACCCCAGCCTCGGCAGCGATCCTGGTCAGCGTGCGGGCGCCGACGCGAGAGGCTGCGTCTACAGGTGCGGAGGGCTCCGCCAGCACCGCCACCTGACCCGGCTTCCTCGGCACCCGCAGCCTCCTCATCTGCGGCCGCCTGCCGCCACGCGCGTGTCCCTGTTTTTCGAAAGCTACCAGGCCGTAAATGCGTTTGACATGGCCTGCCAGAGCGGGAACACTAGAGATTGTAGCGCAAATATTTCGAAAGATTCCCGGGAGGATGTCATGTATCCGTCGTATCAGATGCTCAGCAACCTGACGCCTCGGGAGATGACGGCGATCGAGCAGCGTGAAGGGGACGAGCAACGGGGACAGGTCGCCGCGGCCTTGGCGCGGTGGAGCCACCGCGTTGTCGCCCAGGTCCATGCCCTGGCCATCCAGCCCGCGCGGCACAGGCGCCAGCAGGCGGCCTTTCGAAAGGCGTGCCCGGCGCCGCGCCGTGCCCCGGCGAGCTGACCCGCGCGCCCGTATAGAACAGATCCGCACTGACCGATCGGGGGCCAGTGCGGATGGCACCGAGCCGGCTCAGGTCAGGGGCTGCCACCCATCCGGCTCGTCAGCTCGGATACGGTAATCCCGTACCGGTCGCCGAACTGCCTGAGCTGCTCCTGATCGACGGGATCGGGGAGCTCCTTCGCCGCCGCCTCGGCTTCGTCCTTGTATCCCAGGCGGCGCAGCGTGTCAACCACCCACTGTCTGTCTTGTGCCATGGCCACCAAGCCTTTCCGGTAGCGTCCTCTGACTCGAGCCTAATTCCGCCAGCGGACCGCACTCATCGCCGGCCCGGTCGGGTTAGCGCTCCTGGCGCAGGGACTCGCTGAACGCGCCGACGCCGTGCTTGGTCAGCGAGTAGACACCGTTGCCGTCGCGGGCCACCCGGCCCGCGACCGGGCTGATGTGCACCATGTCGGCGACCTGGCGCGGCCGGTCCTCGGCGGCGCGCAGCAGGTGAGGCAGCGCCGCGTGCGCGCAGTACAGCAGGCTGAGCACGTTCAGCTGTACCATCTGCTGCGTTCAGCGGCGAGCCGACCGGCGAGGACCAGGCAGCCGACCCGCTGCCTGGATGAGCCGCAGGCTCGTTGGCCTTACCGCTTCGGCTCGTCTGGATGCCGCCTGAAGAGCTCGCGCCAGTCGTCTTCGCCCATATCGATGCCGTACTTCTTGGCCGCCTCCCGGATTCGCTGCCAGGCTTCGTCGCGCTCCTCATCGGTAACGCCTTCCACCTGGTCAAACCGCGCAATGGCGTTCCGCACGTGGGCCGCGTCGTGGATGGGCTCCTTGCGCTCCCTTGGGAAGGCGAATTCGGAGTCAGCCAGCCGGTCCTTCTCTGCGGTGGTCAGGCCCTCCGATTCCCGCGGGATGTCTTCTCCGTGAGCCCGCTCTTCCTGGACCTCACGAGCGACTTCGATATTGCGTCGAGCGGCTTCCTTCTGCTTCTCTGTCGACATCTCTGTCCTCCCGACTGATGGCGCGCCTGCGGCAAAGCGCGGCACCGCCTCGATCAGCTGCCTGACTCCAGTCTCACCCGCGGCGGGTCGCTCGTCATCACACCGATCGGGTGATTGAGTCCGGGCGGTGCCGTCTCCACCCAGTTTCCGCCGGGCTCGTCAGGCGGCGCGCCGCGGCGTATTCCCAGGGAATGCTGAGCAGGAAGACGAGCGCGGCGCCGGCGGACAGCACCCACGCTGCGGCGGTGCCCGACCATCCACTGCACGATGGCCACCCGTTCCGTCGTCGGCAGGCGGTGCCCGGCGAAGTCGAAGTATGTCCACCAGGCCATCGGCCGCCAGGTCCGGTGCACCTAGCACTGAAACTAGGGCCGCCGGCCTGCGGCACCGCCGGGTTGGATCGCACCACATGGCGTGCTACCTTCGTACTGAAACAGTCGTTTCAGTACGGGTGAGGAGGTCAGCATGTCCGCGGGAAACGTCACCATCCGCCGGCTGGGCAAGCCGGGTGACCTCGGCTGGGTCGTGATGGCCCACGGCGAGATGTACGCCAGGGAGTTCGGCTGGGACGCAACCTTCGAGGCCCTCGTCGCGCGGATCGTCGCGGACTATGCAGGCAGCCACGACGACACGACGCAGGCGGCCTGGATCGCCGAGTACGAGGGCCGGCGCGTCGGATGCGTGTTCTGCGTCGCGGCGGATAAGCAGACCGCGCAGTTGCGCATCCTGCTGGTCGACCCGGCCGTGCGGGGGCACGGCGTGGGCGCCCGCCTGGTCGACGAGTGCGTGCAGTTCGCCCGCCAGGCCGGCTACAAGCGGATGACGTTGTGGACGAACGACCCGCTGGCTGCGGCCCGCCGCATCTACTTGTCCCGGGGCTTCCAGCTTGTTGAGGAAGAACCACACCACAGCTTCGGCGCTACGTTGGTCGGGCAGGTGTATGAGCTCGGCCTGCAGCCGTGACAGGGCTGCCGTCCTGGCCGGCCGATCGCCGAGGAGAACGAACACATGACCGGCCCCGACTCGCCCCGCAAGCAGGAACTGCTTCAGGCGGCCTACCGATACGTGCTCGGCAACGGGCTGGCCGACATGTCGCTGCGACCGCTGGCCAAGGAGATCGGGTCGAGTCCGCGCGTGCTGCTCTTCCTATTCGGCTCCAAGGAGGGCCTGATCCGCGCCCTGCTCACCCGGGCGCGCGAGGACGAGCTGCGCTATCTGGAGGCGGTGCGGGACAGGCCGGGAACGCGGGAGGTCGGTCTTGAGGTCTGGTCGTGGCTGGCTGCGCCCTCCCATCGCGCACTGCTGGCCCTATGGGTCGAGGGCTATGCCCGGTCCCTGCTGGGCGAGCCGGGCCCGTGGGCGGACTTCGGCCGGAATACCGTCAACGACTGGCTCCAGCTCCTAGCGGAACACCAGCCCGCGGATCGCCGCGATACACCCCAAGGCCAGGCCGAACGCACGCTCCTCCTCGCCGTTCTCCGCGGCGGTCTGCTGGATCTGCTCGCCACGGGTGACACCGACCGTGTCACGGCGGCCGTCCAGTATCACCTCCGCGAAGCCATGTAGACACCCCGGAGTCCGCCGAGCGGTCAGCCGATGGTCGTGCCGGACAGCAAGCCCTTCGGGATGGCCGAGCCGTTCTTCAGCGCGTTGAACAGCTCGGTCGCCTGGGTCGTGTTCCACAGCACCGTGTCGCCGGCGCTCGTGTAGTAGTTGTTGTTCGCGATCGGCACCGTGCCGGTTTCCGGGTTGCGCAGCGCGGACGCGGCGTTCACCAGGTCCAGCAGGCTCGTGCCGGTGTCGACAGACATCGAGCTCGCGGCGGTTGACCCGAACGGCAGGGCTGTGAACGGATCCAGGTACACGCCTGGCGAGGTGGCTTTCCTGAGCAGGGCGGACAGGAACGCGCGCTGGTCCTGGATCCGCTGGAGGTCCTCGGTGGCGAACGAGTGCCGGTCGCGCACGAAGGCGAGCGCCTGGTCCCCGTCGAGGTTGTGGCACCCGGCGGCCAGGTGCACCCCGGAGTCGGAGTCGTTGAGCGCGGTCTTGAGGCAGATCTCCACGCCGCCGATCTTGTTCACCACGGCGACCAGTCCGCCGAAGCCGATCCCCATGTAGTGGTCGATCTTCAGCCCGGTGATGTTCTCGACCGTCTGGACCAGCAGGCTCGCCCCGCCGTAGGCCAGCGCCGCGTTGATCTTGTTCCAGCCGTGACCGGGAATGTTCACGTAGGAGTCGCGCGGGATGCTGATCAGCACCGGGCGGCCGCTGCCCAAGTGGAGCAGCATGATGGAGTCCGAGTTCAGGGTGCCCTCGTCGAACCCGACGTGAAAGGCGTCGATCTCCGCGCGGGACAGTCCGGCCCGGCTGTCCGAGCCGGTGATCAGCCAGTTCGTCCCGGCCGAGGTCAGCGAGGTCGCCGGGAGCGTGACGGACCTGTTCAGCTTGCCGTTCAGCCAGAAGTAGGTCCCGGCCAAAGCGGCGATCAGCACGACGACGACCGTGCCGAGGATCAGCGCGATCCGCCGGCCGCGGCGTCCCGGCTGCCCCCAGAAGCGCCAGCGACGCCCGCCGCCGCCACCCAGGTCCCACCGCCTCGGCTCGCTCTTGCCCGGTACGGACCGGGTCGGCGGCTGGCTCGGCCACGCACCGGCCCGGCTCGTTGCGGCCGCGCCTGCCCCGCCACCCTGGCAGGTCTCGGTCGGCTGATCACCGGACCGGGGCTCGCGCTGGTACCAGCCCTGCCAATCGTCACTCATCGATCCTGGCACCCTCACATAGGGATAGCAGTCATGCCGATTTCACGATAGGTGGTCATCCGCCGCTCCAGCGCATCCCAGGCACATCTTCCAGAAACCTGGAAGACCGGGCGGGGCGCCCCGGGTCATTGGGCCGGGGACGCGGGGCGGGGCTTGCCGGGGGCGACGGTGCGGGCGAGGATCCCGAGCGTGGCCCGCAGTGCGCTTTCTGGGATCACCGGGAAGATAGCAGCGTCCTTCCAGTCCTGCTCGGCTGCCGACCAGTCGTAGTAGGACGTCACGAGCGTGCCCTCCTCAATGGGCTCCAGCCGGTAGCCGTACACGTGGCCGAGGTTCAGCTGGCCGCGCACGGTCCAGGCGATCTCCTGGTTCGGCTCGAACGTGACGATCTCGACGGTGACGTCATACAGCCCGAGGGGATAGTCGTTGAGCGCTTCCCGGTCCATGTGCACGACGAAGGTGTCTCCCACCTTGGCGACGATGTCCCCGCTGGCTTCCATCAACATGCCGGAACTGTCGATGGCAACGTGCCCCCGGGGATCGGTGAGCACGGTGAAGATCTCGCCCGCTGATGCGGCCACGGCCCGCTGCACCTCAAGTCGTTCCGGCATGGGGCGATTGTCCCACCCGCCTTGTGGGAGGCGGCACCCCACCAGGCCATTCATTTGGCCGGTGCCGGGACGACGATGTTGCCGGATGGCCCGGAGAGCGGCAGTATGCAGGGACTGGCCGCCGTAAGCGAGCACGGGATGTGGGATGCCCTGGTTTCCGGAGTTTGCCAGCGCCGTGGAACTGGCCCGCCGCCAGACCCGCGCCGCAGGCCTGGCTGATCCAGTCGGGGAGTACTTCGCCGCACTGAACAAGGGCGACGCTCATGTTCTCGAGACGGTGTGGCCGGGTGAAGTGGTGATCTACGATCCCCGAGCCGGAGAGGTCCGCGGCCATCGGCAGGTACGGCAGTTCGTCAGCCGCAATCTGTCCTGGCTGGCCGGCCTCCACGCCAGGACCGAGACCGTGGCGTCTACCACGGCCGGCGGGCGGGCCGTGGTAGAACTGCTGGCGCACGTGGACCATGGCGGGCGGGAATTGTCGTGGCCGGTGGCCGTCGTCGCCGAGTCCCCGGACGACCGGTCGGTGGTGTTCCGTACCTACTGCAGCCAGTGGCCGGTTGACGAGCGGCGCCACGTCCGGCCCGCCATCCTCGGGCCTGAGCCCGTTCATCCCGGTGACGTCGTGGCGCGCTACCAGGCCGCGCTGGCCGCCGGTGACGCCGAAGCGGCGGTGCGGGCCTTCGCGCCGGACGGGTACTTCTGTGGCCCCTTCGGCCCGCGTTACTCCCATCGCGGCGCTGCTGAGCTTCGCTCGTTCTTCACCGGCTGCTTCAGCGCGGGCGGCGGTATCGGCCTGGAGGATTGTGCCGTGACCGACGACGGCGTGCGCTGCGCCCTGGAGTACAACTGCGTCCGCTGGGGCCGCCACGACCTGCTGCCGCAGGCGGGGATCGGCGTCTATGAGCGCGGCCCGGACGGGCTGCTAGCCGCAGTCCGCGTCTACGACGACATCGAACCGCCCGCGGGGGTGCCCCTAAGCTAGCCGTGCAACATCACTGGGTCGCGGAGCAGGGAGAGGAGTTGACAAGGGTGGAGACGGTATTCGCCTCGGCGGCGGACCTGGCGAGCGCGCTTCGGCGGGCGGAGGCTGCGCACGGGGAGCACGAGAAGCGGATCGGCGCCGCCGATCCGGACTGGCCCGACTGGTACGCCGCGTACATGGTGGCCGAGCAGGCCGGGACGGAGCTGCCGAAGTGAGCGACTATGACGTGATCGTTTTCGGTGGCGGGGCGCCGGGCGAGCACTGCGCCGGGGCGCTCGCCGCGCGCGGGCTGCGCGTCGCGATCGTCGAGCGGGAACTGGTCGGCGGCGAGTGCTCCTACTGGGCGTGCATTCCGTCCAAGTCGCTGCTGCGCCCGGGTGAGGCGGTGCAGGGCGCGCGTGAGGCCGCCGCGACCGCGCAGGTCGACGTGGCCGCGGCACTGGCCTGGCGGGACTTCATGGTGTCGGACTACTCCGACGCCGGCCAGGAGCGCTGGCTGGCGAGCCGGGGCATCGCCCTGCTGCGCGGCACCGGCCGGCTGGCCGGCACCGGCGTCGTCGAGGTCGACGGCGCCCGCCACACCGCGGAGCACATCGTCGTGGCGACCGGCTCAGACCCGGTCGTGCCCCCGGTCCCGGGACTGCGGGAGCTCGAGGGCGTCTGGGGCACCCGCCAGGCGACCAGCATGAAAGCTGTGCCGCGCCGTCTGCTCGTACTGGGCGGCGGGGCCGCAGGCGTCGAGCTCGCGCAGGTCGTCCGGCGTCTCGGCGGCGAGGCGGTGATCATCGAGGGCGCCGACCGCGTGATTCCCAGGGAGGCCGCGCCGTTGGGCCAGGCGCTCGGTGAGGCGCTGCGCCGGGACGGAATCGAGCTCGTCCTCGGGAAACACGCCGCCGCCGCGCGGCGGGATGGCGAGGAGTACGTCCTGCAACTCCAGGACGGTACCGAGCTGCGGGGTGACCGGCTGCTGGTGGCGACCGGCCGGCGCCCGCGGGTGGAGGGGATCGGCCTGGAGACGGTCGGCGTCCAGGCCGGCCCGCACGGGATCCCCGTCGATGATCACCTGCGCGCAGGCGAGCGGCTGTGGGCGATCGGCGACGTCAACGGCATCTGGCCACTGACCCACGTGGGCGAGTACGAGGGCGACGTGGTGGCGGCGAACATCACCGGCCAGCCGCGCCCGGCGAACTACGAGGCCGTCCCGCGCGTCACCTACACGGATCCGCAGGCCGCTGCGGTCGGCGTACTCGAAGCCGCGCACAGCGGCACCGCACTGGTCTCGGAGGTGCCGAAGACCGCCACCTACACCCACGCCTACGCCCAATCCAACGGGTTCCTGACCCTGCTGTCCGACGGCGAACGGCTGACCGGTGCCTACGCGCTGGGGCCAGAGGCAGGTGAGTGGATGCAGCAGGCGACGCTGGCTATCCGTGCCCACGTCCCGATCGAGGTGCTGAGCGACACGATCCAGCCCTTCCCGAGCTTCTCTGGGATCTACGACACGGCCCTGATGGCGCTCCGCATGAACATCGCCGACATCCCGCTGCCCTCCGGGCCGCGGGATGCGCAGATGGCGAACCTGTCAAAGTGAGCCCCCACGGACGAGTTCTGCGCCGCGCTCGGCGAGCATCAGCACCGCCACCATCGGGTTGACGCTGGTGAGCGACGGGAAGGCCGAGGCGTCGATGACCCGAAGCCGCCCCACGCCGCGGACCCGAAGCTGTGAATCGAGTACCGCAGCCGGGTCGCCGGGGGCCCCCATCCGGGCGGTGCAGGATACGTGGTAGACGGTGTGGCAGGTGGCCCGGGCCAGCTCAGACAGCTCCGCGTCGTCTTGCACGCCGGGGCCGGGAAACACCTCACGTGCAACCCACGCCGACATCGGCGGCTTGGCGGCGATCCGGCGCGCCAGGCGCATGCCGGCGACCAGGGTCTTCTCGTCGTAGCCGTCGGCGTCGGTGAAGTGCCGATAGTCGATGAGCGGCGGGTCGCCTGGGTCGGCCGACGCTAGCGACACGCTCCCGCGGCTCCGGGGCCTGGTCACGTTCGGCGTCATCGAGATCGACGGCGCCGGGGTCACGTACCCGAGCCGTTCCGGGTGCACGGCGAAGGTCATCAGCGGAACGTGCACCAGGACATCGGCCAGCGGACTGGCGGGATCGGTGCGGTACATGATCGTCATATCCCAGTCGGTCGCACCCTCCGGCGGCAGTTCCCGGGTGGCCTCCCAGAGCACGATGCCCTCCGTGTGGTCGGTCAGGTTGGCGCCGACCCCGGGCAGGTTGGCCACGACTTCGATGCCGAGCCGTTGCAGTTGCTCAGCGGGCCCGACCCCGGACAGCAGCAGCAGCCGCGGCGTGTCGATGGCGCCGCAGCAGGCAATCACCTCCCGGCGCGCGCCCACCTCGGCCAGGGAGCCGTCGTCGCGCTGCGCGGTGACCCCGGTAGCCCGCCGGGAATCGTCGAAGTTCACCCGCAGCACCCGGTGCCCGGGCTGCAGGTCCAGGTTGTGCCTTCGGCCCAGGACCGGGTGCAGGTAGGCCACCGAGGACGAGGACCGGATGCCGGTTTCTGGGTAGTAGCCGATCGGCACGAAGCCGGTGCCGTCCGCGTAGGGTCGGCTGTTCCAGTCCTCGCGCACCGGTATGTGCAGCGCGGTAGCGGCGGCCTGGATCACGTCAGCGAGGTAGGCGTTACGGTGGCCCGGCGCCACCGGGACGATGTTCGCGGCCAGGCGCTCGAAGTAGGGATCCATGGCGGCCGCGTCCCAGCCGCGCGCGCCGCGCGCGGCCCAGTCGTCGAAGTCGGCCGCCGGTGGCTTCAGCGCGATCATCGTGTTGTGTGACGAGCAGCCGCCGAGGATCCGCGCCCGGGCCAGGCGGATGTGCGAGTTGCCCCGCGGCTGCCGAATGCTGCGGTAGTCGAGGTCGTACTCGCCTTCCAGCATCTCCGCCCAGCGCCGGACGTACAGCGCCTTCGGCTCGCCGACGTCGCTGGGCCCCCACTCCAGCAACCCGACGCTGACATCCGGGTCCTCGCTGAGCCGGGCCGCAACCACCGCCCCCGCGGTCCCGCCGCCGGCCACCACGTAGTCGTATTCCGGCCGCGGGCGGGCGCCAGGATCGGAATTCACCGGGCCAGCCTAGCCAGATGGTTCATCCTTGTGGCGGCGCGGCTACACCGATCTCCACCAGGAATGGCCGGCGCGCGGAAAGAGCAGCGGAGACCGCGTCGCCGACATCGGAGAGCTTGTCGACCCTGACCGCGGAGGCGCCGAAACCTTCCGCCACCGCCAGCAGGTCCACGTCAGGCCCTGCGATGTCCAGCCCTACGAAGCCGCTTCGTCCTCGCGGCGCCTGCTCGTTACCCGGGCCTCCGCTCTCGCGCATGTCGGACAGGATCCGCCGCAAAATGAGGTAGCCGCGGTTGTTCAGCACGACGGCGACGACGGGAAGGTCCTCACGGACGGCCGTCCAGAAGGCCTGCGGGGTGTAGAGGAACGACCCGTCTCCCGTTACCGCCACGACAGGCGACCGGTCGGTGGCGAGCGAGACGCCCAGGGCCGCCGCCACGCCCCAGCCAAGCCCCCCGCCGCGCGAGTAGAGGAAGCGGCCCGGTTCTCGCACCCGGTGGAACGCCCGGACGTACGGGTCGTTCGTGACGGCCTCGTCGACGACGGTCGTCTCGGGCGGGAGGGCGGAAAGCACGGCTCGGACCGCCGCCAGCGGGTGCATGCGGCCCGCGGAGTCCAGGTCGGGCCCGGCGGCGTCGGCACGGGCGTCCGCCTCGGCCGTCCGGCGTGCCGACAGGCCGGCGACGGCTGCCGCCGCAGCGGCCACCTCGTCCGGGTCGAGCGGATCGAGGAGCGGAGCAAGCGCCTCCAAGGTCGCCCGCGGGTCGCCTGCGACGGCGAGGAGCGCCGGGTAGGTGCGGCCGAGGTCGCCCGCAGCGGGGGAGAGGTGCAAGAGCTCGACGTGCTCGGGGAGCGGCCAGACGTCCTTGTAGACGAAGGTCATGAATCCCCTCGAGCCGATCAGGAGCACGCGGTCGTAGGACGAGAGCAGATCAGCCATCTGGCTTGCGTCGGCCGGGAGCGCGCCGGACCAGAGGGGATGCGTCGTCGGGAATACCAGCGAGGAGTGGAAGGGCGTGCCGTACACGGCGCAGCCGAGTCGTTCGGCGACCGAGACGAGCGCCCCGACGGCGCCAGCGCTGGCTACCTCGTCTCCCGCCACGACGGCGAAGCGTCGCCTCGCCACGCCTGTGACGAGCTCCGCCAGGTCGCCGAGCGCCGCTGGCACGGCCCGCTGGTCGACCGTCGTCGCCGGAGGGACGGTGGCGTCCGTCTCCTCCTCCAGCAGGTCCATCGGGATCGACAAGAAGACGGGGCCGGCCGGTGCCGCAGCCGCGTCGCGGAAGGCCCGGCGCAGGACGAAGGCCAGGTCCTCCAGCCGGTGCACCTCCGTCACCTGCTTGGCGAAGCCGCCCGCGATTTCCGTCAGCCGGCCCGACAGGAAGGGTTCGGCGAACAGGTGACGCTGGTCCTGCTGGCCGGCGGTCACTACCATCGGCGTGCGCGTCGCCGCCACGTTCGACAGGACCCCGACGGCGTTGCCGAGCCCTGCGGCGCTGTGAAGGTTCACAAACGACGGGCGCCCCGTTGCGCGCGCGTACCCGTCGGCCATGCCGACGCACACCGATTCGTGCAGGCCGAGCACGTAGGAGATGCGCGAGCTAGCCGAGAGCGCGTCCATGAGCGCGAGCTCGGTCGTCCCGGGGTTGCCGAAGATATGGCCGACGCCCTCGGTCTTGAGCACCTCGAGCAAGAGCTCAGCCCCCGAACGGGCTCGCCGCGTCCGGTTCTCGCGCGGTGAAGGGTGCCTGTCGCCCACGAAATCCGAGCCTATGGTTTAGCAACAGCCCTGGCCACCCGGAGGAGGTCCTCGGACTCGGGGACTCTCGGGCGACGCGGCGCTCGTCACCGGGCGGTGCTCGCCGTCGACGGAGGATTCCTCCCGCAGTTACGCGGTCACGTGCCCGGGTCGCCGAGCACAGCGGCCGGCGAGGCCGGAGTCAGCCACTGGGTACTGACCTGGCCCGAACGTGTGGCGACACGGGCGGAGAGGTCGGCGGCGGCGGCGGCGACGACCGGGCCGAACGCGGCGGACTCGGTGGTCTCCAGCAGGAACAGGATGTTGCTGCTGTGCTCGGTCACCTTGGTGCGGTCGGCGTCGCGGTGGTTCCAGTGCCTGGTCAGCACCGCCGTCTGGTCGGCATAGATCACCTCGCCGGGGCGGGGATGCTCGGTGGTGCCCGGTTCACCGAGCGGCGTGAACCGCTCGGAACCGGCCGCGAAGCCCACCGCGATGTCACCATGGGTTGCGTCCAGGTCGAACGCCCCCGCCGGGACGCCATGGCTGACCGAGACGAGGTTGTAGCAGTCCACGGCGGCGTTGATCCGCGGGAGCCGGCCGGTCCGGGCCAGCCGCCGCCGCAGTGCGTCCACGCTCGGCCGCTCTCGTTTCGGGTTGGTGCCGAACGCCCGGTACGCCGCGTACCACGCGGCGATGTGCGGCTCCTCCTCGCCGGCCGGCAGCCGGGCGCCGTCCGCCGCCGCCTTCTCCAGCGCGGCCAGACCGGCGTCTACCTCGGGCCAGGGCGCGTTCCCGCCGAACCCGCGGGCCACGATGGCAGCGATCCGCAGCCGGGGAAACCCCTGGCACACCGCCTCGCTCACCCGCAGCACCGCCATGGATTCCCGTCCCTCCGCTGAGCGCGCCCGTGTGCCTCAGCGGACGGCAGGCTATCAGGTGCCGCCGCCAGGCCCAGGATCGTCGCCACGGCGGCAGCGGCCCAGGCCAGCCCGGCTGGCGTCGGCCGCCGGGCCGGTATCCCCGGCGCCGGCCGGCCCCGAAGGCCCAGATCCACACTCCCGCGATCGGGTCTTTCCGTCCCGGTGTCACGGGGCGGGTGTCCCGAGTGCCGCGGGATTACGTGAACCGGCGATGGCGGACCCGCCTCCCGGCCTGATCAGGCACGGTGCGGCGCTTGACTGGCGGCGGCTATGCGCTGCCCTGGTGGGCCAGGCACGGCGGATCAGGATGCCCGACGAGCATCGGATGGCCGGGCAGGTTAGGGCCGGAGTCTCAGGATGTGACCTTGTCCGCGCGTCGCGGAAGCTTCCAGCCGGGGCGGACGAAGTGGCACGTGTACCCGTCCGGGTAACGCTCCAGGTAGTCCTGATGCTCGGGCTCGGCCTCCCAGAACCGCCCAGCCGGCGTCACTTCGGTGACCACCTTGCCCGGCCACAGGCCGGAGGCGCCGACGTCGGCGATCGTGTCCTCGGCGGTCTGCTTCTGCGCCTCGCTGAGGTAGAAGATGGCCGACCGGTAGCTGGTCCCGATGTCGTTGCCCTGCCGGTTCCGGGTGGTCGGGTCGTGGATCTGGAAGAAGAACTCCAGCAGGTCCCGGTAGGAGATCCGGTCCGGGTCGAAGGTGATCTCGATCGCCTCGGCGTGGCCGTGATGGTTCCGGTAGGTCGCGTTCGGCACATCGCCGCCGGTGTAGCCGACCCTGGTCGAGAGTACGCCGGGGAGCTTGCGGATGAGATCCTGCACACCCCAGAAACAGCCGCCAGCGAGGATGGCCTTCTCGGTTGTCATGATGCGCTCCCGGTGTCGTGGGCGGGTTCGAACAGCTTGCGGTAGGCCCCGTAGCCCTCGCGATCCAGGTCGTCGAGCGGGATGAAGCGGAGGGCCGCGGAGTTGATGCAGTAGCGTAGGCCCCCGGCTTCGGCGGGCCCGTCGTGGAAGACGTGGCCCAGGTGGCTGTCGCCGTGGGCGGAGCGGACCTCGGTCCTGATCATCAGGTGGCTGAAATCCCGTCGCTGGACCACGTTGCCCGGCTCGATCGGTACCGTGAAGCTCGGCCAGCCCGTGCCGCTGTTGTACTTGTCGAGCGAGGCGAACAGCGGCTCGCCGGATACGACGTCGACGTAGATGCCGGGCTCCTTGTTATCCCAGTACTCGTTGTCGAACGCCGGCTCGGTGCCGCACTGCTGGGTGACCTGGTACTGCTCCGGCGTCAGCCGGGAGACGGCCTCGGGGTCCTTGCGGTAGTCGTCTGACACGTTGGATCCTTCGCTGAAGGTGCGACCCGCTGGATGCGGACGCATAGAACACGTCTATGTAACCCCGCGTCGGCCGACGCTATTTCACCTAGCCGCCGATGATGAACGTCTCCCCGATGACGGCGGAGATCGGTCCCTCCGAACGTATGCGCCGGGCACCGATGTTGCGGGAGAATCGCGCTGTGATGACCGGAGCGCGCTCTCCCCGCGGCCAAGCCTGAGGTCCGTGGGTGCCGATTTCCGTTCTGAGCGCGTTCCGTGACAGGCTGGTCAAAGCAAGTGGCAAGCGCGGCGCCCGGCCATGACGGGCGCCGCACGCAGAACCAAGAGGTCAAGATGGCGCAGGGCACTGTGAAGTGGTTCAACGGTGACAAGGGTTACGGCTTCATCGCGGTCGAGGGCGGCCCGGACGTGTTCGTGCACTTCAGCGCGATCACCGGGAGCGGCTACCGCAGCCTGGATGAAGGGCAGAAGGTCGAGTTCGACATCACCCAGGGCCAGAAGGGACCTCAGGCGGAGAACGTCAGGGTCACCGGCTGACCCACCGGCACCGACGGGTTGAGTGCAGGGCCCGATGGGCCTAGCACGTCCGCCCCGCTCCCGGCAGCACTGAGCGAAGCGGCATTTCATGTCCTACTGGCCGCGCATCCGGGCATGGGATGTTACAGCTTGGTGAGCTTGCCGCATGGGAGCGGGATCCGACGTCGATCCGAGCGGAAATCCACGAGCACGGCGTCATCTTCCACGCCGAGTATGACGCCGAGCCCGTACTTGTCGTGCGTCACCTGATCGTGGACAGCGAACGTCTCGGCCGGGGGCGCTGGGTCCGGGGCGCTGAACGGGCTGCCAGGCAGCCGGCGCCGGGCCGCGTGACGAGGTGCCTTCATGTCACCATCATGCACCTCCCCCGGCACAAGCCGGCGCGTCAGCGGCTGCCTGCCGCCACTGCCGCACGTGCCATGACCGCGGGCCAGGTAGTGTCGATGGTGCACTGCATTAAGTAAGGCGCAGCCATCAGGGCGCGCCGGTCGTACGTCGCTCAGTGAGCGAGCTGGTTTCCACGGACGTGGCGGCCCGTAAAGATGCGGCCACCTAAGTCCGGAGAGACTCCTCATGACTGCTCAGCCCATCGAACATAGTCCTGCCTTGCGCCGGGAGCGCCGGCGGACCAGACCGGCAGACGCGGCGGGCATCCCTGCTTTCACTTCGCTGGGCGTGCCTGCGCCACTGACCGCCGCGCTCGCCGCGGCGGGTATTGACACGCCGTTCCCGATCCAGGCTGCCGTTTTGCCTGATGCCCTGGCCGGCGCCGACATCCTCGGCCGGGGGCGCACCGGCTCCGGCAAGACTCTGGGATTCTGCATTCCGCTGGCCGCCAGGCTGGCCGGCGGGCACACCAGCGCTGGCCGTCCCCGTGGGCTTGTCCTGGTGCCGACGCGGGAGCTAGCCAGCCAGGTCCAGGCTGTCCTGCGGCCCCTGGCTAAAACCGTCGGCCTCAGCGTCGCCACGATTTTCGGTGGCACGCCGCAACGGCCGCAAGTGGCAGCGCTACACAGCCGGGTGGACATCATCGTCGCCTGCCCAGGCCGTCTCGCCGACCTGATTGACCAAGGCCACTGCCATCTCGGCGACGTCGAGGTCAGCGTGGTCGATGAAGCCGACCACATGTCCGACCTGGGCTTTCTGCCGGTCGTGTGCAGGCTGCTCGATGCGACCCCGCCAGGAGGCCAGCGGATGCTCTTCTCCGCTACGCTCGACCGTGCCGTCGATGTCCTCATCCGCCGGTTCCTCCACGACCCAGCTGAGCACGCCGTCGACCCGATCGGGGCTCCCGCCCCGATCGTGCACCACTCGCTCACCGTCGCCCCCGCCGACCGGATGGCGGTGCTGGCCGCTCTCGCCGGCGGCAGCAAGCGGTCGCTGATCTTCACCCGGACCAAGCACGGCGCGCGCAGGCTCGCCCGCCAGCTGACCGCTGCGCATGTACCCGCCGCCGAACTGCACGGAGATCTCACCCAGGCCAGCCGCGAGCGTAACCTCGCGCGCTTCGCCTGCGGGGCCGTCCGCGTGCTGGTCGCCACCGACATCGCCGCCCGCGGTATCCACGTGGACGGCATCGACCTGGTCATCCACGCCGACCCGCCCGCCGAGCACAAGGCCTACCTGCACCGTTCCGGCCGGACCGGCCGGGCCGGTGCCAGCGGCGTCGTCGTTACCCTGCAAACCCCCGCGCAGGCAGCCGAGGTGCGTACCCTGATGCGCAAGGCGTGCGTTGCCCCGCTCCCCGCTACCGTCGGGCCTAGCTCGGCGCTGCTGCAGTCGATAGCCGGAACACCCGCCAAGCGGACCAGACCGCAGCCCCACCCGCCAGCCGCCGTACCGGAAACCGCCGCCGCGGCGACCCCGGCGACGGGCCGCGGCGCAGTTGCCGCGTCCGTCCGGCACCGGGGCCGGCGTAGGCGCTGACCCACGCCCAGAGCGGGTGCGGGAGGGGTCTCTTCAGCGGACCGGGAGCAACTCCGGGCGCTTTGGCGGCACGCCGTCACCACTGGAAACGCGGCGCAGCCGGCGGCTCGCCCAGGGCAGCGCGTATTGCCTGGCCCACTGCACGTCTTCGCGACGTGCGGTCAGCCACGACGGCCTGACGGCGGAGGGCAGCGGCGCGCGCCAATCGCCCTGCACCGGCACGCCGAGCACCTCGCAAGCCCGCAACGCCACCCTGTGGTGCGAATCGCTGGCAAGATGCAGCCGGTCCTCGCTCCACGCCCTGGGGTCGCAGAGCACGCGCATCGACCACAGGTCGACCAGGTCGCAGCCCCGCTCGTCGGCGATCGCACGCAGGTGCATGTTGTAGGCGGCGATCCTGCCCCGCAGCATCCTGATGACCGGGAACGCGCGCGGATCGAACCCCGTAAAGATCATCACGCGGCAGCCCGCGCCGCGGAGCCTCGCGATGCCGGAGTCGAAGAGTGCGGCAAGGTTATCCACGTCAGCGTGGCGGAGGATGTCGTTGCCGCCGGCCGCGATGCTTACCAGATCAGGCGACATCGCGATGGCTGGCTCGATCTGCTCCTCAAGGACGTGGTGGACCAGCTTGCCGCGAACCGCCAGGTTCGCATACCGGAGATCGGCGTTCTGCGCGGCCAGCGCCCCAGCGGTCCGGTCGGCCCACCCGATGAAGCCGCCATCCGGGCCCGGGTCGTTGAGGCCTTCAGTGAAGCTGTCGCCAAGAGCCGCAAAGGAGCCGATCGTCTCCGCCATACGCTCATGATGCCAAGTGTCTCGGCGGCACCGGACCGCGCCCGGATCTATCCACGGGATGCGGATTGGCTTGGCGGTCACGTGACCTGGCCGGTGGGTGCGGGCTCGGGGATGGTCTCGGGCACGGCCCGGCTTCGCCGGGCCAGGGTCAGCGTGACGGCTGCGGTCGCAGTGATCAGAGCGGTGAGGTGACCGACGGCGGATACGTCGAGATGGCTCAGGCCGCCGAAAATGTGGCCGCCGACCACGAGCACGGCGAAGTCGAGCGCCGCTGCCGCACGTGCCAGCCAGGTCCCGCGCATCGCCGCGATCACGATGGCGGACACCACGACGTACGAAGGACCCACGTCGGTCAGGTACCTGTCCGTCACCGGCAGCTGGCCGACGTCCACCCGGTAGGCCACGATGCCCTCGCTGACCAGCGATCCGACCATCTGCCCGGCCGCGCAGGTCAGCGCAGTCCCGGCCGTCCCGAACGCCCGGTTGGCGCCGAAGACGGCCAGAGCGATCAGCACCGGCCAGACGAGGAGATAGCCCGGCCCGACGAACGCGGACAGCGCCAGCGGGCCGATGGGCTCATGCTCAAGGTTCGCCACGTTCGTGCTCGCCCACGCGGTCAGCGTAGCCTGCGCGCCCGGGGTCAGCAGCACCCAGACGACCTCGACGGCCAGGTAGCAGGCTAGGTAGACCCAGGCGAACGCGTCCCGGCGGAACATAACGCGATCGGGCCGCCAGCGAAGGCCGGCCGACGAAGACATGACACGAGGCTATGCCCTGCCTGGCCATCCGCCAGGTCAGGTTCCTGGGCAGCCTGGCTGATCACGGCGGCCACGACGGTCATCCCGGGTACCTCCGGGCGGGAGGTACCTTGTTAACAGGCTGGGCCACAATGGTCACGCAGCAGTACCGTCGCACCTCGGTTGACGAGCCAGCCGACACGAAGTTCCCCGGATGAGACATGTGTCCCGTATGGGAGTGGGGTTAAGACGCGCGGCATCAGGTATTTCCGCAAGATGATCAGTTGCAGGAGACGGGCGGCCGGGGCCGGCAGTGCCGCAACAGGGCTGAAGCGGGCCGGGCGTGCCTGACGCCATGCCGGGACGCAGGCGAGCTCTGGCGGGCTTGGGCGTGGCTGTGCTGGCCCTCGGCCTGGTGATCACCGCTGCGCTGGTCTGGGTGACCGCGCATGACTACAACCGGAGCGAGCACCGGTTGCTGTCGTTGGAGACTCAGCTGACTGCTGACGCGATCGTCGCGGCGGATCCGCTGTACGTGGAGGATCATCTCGGCGGCGCCGTGAACCTGGCCGCTGCCACCGATGGTGACGTCGCGGTGTTCCGGAAGGCGATGAGCGGGTCGGTCGGCGCGAACGGGTCGTTTGCCGCGGCTTCGCTGTGGCACGTCACTGCGGGCGCCCCACGCCTGGTCACCACGGTGGGCAGCGGGTCGCTGCTGGCCGCGAGCCAGGCGGCGGTCCTGATCCGGCGCGCGGAGACAAGCACCACGTTCCTGGTCACCGAGCTCACCGGACCGCACGCCCTGCAGATCGCGTATGCCGAGGCGGCCAGCGGGCCTGGCGGCAGCTTCGTCGCCTTCGCCGAGCAGTCGCTCCCCGTCAGCCGCCGGATCTCGGTGCCATCGAATTCGCCGCTCTCGCAGCTCAACCTGGCCGTCTACCTCGGGCGCTCGCAGAGCGCCGCTGCGCTGCTTGAAACCGACTCCACGGTCCCGCTGCCGCTGCGCGGGACGACCTCCACCAGCACCATCCCGTTCGGCAATACGATGCTGACCATCGCGACCTCGCCTCGTTCCGCACTGTCGGGCCCCATCCCGCAGGTCCTGCCCTGGGCCATAGCGGCGGGCGGGGTGCTGCTGACCCTGCTGGCCGTGCTGGCCACCGAGCGGCTGATCCGAAGGCGCGATGAGGCTGCGCGGCTCAGCGAGCAAGCCACGAACCTGTACATGGAACAGCGCACGGTGGCCGAGACCTTGCAGCACGCCCTCCTGCCGCAGGTAATCCCCGCCATCCCGGGCCTGGAGATCGCGGTCCGCTACCGTTCCGCCGCGGAAAGGGCCGATATCGGCGGCGACTGGTATGACGTGGTGCCGCTGGATGAGGACAGCTTCGTGTTCGTCATCGGAGACGTGTCCGGCCACGACCTGCGCGCCGCCACGGTGATGGCGTCACTGCACTACGCGTGCCGCGCTTACGCGCTGGAAGGTCACCCGCCTGCGGTGATCCTGAGCCGCCTGCGCCGCATGCTTGACGTCACCCGGGACGGGCACGTGGCTACCGTGCTGTGCGGCCTGGCGGAAGTCAAGGCGCACCGGGTGACGCTGGCCAACGCCGGGCACCTGCCGCCGCTGGTAGCAGGCGACACGGACGCCGGTTACCCGCCGGTCAAGCCGGGCCCTCCGATCGGGATACCGCAACACGGCGCGCCTGAGCCTGCCGTCATCACGATTCCAGCCCGTGGCCTGCTCCTCGCGTACACCGACGGCCTTATCGAGCGCCGGGACGAGACGCTTGATGCCGGCATGAAGCGTCTGGCAGACGCGGTGGCGGGGACATCACTCTCACTCGATGACCTGCTAGACAGCACAATAGCCGGGCTGCCCGGCGACGAGCCCTTCGATGACGTCGCGCTGATTGGACTGAGATGGCTGACCTAGACCGGTCTGAGCAGAACGCCCCATCAGCGGAGGCGCGAGAAGAAGACGGGATCACGGTCATCGTCCTAGCCGGTGATCTGGACATGACCAACGTCAAGCACGTCAGCGCGGTCGTCGATGCCGCGCTGGACGGCCGCCCACGCACGCTGATCCTGGACGCCAGCGGCCTGACGTACATGGACAGTTCCGGCGTCGCGTTGATGGCCCAGACGACCCGTCTGTTCCAGGCGGTGCAGGTCCGCAACCCCACCCCCATCGTCCGGCGACTGCTCGAACTGACCGGCCTCAGCCAGATACTGCAGATCATCGATGAAAACCAGCCGTAGCTTCCCCGCCGAACCCGGATCCACCAGGTCGGCGCGGCATTTCGTGCTGCAGGCAGCCGGAGTCGCCCCGCCTGGACTCCGCGATGCGATCGCCGTCATGGTCGGCGAACTCGCGATGAACGCGGTGCAGCACGCGCGCACCGAATTCGAGGTAACGGTGGAACTGGCCGACGGCACCCTGCGTGTCCAGGTGACAGATTCGTCCGGCAACCGCCCGGCGGCGATGCCGATGCCGCCACCTACCAGCTCGCGCGGCCGCGGTCTGCCGATCGTGGACAGCCTCGCCGACGACTGGGGCGTCATTCCCTCGCTGCCCGGTCCAGGGAAGACTATGTGGTTCAAGATCGCGGTGGCATCGCCAGCCGGATAAGGCTCCACAGGCGCCAGCCCGCCGCACTGCCCCGTTACGAGCAGGGCGGTCCGGGGCGGCGATCGGCGCCAGGCCGGCCCGGAGCGGATTCGCAGGCCGCATTGGCGCAGGACGTCGGCTTGATGCCGTGAGCCGTTGTCGAGGACGCTGAACTGACGCCCGCTGCTGTTCCCTTCGGGCCTGCTCGCGGGTGCCTGCGCTCTAAGCGGCCAGCTCGGCGTAGCGGCCGTGGTCGGCTAGCAGGCTGGTGTGGTCGCCGGCTTCGATGATGCGGCCGTGGTCGAGCACGACGATCTGGTCTGCGTTGCGGACGGTGGATAGCCGGTGCGCGATGGTGATGGTGGTGCGGCCGCGGGCCAGGGTGTCGAAGGCCTGCTGGACGGCGCGTTCCGTCTCAGTGTCCAGGGCGCTGGTGGCTTCGTCGAGGACGAGCACGCGCGGGTCGCGGAGCAGCGTGCGGGCGATGGCGATGCGCTGCTTCTCGCCGCCGGAGAAGCGGTGGCCGCGGGATCCCACCATGGTGTCGTAGCCGTCGGGCAGGCTGGCGATCAGGTCGTGGATCTGGGCCGCGCGGGCAGCGTCCTCGATCTCTGCGTCGGTGGCGGTGGGCTTGGCGTAGCGCAGGTTCTCCCGCACGGTGGCGTGCAGCAGGTAGGTCTCCTGGCTGACCACGCCGACGATGGCGGCCAGGTCGGCGAGCCGCAGGTCGCGCAGGTCGGTGCCATCGATGCGGACGGTGCCGCTCGTCGGGTCGTACAGCCGGGCGACCAGGGAGCCGAGGGTGGTCTTGCCCGATCCGGTCTCGCCGACCAGGGCGAGCGTGCCGCCGGCCGGAATGTCCAGGTCGATGCCGGCCAGGGCCGGGCGGTCGGCGCCGGGGTAGGTGAAACCGACATTGTCGAACCGGACATGCCCGGCGACCTGGGCCAGGTCGATGCTGGCGGGGCTGGCTGGCTCGTCGACCTCGACCGGGAGGTCAAGGTATTCGAAGATCCGGGCGAAAAGCGCGAGCGAGCTGATCACCGAGACGCTGGTGGACAGCAGGCCGGTAATCGGCCGGAACAGGTTGTTCTGCAGCGTGGTGAAGGCGATCAGGGTGCCGATGCTGACGGTGCCCGCCGTGACGGGCAGGCCGGCGGCCAGGTAGATGACCGCGGGGATCGCGGCGAAGATGACGCTGAGGGAGGCCATCCGCCAGCGCCCGGCCAGCTGGGAGCGGAGCTCCAGGTCGATCAGGCGGGCCGAGGAACCGGTGAACCGCCGGATCAGGGCCGGACCGGTGCCCATCGTCTTGGCCAGCTGGATGCCGTTGACCGACAGCCCTTCCTCGATGGTCACGTTGAGGTCGGCGAGCTCGCGCTGCTGCTCGGTGGTGATGGCCCGGCGCATCCTGGCGACCTTGCGGGTCAGGACGATGGCCGGCGGCATGACTACCAGCGAGATGAGCGACAGCCGCCAGGACAGGGCGACCATGGCGATGGCCGTAGCGACCGCGGTGGTGAAGTTGGAGGCGATCGAGGTCGCGGTCGAGGTCACGACGGCTTCCATACCACCGATGTCGTTCTGGATGCGGGATTGCACTTCGCCGGTGCGGGTGCGGGTGAAGAACGCGATCGACTGCCGCTGCAGGTGGGTGAAGACGCTGGTGCGCAGCTCGTGCATGACGTGCTGGCCGACCTTGGTGCTGATCCAGGTCTGGATGACGCCGAACGCCGAGGTGACGCCCGCGACCGCGACCATCCCGGCGGCCAGCCAGGCCAGCAGCCGGACGTTCCGCTCCGGCAGGGCGGTGTCGATGACCGCGCGGAGCAGGAACGGCGAGGCCAGCCCGACCAGGGACGAGGCCGCGATGATGGCGGTGACGACGGCCAGCTGCCACCGGTAGGGCCGGAACAGCCGCCCGATGCGGCGCAGCGACACGTCGTGGGCCTGCGCCTTTTCCGCCGCGGTGACGGTAGCCGGGCCGCGGCCCCGGCCGGGGGTATCCCGGTTGGTGTGAGGTGATGCCAAGAGCTAGGTCCTTCCGCGAGGTGCTTGCTGACTGCTGAGGTTACCTCAATATGAGGTTATAGCATCAAAATCTGGTACTCTATTCCCGTGACCTCCGGCTACGGCTCACCGCCGGGCGAGTACCCCGACCCGGCCGGCGATGACGCGCTGGCCGACGCGTTCGGGGCCGTCGCGCGCCAGCTCCGCGAGAAATCGGCCGAGACGCTGGCGCCGTGGGAGATCACCCCGGCCCACCTGCGCGCGCTGCGCACGCTGGCCCGGCACGGGACGATGCGGCTGTCCGAGCTCGCCGAGCGCCTGGAGATCGCGCCGCGTACGGCCACCGAGGTCGTGGACGCGCTCCAGGCCCCGGACCTGGTCCGGCGGCGCGCCGACCCGGCCGACCGGCGCGCCACCCTGGTCGAGGTGACCGAGCACGGCACCAGCGTGCTGGCCGAGATCCGGGCCACCCGCGGGACCGAAGCCGGGCGCATCTTCGGCCGCCTCACCCCGGCCGACCGCGCCGAGCTGGCCCGCATCCTCAGCCAGCTCCGAGACTAGGTGAGCGTTTGATCAACGGATGAGTGCTGCGCGGCGGCTGCCTGGCCGGTTTGGCCCGCGCTTTGCTGGTTCCTCGTCCGTCCCGCTATCCTCATCCGCCCCTAGGCCCCGAAGCCCTACGCTGCGTGTCGGAGACAGTCAGCGCGGCGTCGGCCGGCTAGTCCGCCGCCTCGGCGGGCGTGCTTGATGGCCAGTGGGCGGGCGACCAGTCCCCCTCCGGGTCTGT
>Ga0335074_10000303_pt1 | contig 74301 bp, 71 predicted proteins | sample Lox_Sample_23_FD_206715 | JGI IMG/M metagenome (GOLD analysis project Ga0335074, IMG submission 206715) | Soil microbial communities from Loxahatchee National Wildlife Refuge, Florida, United States - Lox_Sample_2.3 | ecosystem: Environmental > Terrestrial > Soil > Wetlands | place: USA...
AAAGAGCCACGTTGATTCGAGAGCAAATGATTGAGAGCCTGCTGGTCGCTCTGACCGGTGGTGTGGCCGGTGTGTTGCTTTCACTCGCTGCCACACAGTGGCTGGTCGCAACGTGGAAGAATCTGCCTAGCGCGCAAAGCATTCATGTGGATGGAATCGTGCTTGTTTTTGCCTGCGGGCTCATTTTTGTTGCGGCGCTGCTGGCGGGTTTATTGCCCGCCGTTTCATCCACCGCGCGAGGCCCGGCGGCAGTGTTGCAGGCATCGTCGCGCAGCGGAGCGGGAAACCAATCGCGCACCACGCTGCGAAAGGCGCTGCTCACCGTTGAAATTGCAACCACGGTGGTCCTGCTTATTGGCGCAGGGTTGTTGCTGAAGAGTTTTTGGCAATTGCGCACCACCAATCTGGGTTGCGCCACCGGCCATGTGCTCACCATGGGCTACAGCCTTCCGGCTGCAAAATACGACACGCCGGCAAAAATGAATGCATTCAACGAATCGTTGCTGGCCCGTTTGCGTGCAATGCCCGGGGTCCGCGCCGCGGCTTTAGGCTCGAACCTGCCGGGAGCAGGAGTTGCGGGCGACGATGTCTTCACGGTTCACGAGCATCCGCCAATCTCAGCCGGCGCAGCACTGCCCGATGCGCTCTCTCGGAGAGCCAGCCCAGACTTTTTTCGTGCCTTGCAGATTCCGCTTATCGAAGGCCGTTTCTTTACCAGCGACGATCGTGATGGACGCCCGAAAACGATCATCGTCAACCAGCGATTGGCGAAGCAATACTTTCCCGGGGAAGACCCAATCGGCAAGCATCTCCACTATGTGGCCTATGACAATGCCGATTATGAGATTGTCGGAGTGGTCGGGGACACCCTCCATCAGGTCGGGCAACCGGTGAGCCCGACAACATACTTTTCAACCCTGGCTGGGGGTAGCAATTACGGCATCACACTGGTTGTTCGCACCGTATCCGATCCTCTTTCGATTTCGATTCCGGTGCAAAAGGTGATCGCGCAGCTTGACCCGCAACTTCCCGTTTCCGACGTCTTCACCATGCAGCAGATCATCGAGCAGTCTCTCGGCAACGCCAGCCTGAGCGCAAGCCTGGTGCTGGCCTTCGCGGTGCTCTCGCTGGTGCTAGCCTCCGTCGGCCTCTACGGAGTTCTCTCCTACCTCACTACGCAGCGCACCGCTGAAATCGGCGTTCGCATCGCGCTCGGCGCACAGCGCGATCAGGTCCTCCGCCTCATGCTCGGCGATGGTCTCCGCCCCGCGCTCTATGGACTTGTGCTTGGTCTCGCGGCGAGCATCGCAGCCGTCAAGCTCATCGAGTCCATGCTCTATAAGACTCGCACGCTCGACCCAGCTATCTTCGCCGCCGTGGCTGCAACTTTGCTCGCGGTGGCCGCGCTCGCCTGCCTCATCCCCGCCTGGCGCGCGTCGCGCATCGACCCCATGCAGGCCCTGCGAACCGAGTAAGCAGTTGTTCAACTGCCTCCCTGATCCCTGTTCTTCACATATTCGCGTGCCCCGACCGCATGCTCTCGTTGAACTTCGGCTTGGTAAAGTCGAGCGCCGCGTCGAGCGCCGCCTGGTACTCGCCTGCCCGCGCCATCAGCGCCGGAGTCGACGCGGCAAACTCGTCCTCCACCACCATTAGCCCTTCGCCGGCCTCGTGACCGGCCATGCGCTTCAGGTCGGCCTCGGTCGTGTTCAGGTACTGCGCGTCACGCGGATCGGCGATCCACACCGGCTTGCCATCGCCCAGAACTCCCGACAGCCAATAAACCTTTCTCAGCAGGTAGCGCAGCCGCTCGTCGTCGTTGGTGTCGGTGAAAACAAACTTCTTTTGCCAGCGGCTATAGAATCGCGTGGTTACGGGCACCGGCTGCCGGTTCCCGCTCTTCACAAACTCAAGCTGGCCAAAGTCCACCGTCTTGCGGATGGCGTTATACACAAAGCTCTCGGCATACGGCTGCTCCATCGCCGCAACAATCTCCGCAAACGTCACCGTCACGCTGGCCGCAACCTTGGCGTGCAGATTGTGCGCCCCGCCGTCGGCCAGGTGGATCTCCCCATGCACAATGTAGGTGTCCGCGCCGCTCGTCGACCGGTGAAACGGCCACCCAAACTGCCCATACGCAAGCGGCAGTCCCCCCAGCGTCACATAGCACTCCGGCCGCGGATTGCGCAGCCGCTTGGCCTCGCCCGCCAGGTGCGCCGTCATCTCCGGCAGCAAATGAGGCTTGTCGAACTCGAAACTATCGGTGAGCTCAAGCTTGAGCGTCCTGGGTTCTTCGGCGTCCTTCAGGCCCAGCTCGAAAACGGTGGTGACGCGTTCGTCAGCGCCCATGCCCTGGCTGACGGCAACCAGCGACAGCCCCGCCTGCGAGGCCGCCGCCTGAATGGCGGAAATAAGTGAAGTCTTCAATTCTGCGCTCATGCGGGGAAGTCCTGCTCTCAGATTGCTGCAAAGCCAATTTTAGTGCATCCGACGTGCAAGCCACGGCGGGCCCGGCCAACTCCCCCAGGGTGCTCCAGGTTCTATGGCGTTCTTGATTTTGCGACTTAGCAGCCTTCCTGACCCCTGATCCCTGTCTTTGCTACACCAGCTCCAGCTCCGCCAATCCCCTGCGCGGCGGCATAAACTTCGCGGCGCGGTACGCAATCTGCAGTTTCTCGCGGTCAAGCAGCTTGCGAATCTGCCCGCGCGCGTGTTCGGCCCACGGTCCGCGATTGTCGAGCTTGACATATGCCTGCCAGTGCCTCAGTGCATGGCGTTCTTCGCTGCTGCGCTCGTAGGCCAGCGCCAGGTTGTAATGGGCGTCGGCATAGCGAGGAGCCAGCATCACCGCACGCTGGTACGCGGCAATCGATTCGTCGATCCGTTCCAACTCGTCAAGCACGTTGCCCAAGTCGAAATACGCCAGCACGTAGTTGGGGTCGATCCCGGTCGCGCGCCGGTAAAACTCTTCTGCTCGCCCGAACTGGCGCAGATGGAACCACACCGTTCCCAGGTTGATGCACGCGGCGGCGTAGCGCGGATCGATGGCCAGGATCTGCTCATAGAGCGCGATGGCGCGCTGCTTGTGTCCTGCCTCCTCGGCCTGCACCGCGGCCATGAACTGCTCGTTCAGTCCATGCGCGGGCGGCTTCAGCGGAGCCAGTTCAGCCGCAGCCGATCTCCGCTCCCCGTTTTCCACGCGCTCAAAATCGAACAAAAGCTGGCGCCGGATCGGGTCTACCATCTCGCCGCCGACTCTGAAGGCCAAGCGCGTGCCGGTGCGCACCACGCAGGCCTCGAGCAGCGGATTCTCCATCCCCGCCACGGCCTTCATGGCGGTGATCGATTCCCTGATCGACGCAGCGGGCACGTCTTCCTCGCGCAGCACGCGAAGCGTCCGCAACTCGCCAAGATCCTGGAATGTGTAAGTTTCTTTGGGAAGGGTTAATCGGGCTCGCTCCCACCCCTGCAACTGGCGGGCGCTGATCTGGAGGATTCGCATTACATCCTGGCGGTTGTAGCAGCTCACTTTGCAGTGCTCCTGTTTCAGCGAGAAACCGCTCTACTTGCGATTATGCCAAGAGTATGCGTGGATAACCTGTCGCTTACTACCGTTGAATTGAAAATATTGGTGGATAACCCGTGCCGTATTTGGTTCCCTGCGTTTTCTCAGGCCCGCTGGATCACTTGTCACAACTTTCCTGACCGGCTTGAGCGTTGATTCGGATCGGCTTCGACGGTCGGGAATGAAACCTCGTCACAAAAACTCGTATACTTTAAAGCATCACCAATGCTATATTTTTTGCCTGTACCGAAAAGCTGTGAACGAGGTCAGAGCATGGCAGGGCCAGGCGTTCACCTTGCTCTTTTGATCAGGGCAGATAATTCAATTTCGGTGCAATCCGTAAGCGATGAGGTCCCCGCTCTGCTCGGATTCACCACTGCGGACTTGCTCACCCCGAAATTTGATTTCCGTCACCTGGTGCATCCGGGCGATTCCGAAGTCGCGGCAACGCTGTTTTCAGCGCGCATCGATCCGCCTTCAGGCGATTTTCTCATTCGCCTTCGCCACTCCGACGGCCGCATTCGCATCTTCAGGGGGAGCTTTTTCAAAGAGCGGGCGCCAACTCCGGATAGTGTCACCGTCCAAATCGAGCTCGCCGACGTACGCTCGATCACCACGCCCGGCGACGCGATCCTGATTTCCAGTTTCAAGAGCCTGATTGCCCATACCAACGATTACCTCTACATCAAGAATCGCAATCACGTTTATCTGGCGGCCGGCAGGCAAATGGCCAAATTCGCAACCACGCTGAATGAGTCGAGCGAGTTCGCCGGCAAGACTGATTACGAGCTCTTCCCTGAGCGCGAAGCCGATGTGTGTTATGCCCTCGAAATGCGCGCTGAGGCGGAGGGCAAGCGCGCCAACCTGGTGCATGAAATCTACGACCGTGATGGCAGGCTGTATTGGATCGACAACCGCAAATATCCCATCAACGGTCCTGAGGGCGATGTTATCGGTATCTTTGGCATCGCCCCCGACATCACCCGCGCAGTTGAGATTGAGCGCCGCGTTCGCGAGAGCGAAGGCTTGCTGCATCTCTTCATCGAACACGCTCCGGTGGCGCTGGCCATGTTCGACCGCGAGATGCGCTACCTGGCCGCGAGCCGCCGCTGGGCTGAAGATCATGGCATTGAGGCGCAGGAGATCATTGGCCGCTCGCATTACGAGGTGAATCCGGAAGTTACTGAGCAGTGGAAGGAAACGCACCGGCGGGGTCTGGCCGGCGAAGCGCAACGCGTGGATGAAGACCGCTACCTGCGCGCGGACGGCACCGAGGAATGGATCTGGTGGCAGATCACTCCCTGGCGGGCGGACGATGGTTCGATTGGCGGCATCGTGATGTTCTACGAAGACATCACCGAACGGCGGAAGGCGGAACGCCGCATCCGCGAAAGCGAGGAGCTGCTGCATCTCTTCGTTGAGCACGCACCCGCTGCTCTGGCCATGTTTGACCGGGAGATGCGCTACCTGGCGGTAAGTCGCCGCTGGCTTGAGGACTATCGGCTGGAGGGAGCGGAGGTCATCGGACGCTCGCACTACGATGTTGTGCCCGACATTCCGGAGCATTGGAAGGAGGCGCACCGGCGCGGCCTGGCCGGCGAAACGCTTCGCGCCGACGAGGAGCGGTTTGAACGCGCAGATGGCTCGGTACAGTGGATCCGGTGGGAGGTGGTTCCCTGGCGCACTGGCGACGGCAAGGTGGGCGGCATTGTTCTGTTTGCCGAAGACATTACGGCTCATAAAAAGACGGAGGAACGAACGCGCCTGGCCGCATCGGTCTTCACCAACGCGCGCGAAGGAATCACCATTACCGACGCCGCGGGCAACATACTTGAAGTCAACGACGCTTTCACGCGCATTACCGGCTACTTACGCGACGAGGTGATTGGCAAGAATCCGCGCATCCTAAAGTCGGGTCTGCAGGGCAGGGACTTTTATCAGCGCATGTGGCAGTCGCTGCACGACGAAGGCCGGTGGTCGGGCGAGATCTGGAATCGCGCCAAGAGCGGCAATATCTACGCCGAGCACCTCACCATCAATGCCATTCGCGACGCCGGCGGCGACGTCATCCAGTATGTCGCGCACTTTTCTGATATCACCGCGCTCAAGGAGCACGAACTGCAACTTGAGCGCATGACCCATTACGACAGCCTCACCGGCTTGCCCAACCGCGTCCTGCTCGCCGATCGCCTGCGCCAGGCTATGGGTTACGCGCATCGCCGCGTTCTGAAGGTCGCCGTCGCCTATCTCGATATCGATGGCATAAAGGCCATCAACACCCGGTACGGCCGTGCTGCCGGCGATACGCTGCTCATCACCCTTGCTATGCGGTTCAAGGCTGCTCTGCGCGAGGGCGACACGCTTGCCCGTCTCGGCGGCGACGAGTTCGTTGCCGTTATGCACGACTTCAGCGACCCGAAATCCAGCGAGTCTGTGCTGAGGCGCTTGCTGGCTGCAGCCGCTGGAGAAATGACTATCGACGGCCAGTCGATGAAGGTTTCGGCAAGCATAGGCGTCACCTATTATCCCCAGGACGAGGAAATCGATGAAGACGGCCTCGTGCGCCAGGCCGACCAGGCCATGTATTCAGCCAAACTCGACGGAAGGAACTGCTACTGCATTTTCGATCCAAGCCAGGACGTGACGATCCGGGGGCAGCACGAGGGCCGCGAGCAGATACGCCGTGGGCTGGCCGAGAGCGAGTTCGTCCTTTACTATCAGCCCAAAGTGAACATGCGCACCGGTAAAGTCACCGGAGCTGAGGCCCTCATCCGCTGGCAGCATCCCGATCGCGGACTCATGGAGCCGGCTTCTTTTCTTCCCATCATTGAAGATCACATGCTGGCCGTCGAAGTCGGCGAATGGGTGATTCGAACCGCACTCGACCAGATTGAAACCTGGCAAAACCAGGGCACTGAGATTCCGGTAAGCGTGAATGTCGGTGCCATGCAGTTGCAGCAAGATGATTTTGTCGAGCGCCTCGGCGCTCTGCTGGGGGAGCACCCGCGCGTCAAGCCTTCCCAGCTTGAGCTTGAAGTGATTGAAACCAGCGCGCTGAGCGACGTGCTTCAGGCTTCGCAGGTCCTCAATGCCTGCAACAAAATCGGTGTCTCGATTGCACTCGACGACTTCGGCACCGGCTACTCTTCACTCTCCTATCTCAAGCGCCTGCCCGCCGACGTGCTGAAAATCGATCAGAGCTTTGTCGTAGAAATGTTCGACGACCCTGAAAACCTCGCCATCCTCGAGGGTGTGCTTGGGCTGGCTTCGGCCTTTCGCCTCAACGTGATTGCTGAAGGGGTAGAAACCCCCGACCATGGATTGGTTCTGCTGCAACTCGGTTGCGAGCTCGCCCAGGGCTACGGCATCGCCCGCCCCATGCCCCCTGACCAGTTGCCGCCCTGGATCGCCCGGTGGCACTCCGATCCCAGCTGGGCCAATATCAAGCCCATGAGCTCCGCCAACCGGCAGATTCTTTACGCGGCTGTGGAACATCGCGCCTGGGTCGCCGCCTTTGGGTCTTACCTTCAAGGCAAGCGCAATACCCCGCCCACGCTCGACTCCCATGAGTGCCGGGTCGGCACCTGGCTCGCCAAAGAGGAGCAGGCAGGCGGCGGCTTTTCACCTGCTCTCGAATCAATCCAGCGCCTGCACCAGGACCTTCACCATCTTGCCATCCAGATCTTCAGCACTCACGCTCGCGACCGCTCTGAGGCTCTATCTCAGCTTCCGGCCCTCCACGATCTCCGTGACCAGCTCATCGATCGGCTTGAGATTTATGGCAATCATGAGGGATGGCGTCCGGCTCGCTGAACCGAGATCTGGACCGTCGTGGTGATCGGACAGCAGCGGTGATCGCAAAATCAGAGTTGGCGTAAGGCGAGTTGATGCTGCCAAGCTGCGTTTTCTCAAAGTAAAAGGCCCTTGGCGCGGTTTCCCCGATCCCTGCCGTAACTCTGATTTCGCCGTAGGCTCCGCACGGTGCCGGTTCAATTTGTAGAAGGGGGGGACCAAGACTGGAGCCGACGGTCAGACTTGAACTGACGACCTGCTGATTACGAATCAGATTTTAGCACTTTTGCAGGAAGTCGCATGATTTCGCAAAATGTCGAATAAACTGTTTATTTACTTCACATACAAGCGGTTCGAATTTTGCATCGCGTCGCACAGGAAAGCACTAAATTCCAAACAAAACATGCACCAGAACATGCACCAGATTTCCGGCTGACTCGCATGGCTCCGGCCAGTAGCGAAGGAATACACGGAGGAGCCTCCGCCAGGTTGAATGGTCGCCGGTGCATGCTCCTGAGGACGACTCGCCTGTGCGCGGCGTGACTGCAAACAAAGACGCGTGAGAAGCACACCTCATGTGAGGTGAGTGCCGCTGGGGGCGGGGGACGTATCCTCCAGATCAGTAACCTGGAAAGCTGGATGTGTTGGCACGGGAGATCGAAGACGACCTGGGAGCGGCATCGGTGCAGTTCAGCAAAATCGTTGCGCGGTTGGCACCGGCGAGTGGATTGAGATGCCTTGGCAGGACTGCCCATTTAAGCGGGGTGTGATGGCGGGGCTGAGCTATTAAAGACTGCTCTGAAATCACGTCTACAGGGGTGCCGACGCTAATTTTCCCGTTGCGGCCTCTTTTTGGGCGGCGGCGCTTCTTCTTGGCTCAAACTATTCATGGGCACGACTGCGGCTAGGTCTTTGCCGTGCTTCGTGACAACAGTCACTTCTTGCCCGTAGAATGCACGATTCACGATGTCAGTGAAGTCCTTTCGTGCCGCGCTAATTGTGAGCCGTCTTGCCATTATTAACAAATGTACAATACTCATTAATTGTAAGATTTGTAATATTTGTACAAAATAGAACATGGATTGGTATGAATCCGGATGAGCCAGACCCCGGTTCTGTAGAATGTTGCGTTCAAGGTCTTTTGGGGGTTGAAATCGTTCGGACATTGCCCGATTTCGAGAATCCACCAGCAATTGAAACCGCCCTTGGGGTATGGGCCAACGAATATCGGTTGCTCAGGCAGGGCATCCATTTGCAAGAAAAGCAGAAGAGGGAGAAGGCCAACCGGCCGCGCCCATGATTGACACGCATGATCTGCCGGATTTCAAAACACCCCCAGCGGTGGAGACCCTCATGGGTTTCTACTTTGCGCCTTTGAAGGGGTGGATGACGCCCTATTTCGGACTGTTCTGGAATGAAATCCGGAAAGACTATCCCCGTGTGGAAGTGCAGCCTTTTCTTGTTCCAGAGCAGGGATTGCGGTTGGAGCTGAAGTCAGAAAAGGCACGGCTGGAAATTAGCGGTGAAGTGCCCGTGCGCTGGATGTATTTTCACGGCTCCGGGAAGACGATGATCCAAGTACAGAGCGACAGCTTCATCCAAAATTGGCGGAAGGGGAGCGATAAGGACCCCTATCTCCATTACGGGGATTTGCGTCCATCTTTTGAAAGCATGTGGAGGCGTTACGGCAAATTCCTCAGAGCAAACAAAGTTAAAGGCCCGATCATCCGAGAATGCGAAGTCACATATGTGAACCATATTGATAAAGGCGCGGGATGGAACTCTCTTCAAGATTTGGGCACCGTCGTTTCATGTTGGTCTGGTGCCACGTCGGGTGACTTCTTACCGGCTCCGGATGTTATCTCGCTGAATGTAATCTACCCGATCAGAGAAAAACGTGGGCGGCTTCAAGTAACGTTGCAGCCCGGGATTCGCAATGGACAGCAAACGTTGCAGTTGACGCTGATGGCAAGATGCAAACCGGCGGATTCCACTTCATCCGAGTTGATGGCTGCCCTGGACCTCGCGCGAGAATGGGTGGTCAGGGGCTTTACTGACTTTACAACTGGGGACATGCACAAATTCTGGCAAAGAATCGATCGACGGAAAAGAGGTAGAAAATGAGTGCAGCAGCTACTTTTACTACCGGGTTCAAGCCCAAGTTGAACAGGCAGCGTGTTCGACAGTGGAGCCCAATCAAACTATTGGAAGATGTGAATCCATGGGTGGCGGATTGCATACTAAGAATTTCCGAGTTCGCACAATTGCCACACGACTGGGATAGCCAAGGGAGTGATCCGGTAACTGCCGGTGCATTAAAAGCGGCTCTGATTTTTCTGTCAGAGAGTCCGGTCGAACTTATTCCGGAGCCGAGTGTTAGCCCCGTTCCGGGAGGCGGCCTCGGTTTCCATTGGCGTAGCGATGGACGTGATTTGGAAATCGAAATCCTTCCAGATGGCCGAGTAGAGTACCTCAAGACCCTCAAAACAGGGGAACAAATCAGGTCAGAGGAGGGTATGATGACAACGTTTGACGACAAGAACCTATGGTGTTGGCTCGCCGGAGAGCTAGCGTAGATTGAAAGATGCCAGAGCCTACTGATGCTACCGATATCAGCGATGACGATGTCCTTTGGCGCAGAGTAGACAAGAACATGATCGATCGGAATCCGGACGGAACAGAGTCTCTGCAATCTTGGGCATACAAGGACCAGAATCACGAAGTGTCGGTCTATTTGGGACGTGAAACGACCCTTGAAGCCGTCTTAGCAGCTGGCAAGCCGGAACAGGTTCTGGTGGGAATCCGGGCACAAGTGATCCGAGACCTTGGATATAAAGTAGTCCGTGATCCCGAACCGAACAATCGCGCTCATTGCTTAATTCTCCCCTACCCAAGCAGCAAAACTCACAGAAAAGCGATGGCATCCGCTTCAGCGCGGATCTAATCGGAGAATTAGCCGAGATGGGTTTCGCGGCGAACAAATCTGCCGTGTTATTGTTTGTTGATTCCTGGTTCGCAGATTCTCTCATGATTCGGGCCTCTTAACCTTCGCTCAGAGGGCCATTGGTTAGTTGCCCCGTTGAGAGTTAGTACTGTTCCCCCCGGCCGAATCTGAATTGGACCCTGTGGAGGACCTCAAAAATCTACAACCAGCTCAGACGAAAGCTCAAGCGACATTCGAGACTCCAGTCTTGAGCGTTACTACCCTGGCATATACCATCATGCTGTCGTGATCTTCCGACGTCGCAGTACTCCTTCCCTCCTTCCCGCGCACTTCGCACTTGATTCGCGAACTTCACCAATTTCGAGGCAGGCCCCCAGAGTCCCTGTTGGAGGGTCCGCAGTATGAGCAGTTTCTTTAAGGACGATGAACAGATCAGGGCCGACAATGATCGCGTGCTCCACTTTGCGATGAGCCCCTTACGGTTTATCTATGAAATCATGGCCGCCATGGGCCTGGTCGGGATGGCCATATGTTACGTCTTCATCAGCCAGGTCGGCTGGGTTGTAGACCTCGGCCTGCGCAGCCAGCACGCGCGTAATGAACAGGTTCAGGCATTAGCCACATCGCTCGGCGGCGACTACAACAGCGCCCGGAAAAACATTGACATTACCGTCAGCTTCGCGGATCGCGCCAGCGACTGGGACGCCAAAAACTACCCCGGCCAGCCCTGGCATGGACAGGACCACTTTTGGATCACCGAGGAGGACTACGTCACCAAGGGGCAGGAAGCGCCTGGGGTGTGGACCGATCCTGAATCGCAGTACAAGGCCCTCGATCCCTTCCAATTAACCGCCGAACACGCGTTCACGCCGCTGCGGGGTTTCCCGTTCTGCCACGTCGGCCATCCAGGGATGTACGAAACGAAGCTCGGCATCTGGAGTGAGCGCCCCGACACTATCCTCGATCGGAAGTCGGCACGGATGCACCGCGACTTCGAGACCGGCGCGATCATGATCGCCGCCCTCCGCTCCGCCCTGGCGCACCTTAAAGCCGGGCAGAGCCTTACATCCGAATATGGCCCTGCGTCCGGCAAGCCCCTGGAGAACAGCTATTGCAACGCGGATGGCGCGGACCCATCCATCCTGAGTCCCGCACAGTTGGCGGCTTACCGAGCGACCACCTGGTGGATCCACCTCTTCTATGCGCCCACGGTCACCTTCCGGTATGTGTACTTCCCGACCGGCGAGTTGGATATCGAGGACCCAAGCGATCCGAATCTTGCGCGGCAACGCCAATGGGTGGACCAAGGCGGCATGAAAATCATCGGCATGGGTGACGACGAGAAGGACCTGGTCTATGGCACCACGCTGTATGCGGACCTGTTTGCCGACGATCCCCCGCTCTCCGATGGTCAGCTTAAGGCCGAAAAAGAGCTTTTGGCGACCGAATCGATGAATTTCTGGCTCCAGGCAGCCAGGGAGAATGGAATCACTGACACGGCACCGCTGTACGCCGAGAACCTGGCCGCCCGGCGCGATCTGGCAGCGATTTTCGGGGACCCGGTTACTGAAAAAAGTGTGGCTCAAATACGAAATACACCTATCCGCCAGCTAGCGACAAAAAAATGAAAGTAACCCGGACATTCTCTGATCGAAGTATAGGAGAGTTGAATATCGCGAGTACTTCTGACCGCTCCTCACAACCATGAAGTACTCTGGTTTTCCTGGAGCCTCCAAACGAAACCAAGATGAATGACAACAAAACGTCGTCACATTTTTTCAGCACAAGCTTGGTTATGAAATCTCTGAAGATTAGCAGATATATTCGAACCGATCTGCTCTTCGATGAGCGCAGCGGCGATTTGTCATCAACCAAAGAATGATCGATCCCGTTCAACCTCCCATTCTTTGAACGAGGATTGACCCATTAGTGCGACGATGGCGTTTAATTGTAAGGGCTCTGCAAAGGCCCGACTCGATTTCTCTGCATAGATTCCGCCTGCGGCTGTTCGGCTTTGCGTCAGAAAAACTCGCACATGCCCGGTTCTGCGTGTGAAATAATTCACCCGGCATTGGAGTCCTTCGATGGAATTTACAGAACTTGTGGAGAAGCTTAGAGATATTGAGAAACGGAGGCGAATTGGATATTGGAAACTGCTGCCCAATCTGCACGAAAAGCGTGCGTTCACGCAATCGGAGGCGGATGCCTTAAGGCAGCTGCTTTTGGAGGAGCAGGACCTCGAATGTCGCACATCCGGAATGCTTTACTTGGACAGAATTCTCCACACACCCGTACAAGGGGGCGGTGGCCTTCATGACTGGCTATTCGAACCATTCAGGGTCCCGCAACGCGGAAGTGGAGGAAAGCGCTCTGTAGTTCTAACCGTCTGCGATAACGCATACATTCGCGATGTTGGGGCTCAAATCGAAATCGCACGGCTCCTGCCGTCCAGTCGATATTCGTCAACCGAATTCCACCATGTCCCGCTCGAAGACCCAGACTGGGGTGATGTCGGACTGGATGGGGCAGATGGAGTCTGCTTCATCGGACGCCCGAGCATGTTTAGAGATTGCCGGATTGTCAAACATTTCCCAGACGATCTCCGCTTCTCAATCGTGCCCCCAAACTCCGCTGAAGAAGGACCCTATTTCTGTATAAACCATAACCGCCCAAAGGCCGGACATCGTCGGCTTCGGACGATGCAGGATGCATCACGACATGATCACGCTATTGTTCAGAGATTCATGATCCGGGTTGGTGGCCGAGACATGGTTGTTGTGGTCGTTGCGGGCGCAACCAGCCTCGGAACCCTTGGGGCGGCACGTTGGATTTCATCGTTCAAATGGGACAAGGAAACAAGAATCGCTCACGCGAGTATCGCCGGATTGGAAGGAATCAAAACGTCGACTCGGTTCGAAGTTCTTCTTGACGTTTCGGCCAAAGTGAATGATCCGGCGAAGCCTTGGCGGCCAGAATTCGAGCCTAAATCCCTTTTTCTACATAAGAGCCGGAACCTCTTACGGGCTCCGTCAAGCATCTCCCTTGCAACCAGCACCGGCTCGTTTCAAAGCGCCGCGGATGTTCAATACCTCCTCTTTGATGAAGATGAATTGGAGTTTGGACCCACTGATCGAGCTGCCGTCGTCGCGGTTTGCGGAAAACAATATCTGGAGAAACGGTCGGAGATTCTTTTTGACGAGTTCAAGCTCGATCAGCGCCTCTGGCCGAATGGCACCTGTCCAATAGGAAGAAGCCCCGCAGAGTTCTTCCGGGAGCACCTCCAGCGCCGCTGTCTCAACGGTGTTATTGAGGTTGCAGGCGATTGCATCAGGCTCGAAGGTTGCCAAATTAAGATCATTCGAGCTTAAGCCGTTGACCCGTCTTTGTAATATCAATCCGCCCCGTTTCGATCATTTCCGTAACCGCCTCCCAACACGCTCTCAACCGCCACCCAGCGGAAATGCCATCTTGAGACTGAGTATTGAATGTAATCAGTTTATGCCCTGCGCCTGATGGCGTTTTCACTCCACAATGCATTTCATGACTTGGATTGATCCGTCATGCTTCTTAGCATTTCGGCTAAGGAGGCATGATGCCAGCAAAGATAGATCGAGCGTTTGTGGATTTTGTCGAAAACGCCTTTGAGCCCTGCTCCGCCCCCGCTTCCTCGCCGGAAGTTGAAAGGACGGTTAACGACAAAAAGACAACGAACTTTGGAGCGAACGCAATTCTCGCACATGTGTATGCTGAATGGCACAGGAAACGCGGGATGAAACCTCCGCCCTTTCACTGCGAGGTATGCCCAACCTCGAAATGTCCAATCCATTGCCAGTTCTGTAGTTATACGGAGCGAAACCGAGCCAGGCATCACCTCTCGAAGAAGATCCTTGACGAGATTGCCGAGGACTTGAAAGAGATGGGAACTCTTGCAGTCTACGGGAGTGGAGGCGGGGACCCACTTGCGTCGGATGAGACGGTTGCCTTCATCGACAAGGTAGCAGCTTTCTCAAGCGTCGCAATTCAAACCAACGCCGCCTGCCTCCACAAATTACAGAAATGGGGATGTGATTGGTTCAATAACCGTGTCGATCTTGTTTCTTGGTCAGTCTACGCAGACAATCCACGCACATTCCAGGAGGTGTGTGGTTCGAATGAGAAGGTCTTCGCGACAATCGAGTCGAACGTCAGGAAAACAGTCGAGTTCCGTGACTCATGGCGGCATTGCGGATTGCCCAGCGTTCCACCGCATCTGTCCGCGAAAATCGTTCTTTCTCGCGGTAACTTTCGGCGGGTCGTAAACATGCTGCGTTACGCCAGGAGTTTTTGCCCAGACACTATCCACATTTGCCTGGTCGATGATTTCGAGCCTGGTCAGTCAGTTGCCCTCACTTCCAGCGATCTGGTCGAATTGTGCGCCTTACTGGACGGCGAGGATGACGAGCAACTCGTGCGGCTCCGCAAAAGGATCGATGGGCGAGAAAACCTGGTCCGGTCTTTCATTCCAAACCACACTGTTCTAGATGGCCAAACGGCCATAATCGAGACGGATGGTAGTGTGTACGTCTCAATCCCAAGCGATGGCAATCCAAATTATGTAATTGGAAACGTTAATGAGCTGAGGCTCCGTGAATTGTGGTGGGGACCTCGGCATCGCGATGTAGTCTCTCGGCTTGCGCGGGTAGCGTTTCCCATAAACAGGGACCGCCACTATTCTCGGGACGTTGCAGTGGAGGATTTCCTGAGAGGGCGGAGCGCATTTCCGCTCCGTGCTGCTGACCTCACGGTTGAACGCCTGCGGGCAGATCTTCGGGTCCAGATTTGAGAATCCATCCATTCACAGATGCTACAAATCATGAAGCCGGTTTCGTTCGAGTTGCTGTCGTCGTCGCCGAGCATTCGCCGGGAACGAAGCGATCTCTCGCTATGCGAACTTGAGGCAAGAGTCCTGTCCGCTGATCAAGCAGCCGGGAGACCAGGATTCCGCCACACAGACGCTGAGCTGATTCAGATCGTGCCCTCCCGCGGGTCGAAGGAGCCACGGTATTTTGTTCAGTTTGTCCCAAACCGTGCCAGCCGCCCAAAGCATCCTTCCGGTTGCCCGATCTGCCTTCCTCAGGTGCAGAGTGTTGAGCAGAGTTACGCAATCATTCGCGTCGGTAGCACGGACTTGGCTATGCTTGCCAATCCATTTGCCTACATGCCCTCCTGCATCACTTGGGCCGCAGCCGAGGATCTCCCGCAAAGGTGCGGCACGGAGATCGATCAGAGTTCCTGGGCTACCGTCCTGATGTTGATGCTTAATCTGTGCCATCAACTCGGCGATCATGTCGTCGGCTTCAATGAACTAGCTGGGAATTCTCTTGACCACCTTCACTTGGTATCGCATAAGCCTATACCCGGAATCGGGCTCTATGGCGTCCAACAAAGCGCCACTCGGTTGGCTCCATCTGACAGATTGTCGGTTTTCCATCTGGGAGCCGAACAGGGATACCCAATCGACGCTTGGCGCATTGGGCTACCTGATGACCAAGAGGCTGTTGAAGCGGGGACATCGCTTGTTGCGCAATGGAGGTCGATTGGCGGACCGTCGGCGTCGGCGAACTGCGCTGCGGTAATGGAGGATGGTCACCCAGTACTCTACTTGTTTCCCCGAAGTACGCTTCTCCGCGCGTGGGGCTGGAGTTCATCGCCCGCGATTCTGGAGATGATGGGCGTTTTCATTGAATGCGATGCGGAGGAGATGGTCCATGTCCGCTCCGGCCTCTGGGGGCATGAACATTTCTCGCAAATCCTTTCGTCGTTGCGCCCACCCTGGCTCAGATGTTGCGATTAATCTCCTTACCTCGGCATCCACCAGTCCCCAGAGGTTTGCGTCCGAGTAACCAATCGACCGATGATGTCTTGGGGCTTTCGTTGGTTCCCAGCTTTTTGCTTAGTTCCCAGAGTCAATGGGGTATTTCCAAATGGACCCGCAGTCGATTCTCGCTCGACGACAGCCCGATTCGTTTGTCCAACTTATGTTTGTGGCTTTCCAGTGGATTATTTACGAAAAATGCAGAAGACTCCGGAAGTCTCCTTGAACCCGAGCCCCTTCAGCAAACCATAAAATTCCAGTCGCAGTGCCGACTCGTAAGGATCGAATCAGAGCTCCCGATACACACATCTCCACTTCGTGTTGAGTTGGGCGACCCGAGGTGGCGATTCTGTTTGTGGCAAACTCGTAAACGAGATCGTCGGCATTGCCGACGTCATTAATGACCTACACGCAGACCCCCAACCCTTGCTCCCAAGATCGGGCTCTAATGGCACCACTGTCGGCGCGGGCTGTGACTGCCGCCCAACTCAACACTGGATATCATCTCTCAACTCGCGTTCCTTGTCACCTTGTCTGGCCGAGGCCATTCGCATGCTCCTTAGAAACATGGCCAGTTTCTTCTACGAGCAACGACCCGGAAAGGGCCGTCAAACGCTCCCAAGGAACAAATCGTATTCCATTGCATCCTGTCCGGCCAGGGCCAGTTGCACGCTTCCCGGAACCGATCGGTCAGATTGGTTTCGAGTGGTCAGTGAATACGAAGTCATATCAATTCTTGACCCAGAAACTCCCATTTCGAGTTAGGGTTATCTCAGCGACCTTCTCTAACTGGGGGTGACTCGGCATGGCCCTCGACCGCTCCAGCGCAGAAATCAAACCGGCCATACGCGTAGGCGCGGCCGCCCTCGTGTCATTCCTTGCAGGCCCGCTCGGATGGCTGCGGTCTGGTTCATCCACAAAAGTAGCCCGAGGTTCATCGCAACGAACACAAAAGGCCCTTAAGCCCGGGCGGAATCCTGGAGGAGCACCCCAACCAAGCCTGCCTGAAAGACGTCGACCAATTCGGGCCCATATTCAGCATCCCCCACCTGCCTGTCTTCCAGTTGCGATTTCATATTCTTGATCGCAACCATCAAGTCCTGTAATCTTGATTTCTTTGTCGTCACTTTCGAACTCGACAGATTTGATGATCTGAGTATTAGTCCACGTCCTGATAAGCTGACCGCTTTCGGCACTCCATGACCGCGCCGTGTTCCCAGAACTCGTCAGAAGAAAACATCCATCAGAACTGTGAGGTGACTGGCTCTGCGCTTCATTTCGAGCATTTTGCCAGATTTGTTGCGAAGACCCGGTGCTGGCGGTTGCGATCCTATGCAACAGCGGTGATGCAACCTCCGGAGGAAACAACGTCACCATCAACTTCCCGTAAAGTTCTTTGTCTTGGGTGCTTCCGTCGAATATTTCTTTGCTATGCTCTGTAATGAATTTGGCCGCCTCAAGATCAAGTTCGCGCTTTTTCTCCGCCTCGTTCGAAGCAAGTTCTCTTTGCTTCTGACGTTCCTGTGAATCCATTTCTTGCTGGTGTTGTAATCGGGAGATTTCAATCTCCTTATTTTTTTCTATTGCAGACACCCATACTTGGCCCAGTGATACGATCACCTCGGCCAACGATATCGCAGCCGAAATCAGGATACCCGTATTTCGGTTTAAGAAGCCCTTGGCAATCTCAGCTTGAGCTTTTTCGAGTTCAAGCTGCTTCCGTGCAAGTTCCGTCTCTCGCCGGTCAAACTCAAGCTCCTTTTGGGTCGCTTCCTCAGGTGTCACATTCCACCTCATTGCGGGCGAAACACATGAAATCCAAATACCTAGTCGAGCGCATGCGTCCAGCCACTCCAAGAATCCTCTCTTTGAAGACCACTGTTACAGCAAGAGCAGCGGATGCCGTTTGGGCAAAGTGCTTGGCGCTCTCGACATAGAGTGGCATCAGATGCTATGCGTATTATGCCGGTCGAATTGGCCCTCGTCCACGGATTAGTACTGGCAAACGCCGCAGGCTCCGGGAGCCTCCTCGAACCCGAACTCCGGCGGCAAGGCATAAAATTCCAGTCGCCATGCGGCCTTTGCAGAACCGATCCGTTTGGGGGGGCGTGATTCGGCGATTTGCGCTGGTTGGAAATGGCAAAAGTTGCCTGCGTTCGCGGGCGCCGAGCAATCGGTACGGCCGGTGATACGCTGCCAACCGGAAGGTTCAGGACGCTCGCGACGCAAAGTGAGCGATCGGCGAACCTAGCTTTCGAAGTTCACCTTAGCGACTTTGTACCCCACACTCTCCCGTGCCTAGCGCAATGCATCAGGAAGCAATTTTCTTCGCTTTAGTCCGTAAATATGTTTATAATGAGTCACCCTAGGAAACTGTTCAATTTCAATCACTGAGATGCTGGTACATCAGTGTAGTGAACGTGCACGTCTGCGTTGGCATTCATTTCCCCTCGAACAATCAGCCCCTTGGACCTTGAATGACTAAGTTCATCGTCTGAAACTGCGGGCCCAATAGGAAACACATTGCGATTCAGACGGGTGGTTTTTTTGGCCGTCAGTGCCAGGAAGGCCCGCTGCATTCTTTCCATCAAGAACGGAGGTTGGAATATATGGAAAACTCTATCCGCAACTTTGGCCGCAGTATGCGCATGTTTGTGGCCGAAATCGCAGTTACATTTCTGCTGTCCGCGCTGCTCAACCCAATCCTCGCTCAAAACACCATCCAACCGCCGTATGTCAAGAGCACATTCACTGGCGATTATCGTTCCGGAGGCACCGGAGCTTACACCCTCACCGTAACGACTAACAACGGAGCTCTAATCGTGAACGATATTTTCGTCCATGACCTGCTGCCGCCAGGTTTCATGGCTACCTTCATTCGCGGCGACGGCTGGGAATGCAACACCGATCTCGTCCTATGCTTTCATCAGGGAGGATTTGCCAGTGGCTCCGATCCAATCACTCTTGGCGTCCATCTCCCGGAGACAGCCAACCTGCCTCCCCTGTCCGCCAATTCTGCCTCGATCGACTTAGCACTCGGAAATAATCACAGTAATGCGGGAAAACACTGCTTTGACATGGTTGTAGGGTCGGCCGAGAGGGGATACAACGTCTTGTACTACAGCGCGTATAAGGGAGCCACCGGCTGGTTGCAGCCCACATTTCTAAGCGAGGGGCGGAAATCCCGCACTCAACCGATGCAGACCATACCGGTCGAACTCGGGCCGTTCCTGCCGACAGTCCTGACGAACAGCAACCGAATTATGGTCATTGCGTGCGGCCTAAAATTCGATACTGTGCTCAACGTCTCCCAAGCAGTGGTCAATTTGCCTGAAAATGCGGCAGACATCCGTGGCGTTACGCCCACTCCTCCACCTACGCCCCTTACCGCAGGTCCTTCGGTCGATGCATTGCAGGCAGCCGGTTCCTCGACCGCAAGCGCCATCGCGGCGACCGTGCCCTCAAACTCTACCCCGACAGGCATTGTCTCTAATGCGCTGGTCACCCTGGGCGGCGCAACGCCTAGCAGCGGGTCTTTGACATACAACCCAGTTTCCGTGAAGGCCACCCCCGCGGACTTCGCCAACGCCATCCGCGCATATGAAGCGGAAGCCGCGGCGACGAGGGATGTAATGGGTACAATTTGCAAGGATCCGGGCAATACATGCAAAGGATTCCCGATTCCTGCGGCTAGTTCGGTCATCGACAGTGCCAACGGCACGGTCTGGAATGTAGATGTTCGTGCGCAAGTATTGCGTGAAAAAACCAGTCAATTCTATGGCGCTCCATACAGCTACGCCAACCAGGCTACATTCGATGAAGCGGTCGCGGAGGCGGGCCGATTCGCAGTTATCCTTGCAGCCCTCGATTCCAAAATCACCTTCGCTGCCTTCAATACCAGGATTGCCACTCTTGCCTCTACCTATAGTGCGCTGTCCGGTGATCTTTTAACCCTCCAGCAAATCCAGGATGCCGACAACAAGGCAAAATCGGCAGGTCTTGCATGCCCAAATGATCTTGTCAAAACAGGATCGACAGGCATCGATAGCGAGTATTGTTACGTCAAAGCCTTCCTGGACCAGTTGAAGGCTTCAGGTATTTGCCTAGCCAGCGGCGGAATCTCTATCGTGCAGACGAGTAAAACTTGCGATTCCAAAGGTGGCGACGCACCTAATCCTGTGGTCACTCCGACCGATCTTTACGACGAGATGAACGCTCTCCGCAGTGGCCTTCAGCAGATCAATCAGACAACCAGCGAAGCCTTTGCGCTCTTGAATCGATGGTATGACGAATCCTATGTCATCTTCACCGATTCACTAACGCCCAGCGCCTCAAACGCGGACCTTCGCATTGCGGTAAGCGCTAACGAAACCTTTGTGCCCTTTGTGCTCAACGCACCTTCCAGTTCCGCTGCAGGGAACCCACCGCCAAGCACTACCGCCGCCGCGCCTGCGGGGCACTTCGATTCCTCCACAATCATCCGCGTCGAACGCGTGGTTCATTTCAACCTTGTCGGCGGAGTCATGATAACCCATGTACCGAACGCAAACTATTCATACATCCAGTCGAGCGTCATTCCGCCATCTGGAGCCACTTCTTATTCGCCCTGCCTGGGCTTTGCTGCCATCCCGCCGCCGACGGGTTCGGCTTCCGCTTTCTGTCCTGTCCAGACGGCCAGCACGCAGTATCAAGTTGCAGGGATGGCTGGGGTCAACTGGATTCCATGGGGACGCAATTACTATCCTCGCGGAACCGAGCCCCCCCACTATATGCACAAACAACTCAACAAGTTTGGCATACTACTGGCCTCGTCCGTCACCTCTCTCGGGTCCGGATTTGGCGGCGGCAGCTTCGAGCCGACCAACGGGTTCGATTTTTTTGCAGGTGTGGCTTCCGCCCACTCCCAGACCTTGCCTAGCGGTACTGCCCCGGTCACCGCTAGCTCCGCACCCAGTACAGTGCCCACGGTCTCTACCCTGCATTTTGGCTTTTCTTTCGGAGTTGGTTTCGATCTGGGTGTTTTCAAGTCGCTGTTTTCAAGTACTTCCACGCCCGCAATCCCGTAAGGTGCATTCTGAACGTATGGAAAAAAGAAAACATGCGAACTTGGGCAGCGGCTGGCGCAAGCCTGCGGGATGCGAATTCGCCGCGAATCTGTGTGGCTTACAGCTTGATTCTCGGTAGGAAGCTGGGACGGGGCCTCACCCGTAGCTGCACCCAATTCCCTTACCATGATTGGTTCGACGCCCGCTCCGTAAGGGAGAGTTTGCGATATTTTCATGCCAATATTCAGATTGGTAACGGCAAACACCGATATGGCCGGTAGGAGCCCTCGGTTCGTGCCAAATCGTCAACGAATTCGCGCAAACCTTGGTTCAAAAAATTTAGTCTTCGGACCGCTCTAAACTCTTTCCCTTCCTTCTTGAACTTTCCCTGTAGTACCACATAAATGATCTAAAGCCACGATAACCGCGGCGAAGTCGCCAATTTGAAGTTAGAATGGCGAATCGCTTTTGAATTTCTGCTAAGCTGGGTCCACCCACAAGATCGTTAGCCACCTACTTCTCAGGCAAAATAGGAATGATCCGGGGGCGTAATGCTTTGCAATCCTCAATTGCCGTTTCCTTGGAGTCTTGAAGAGACCGTCTGCATTGAAGCGCAGCGGACGCCATCGAAGAGGTTCAAATGCATGAATCATGGCCGACAGATTGAACCCGCCGATCGTCGCAATGGTGAAGACCGGAGGATTCAGTTTAGAAGCTTCTTGATTTCAATTCTGATAGCCATGAGCGCAATCGACGCGTGTGCAAAAATGCAACCAAAATACGAACAGGCGCACCAACTTTCGCCCGAGCAGGCCGCAATCGTGGAACGCATACAGCAATGGCGCCAGCTTGGCCCACTGAGAATCCGTCAAATCGCTCGGATACATGCGCCCAACTTAACCGCAATTTCTAACCGCGCATATTCCTTCCTCGATTCCTCCGTGAGTTTTTAAACAGATTCTAAGGTTCTGCGGGTGCCCTATAAGCTGGAACCATGCATCGTGCCGAACACCACCACGCACTTCGAATCCAACTCTAGCTCTAACTCATCGCGGAGCTCTGCCAAGCGCCGGGAGTGTATGGCTTGAGCGTCTTCTAGTGCATGAATGCCGCTTTTGCCCCACCACTCGATCTCTTGCTGAAGCCAGTCAATTTCGCCCATTAGCTGGGCGCTTCTCCTAGTAAATTTGCTCGTCATGATTAACCAGAATACGCAGGAATGCGCATTGTTGCCACCATCCTGTCCCGTGCCCTGCATATGTCGCGGGGTACCAGCGGGCCCTGGTTGCCCGGCCCATTTTACCCTCAATGTTCACCAAATTCACGCCTGCTCGCCAGAGTGGAGGTGTAAGGGAAATTACCGCGTGTGAAGATCACTCGCCGGTTCAGACTTATTGGAAACGGGAACATTTGCCCGAGGAGATCGCGAGTGAAGCGTGCAGCACTCTACTTGAGGGTCAGTACGGTTGATCAGCACCCTGAGACGCAAGGCATCGAAGTTCGAGAGTTTGCCCGCCAATGCGGCTATGAAGTTGTGCAGGAATACGTGGACCATGGCGTGAGCGGAATCAAGCTTGGGCGTCCGGCCCTCGATCAACTTCTTCGGGATGCGCACCGCCGAAAGTTCGACGCGGTCCTTGTATGGTCATGCGACAGGCTCGCACGCTCCACGAAGCATTTTCTGCACGTTCTTGACGAACTCAGCGAGCTTGGCGTCCGGTTCCTCTCTCAGAGGGAAGTGATCGATACCGACGGGCCTCTCGGTAGGGCGATCATAGTCATCATCAGCGCGATAGCGGAATTGGAAAGGTCGCTCATCGTTGAGCGGGTCCGCGCCGGAATGCGCAGGGCAAAGTTCGAAGGGCGTCGCATTGGCCGTGCGCCTCTCGATGTAGACCGAGCCTCCATTGTTCGCGATCGTCTTGCAGGGCTCTCCTTAACCAAGACAGCCAGAAAGTACGGTCTATCCCGGGCGAGCGTTGTCCGCCTGGTTCGCGAGGCGCAAACGCGGGAAGAAGCGAAATTCAACTCGTGAGCGGAGAAACTGATGTCACATTCAAAACAGACTAGATGGAAAGGATAAATGGCAGTAGACATGAATCTCGATGAAATCGAGCTTGGATTCGTGATCAACCTCGCGACGCTCAGAGACGTGCTGAAGAACCTCAGTGTGCTAGGACGGCGCTGGTGGATCGCAAGCGACCCAGTGGACGCTCTTGTGAATGGATATGTGACGATCGGCCACGGCGATCCGGCTTGTTTCGATCGGCTCAATACTCTTTATTTCAAAGCTCCAATCCTCAATTATGAGAAGCCAGCTGGAGGAACCGACAGACTAGTCGTACTTCTGGAAACCTCGGTCATCATGCCAGAGTGCCCAGGATTCTATTGGGAAGGCGGACGCATTCTCCAAGATAGCTTTTCCGATATCGAATGTTTCTACCTGCCGCTAAAAAAAGCTCTAATCGAGATGCTGAAGACGGAGTGAACACCTCACCCAGACTGTCAACTAATTCATTTCAAGCGCACACACGCGCCGTTTCCACTCTGAACAGGACGATTCCGCTGTAAAATCTCAAGCGAACAGGTGATCAAATGGCTATTTCCGCAAACATACCCTTGGACGACAAAACCGCAAGGAAGCCTCTCATGGGGGTTTCAGTGCCGGTTCCATACGACGGCACTTTCGTACTCACACTCGCAATTGACGACCCTGACGTTATCGCTGAGCTAAGTGTGCGGCCAGAAGGCAACCCCCGAAACGCGTTCGCGGTGTCCGCCCTAAGGATTGGCGTCCTCGCTTTGCGGCAGGCTCAAGGTCACGTGGACGCCGAGGTCGTCAGGAATGAGGGACAGCGACTGATCAGCGACTTGAACCGCGAACTGGCGATGGGTGTCCAGCAGATCGACGCAAAGATCGCATCGAGCCTGAAGCAGTACTTCGACCCTCAAAGCGGCCATTTCACGGAGCGCGTTGAGCGGCTCGTCCGAAAAGATGGTGATTTAGAGACCGTGCTACGCCAACAGATTGGGGACGGCGAAAGTTCGGAGCTTGCGCGGGCGTTGGCCAGGCGCATCGGCGAAAACAGTCCGCTGATGCGCCGTCTCGATCCAGATGATGCGGAGAGTATCAACCGGTCCATCGAGACTTCAGTGCGCGAGGCCCTCAATGCGGAACAGAATCGAATTCTCACTGAATTCTCTCTTGATAACGAGAATGGTGCTCTGACTCGCCTGGTCGCGCAACTGCGCTCGGTCAATAGCGAATTTAAAGGGGACATCGAGCAAAAAATTCAGCAGGCAACTCGCGAGTTCTCCCTGGACGACGAGAATTCTGCTTTGAGTCGGCTCGTGAAGAGGGTGGAAGAAGCCAAAGACCAAATCGCGGGCGAGTTCTCGGTGGACAATAAGAACTCTGCGATCAACAAGCTGAACCTTGTGCTGGACGAGACGAAGCGCTCGATCAATGACAATCTCACCTTAGACAATGAGAAGTCGGCGTTAGCCAGGCTGAAGAAGCAATTGACCGACGTATTGGAGGATATCCGCACAAAGAATGAGCAGTTTCAGAACGACGTCAGTGGAAAGCTGGCCAGCCTGATCACAAAACACCAGGAGGAAATGCGGTCAACGACTCATGGGCTCAGTTTTGAGGATGAGTTCTGCGTCTTTCTTCAGAGGGAAGCACAAAAGGCGGGCGATATCTTCACGGCAGTTGGCTCCGGGCCCGGCACCATTCCCAAGTGCAAAACCGGTGATGCAGTAATCGAGATGGCCGCAGAGGCTGCCGCGGCGGGTGAACGGATCGTTTTCGAAGCCAAAGGAAACAAGAGCTATACTCTCGCAGATGCCCGCTTGGAAATTGAGGAGGCAAGAAAGAACAGAGCCGCGACTGTGGGTGTCTTCGTGTTCGCAAAGGCCAGCGCTCCTCAAGCGCTCCCGCCGTTTACTCGACTCGATCGAGATCTCTTCGTGGTGTGGGATTCGTCAGACGCTTCAACAGACGTCTATCTCTCCGCGGCTATCAGCGTCGGCAAAGCGTTATTGTTTCGGCAGAAGATCGCAGAGAGCAATAGTCAGGGCGACATTGATGGAATCGAGCGTGCGGTAAACATCCTGGAGAAACAATTAAAAGGGCTGGAGGAAATGGAGACCTGGACCACAACCATTCATTCCAACAGCGGCAAAATCATCAAAGAGATCGGCAAGATTCGAGAAACCGCCAATCTGCAAATCCAGCAACTCCGTGATTGCCTCGATGCATTGAGATCTACGGAGTAAATCTCTCACGTTATGGACCCCAATGACGAAAATCGAAATTATTGAAGCAACCTTGCAGGCCATGCGCTCAGATCACGGCCTGCTCGCTCCTGAGGATTCCGATGACGGGAATTCGGACGAGTACGAGGCACTTGTTATTGCCACTCTGACCGAGCGCTTGCCAGACAGTGATTTCCAGACGTGCAAAGATTTCCGTCACCTGGGCGCTTCTTGCTGCGAAAGCTGCCACGTCCATTACGCGCACTATGACATGTACCTGGAAGACCTTTCCGATGGGAGCAAAGCATGGCTTTGCTGCGCTGTCCGGTCTGCTTTGCTGCGGGAATTAAACCCGAGAGAGGATGATGTGCGCGAGAAAATTGTCTTCGAAGCCGCGCTGGGGCAAAGTCCAAGCTACAGAACTCATGATGAAGACGATTGAAGCGAGGACGATTGATGAGCCCCACGTCGGCATCTTCTGGCTTTTCGAAGACAGGCTCATTATCGACAGTACACCCCTGAGCACTGCCGTGCCCTACGGCGATTGTCTGACTTATGCCGGTGGTCACATCGACGTGTGGACAATCCTCCAGAATCAAGGAGCGGTCCCGTCGCTCTTGGAATACGAAGAGCCGCCGCGGGGGCGCGTTGTTTACGACAGGCGGCATGAACGATTTGTGCTGTTCGCCGACCGCTGCATTTTAAAGAGGAAGCAGGCTCTCAGGAGAATCATGGCCGCGATGCATCTCCCGAGCGGGAAAACAGACACAATAACGGACGCCCACTATCGATGCAGCAAATGTCTCTACGGAGAAAACTAAACTCGCAATTTGTACTTGCTCTACTCGCCATGGGTGGCAGCATCTCGCTCCCAGGAGTCCACTACTCCCGTGCTTGTCGGACCATTTCCACCAACACCTCGCGGGTCTCCCGCGCCGAAATCACTTCGTGGGGAAAGTTGATACGGGTGCCCTTCATTCCATCCGCTGTCTTCAATCTGAGAAAGAAGCCCAGGCGATCGATCGACGTCATTGTTGCTCCAGTTGCTTCGAGCCGCGCATGGGATCTCGCCAGAAGAATCATGGAGTCCACATGGTCGGCATTCATGTGAGTGAGAATGTTTGGTGCTGCCGCAGCTAGAGGATCGGGAGCTGCTGCCTTGTAGTCCTGTGCGTCCACCCATCCCATGACGCCGAAGCCACCGACGTAGTACAGGTCTATCGCATGGAGACGGAGGAAACTGAAGTCCGGAAAATCCACCCAATAGCGGCTGTTTCCATGTTGAGCAAAATACGTCTCGCGAGCAGAAGCCGCATCGAGCGCTGGAACCGCTTCAGCGTGGCCAATCAGATTGACTCTTGCGGCTCCGAGCGGATCTCCATCGACACTTCCCTGTACCACAAAAAGACTGCACCTCGGATCGTTCTTGAGGTTTTGGGTGTGCATCGCCATGTTGCTGATGAGCAGGATAGGACGACCGTCAGAATCAAGCGCAAACGGCATCAGCGAACCGAAAGGATGACCTGGATGTTTGCGTGAGATCGTGGACAGGGTGCCGACGGAGGCCAGCCAAATGAGGGTGCGAGCACGCTCGGCATAGCTGGGTTCCGGCAGTTGAGGTGATGCCGGTCCGGCGGGTGCATGCTGGCGAGGTCTTGCGGCTTCGCTCTGCGACATCGGGTCTCCTTCACCTCAGAATAGGCCTCCGGCATCCCGCAATGAAAGTCGGCGAGTTTGGTTGGAATCAGAACTTATATTGAACTGGTTCACAAGGGTTCTGATTCGGAGCCTAGAAGCCCTTTTGATTTCAATGGCGGAAATCGGGAGGATCGGCTGGTCCAAATCCTCTAGTTTGCGAACCGGGTGATGGACAGAGGCTGGGAGGCAGGTGGCAGGCGGAGATGCGTGCGACTCCGCCGAGGATTCTGCCAATGAGGCCTGACCCGCCCGATGAAAGGCGCAGTGAGCCTGCACCAAACTTGACTCCGATTGAAGGAAGTCTTGTTCGATAGTGCCGGGCAGTCGATCCCTCATGACTCGGTTGTATCAAGAAACGGGCACCTACACGTCAAAGTGCGGATCGGAACAAGAAACGATAGCTGTTAGGTGCTGACCTTCCCGCCGCCTTTTTTCTTTGAGGCGCGATACTTCTGCCAACGCTTCTGTTGTGCGAGTGATATTTTTCGTTTCCCCGCAGAACTTAATCGGCTCTTCGGTATCTTCAATCTCTCTCGTTCCAGGTGGCGCAGTCGCTCGCTGTTCGAAGCACATTCAGAGCTGCAAAACTTGATTTGCGTTTCCTTGAAAAAGTACCGGTTCGCACACTCCGGGTTGCGACAAATCTTTAGACGTTGCAGTTTCCAACCCAATTGCCCGATTGCAGCGAAAAGCCTGCCACGCCAACCTTCGATTCGGGCATCGGAGGGTCCCGAGTAGCAGCGACTGAGCCAAACGAGAATTCGATGAACATAGCTCTCCGCCTGTGCCAAATTGCCGCAATCTGCCAACGCCCAAATCACTCTGAGCTTATGACGCAGGGTTATGACGTGGTAGCCAAACTGCGCGTCTGGCTCTTCCTCTGGAATCTGGACCGATTCCTCTCTCCACCAATTCCGCACGTCGTTGTAATACGCTCGCTGGAAAAATGACTCAGCTGCGTCTTGCGGAGGAAACCAGGCTTCGTAAACCCTGGCAAAGTGACTTCTGCTGTCTCTGCTTGAAGACTTGTCAGCCGCGTTGATGACGTCGAACAAAAAGTTCTGGCACTGAATCACTGACGGCGTTGCATTCTGCTGAGTTACTCCGGATTTCCCTCCGAATTTGTGCCGCCTAGTTACAGTCTCCATGATGTCCCCTATTGTATCGATAGATGGTTCGACAGCCCAACTGATCAATGCCGTCGAGGAGCTTTCATGAACGAGATTGAAAAAGCCAGGGCAAGAACAAACGACCTGGTGTCGGAATACCTCCGAACCCACCCGGAGGCGCCATACCGGGACATTGCAAAGGCGATGGGCGTTTCGCGCTGGCGAGTTCAGACCGTGGCGTCCAGCATTGGCATGAACCGGAAGCCCGGGCCGAAGTCGAACCCGGCGGCATCGACCTAGGTCAATCGACTTAGGTCAATCAACACTACCAAGGGGACACGGCCCTGAACGAGCACTCGCGTGCACGTAGCGAAGAGTGCGCCCCAAAACAAGCAGGCTTTGACAGAACCGAAGTCGATTGGATGGATCATGAACGATTCGCACATCAGAATTAACGGAATGCCGCTAGAAGACTTGTTGGCAGTTGAGCGGAGCATCGAGATTTCTGAGCATTTTAGGGAGGAAGTTAAGACTCTGGCAGTGCAGTGTGGAGTCCGGCGTCGTCACACCAGCCCTCGTATGCGTTTTTGCCGTCCGGGACGACCGCGCAAAGCAGTTTCACTCCTCCTCCTCGCCGAACTTGAACCTTACCTCAAAGACGAGACTCTTGTGTTGCGCGACATTGCCGACCTGTTCGAAATCTCTCTAAATGATTTGAAGTTCTACCAGCGGCGGCTTTCTGTTCGACGCAAGAGGGGACGAAAGTGCGGCAATAGAGGTAGGAGAACGGCGTGACGGGTCCGTGAGTATCCCTCCTAGAAGCACTGGGCTCTGAAGTGACCCGCTGGAAAGTCTCCGACCGCAGAACGTTCGGCGAATCACAACAAACTCTGAAACCGGGGCACATGCCCCTCAGTGCACACGAAAATGCAGGTCACGTCAAGTGTGCCCTCAAACTCATCTGTTTGGCTCGACAAAGGAGAAGCATTTATGGCCGACATTGAAGGATATGTGAATCCGCGCAGTCTCGGAAATGATGAACCCCAACAGTTCCTGCATATGGACATCTTCTTTGAGCAAGAAATGTGGGACAAGTACATCGAAAACAAGAACACAAGGCGTCGTGACCTCTACATATGGGACGCGACCTTCATCGCTGGCCTAACAGCTCAGGGAGCAGCACGAGCGGGGATTTCTGAGTCCGAGTTCTTTAAGGGGCTCTGTTGCACATGCAAGATTGGACATCACGCGCCGTGCAACCTGCGAGTCTATATGCACCCACGCGTCATGGCATTGTGTGTTGGCTTGGCGAAGGATTAGGGAAAGGAGCACCGATAGCTCCGCCGCCCGACTCGGGTCGCGCAGTCCGACGGGTTTTCGTTCGCCCAATTGCGGGAAGTTGTCATCCCTGCTGCGCAATCCGCTTTTGAGCGCAAGGCAGACATCGATACCGACGATCTTTTAATCGCTGTCCGAACGCTGCGGCAAACGATAGCGAAAAGCTCCGCGAACAGCAAATGCACAGGATTCGATTCCCCGGGCTTAGACAGGTAAGAGAGGGCGTGACATGAGGGTCATCTGCATTTCCGACACACATGATCTCCACCGCGAGTTGGTTGTTCCGCGCGGCGACCTGCTGATCCATGCCGGTGATTTCACGTTTTGGGGCAAGAGCACCCAGGCGATTAAGGACTTTAATTCTTGGCTAGGCGAACTCCCGCACCGTCATAAGATTGTGATCCCGGGCAACCACGAGTACATCTTGGAATCCAACCCGGAGCTGCGGTGGATGATCAGCAACGCCACGCTGCTCATCAACGAAGCTACCGTGATCGACGGCGTTAAGGTCTGGGGTTCGCCACTGACGCCACATTATGGCGGCGCTTTTGGAAGAAGCAATGCTTCCGACAGGGTTCGCGCTTATGCCAGCATTCCGCAGGATACTGACATCCTGGTCACGCACGGACCCCCTTATGGTGTTCTCGATCTGAGCCCAGACGAGTACCCAGGTCCGGCGGGTGATCGAGAATTACGTGCTGCGGTGATCCGCGTGAAACCAAGGCTCCATGTCTTCGGCCACGTTCATGCGGGCTACGGGGTCCGGCCGACTCGGCACACCTTTTTCGTGAATGCGGCACTCTTTGGACTCGACGGAACCCTCGATAGGAAGCCGATCGTAGTTGAAGTATCAGAAATTAAGCCAAAGGCTCAGTAATTAGGCGTATCAAAAAACGGGTCATGCTCCGGAGTCAATTGGCGTGGTGTTGGGGAGCATTTTTCAATATTTCAATAAATGGCCGTTTCTTGATGCGGCCCCGTCGTGAGGTTAGAGACGATGAAGGCGGCACTTTACACCCGGGTCAGTACCGACGACGGTGCACAGACGACAGAGAACCAGAAACTCCAGCTTTCTGAGTTCTGTGCCAGGATGGGCTGGAAGATCGTCAAGGTCTACGACGACGTAAAGAGCGGGAAGAACCTCGACCGGCCTGCATTCAAGGAGATGATGTGCGCAGCTAGTCGACGAGAGTTCGATGTACTCGTCTTCTGGGACTTGTCGCGTTTGTCACGCTCGGGTGCCCTGGACGTGTTGACCGTGCTGCAGCAGCTCACTGGATGGGGCATAGCCTACCGCAGCTATCAAGAGGCGTACCTTGACAGCCTCGGCCCGTTCGCCGAGGTTGTAATTTCGCTGCTCGCATCAATTGCGAAGATGGAGCGGGAAAAGATGCAGGAGCGCACGCTAGCTGGTCTGGCGAGAGCACGGAAGTCAGGCCGGGTCGGAGGACGCCCAAAGGCTTCGGAAAACTACAAACTCGTCACCGCCGTCGCCAGGTTGAGGGCGGACGGCAAGAGCATCCGGGGAATTGCGCAGGAGTTGGGTATCGCGGCTGGAACCGTCCTTAAACTGTTGAAGGAAGCTGCCTGACTTCATCTTGATTCATCGTGGCTTGGTGAAGTCTGGTGCACAAAAAGCTACGGCCTAATTGCACATGCTCAAAGTACTGGCACGTTCAAGAAATTCCAAAAGCGGGCAACCCTGGCCCTTGCAGTTGTAGGACTAGCGGATAAGATTCACCAACTCTATCTGCACATCGCGGCGCTCATTCACCACTTCAATCATGGCAGCGTTTATATGCAGCTCCACTGGGCTATAATTGCGCCGAATGCCAGACAGCTCACAGTCCGATCAACAAACACTCTTGAGCCAGGTATTTGGCTGGATCGCTGCCGTGTTAGGATTCGCGTTCGTGGGTTGGGTCCTCTACATGGTGTACGACGCGGCCAAGTATCATTTTTGGGACCGCATCGTGCTTGAGCATTTCGCGAGCATCATCGGCTTGCCTTGCGCGGCCGTCGCTTCGCTGATTCTCGTCCTCGTACTCCGCACCGTGGCAGGGAAAATAGAATTCAAGTTCCTGGGGTTCGAGTTCAAAGGAGCGTCTGGCCCGATCATCATGTGGATACTTTGCTTCTTGGCCGCCGCTCTGGCCATCACTCAGACATGGAACCTCACCTTTACAGACAGCGTCCCTTCGGTTCAAAAGCAAAATCGATAATAAGGCTCGCCGGAACGGCATTCCATGGAAGTCACGCTCAACCAAATTATCAATCAGTTTCTCTCCCTCGCCCCCTCGTCAATTGGAAATACGATTCTTGAACAGGCTTCTGGTCGTCCGATACCCAGCGGATTCGTCCTTTCCCGTAGAGGCTTCAGTGAATGGCGACTGAATTGGGGCTCTTGTCAGCCAGGTTTCGAGTTCATTTCTGCTAACGATGGCTCTGCAACACCGTACTTACCCCGAATTCAGCAGTACAATGTCACAAACCGACAACCCATGCCGGAAGCCTGATTGAATGAAAGGCAGCGCAAGCAAGTGGATTACCTTGTTGTGGACGTAGAAACAGCCAACCAAAACCGATCGAGTATTTGCCAAATCGGAATCGCACGATTTTCGGACGGGAAAATGGTGGACGGATGGCAAAGCCTGGTGAACCCCGCAGTTGAGTTCTCCAAAATCAACATCAGAATCCATGGCATCACGCCAGATACGGTCGCCCGTGCCCCCTTGTGGTCAGAGGTATATTCAAAAGTAGAAAGCTTACTCTTAGGTGCTATGGTGGCAAGCCACACGGATTTTGATTTGACCGCTCTGTCGAATGCCTGCTCGCAGAACGGCATCCCTCTGGTCAAGTACAAAAAGTGGATTGACACGTGTCGGCTAGCGCGTGGAGCATGGCCGGATTTGCCAAATCACAAGCTAGTGACACTTGCGGATCATTTTGGAATTGAGCACAAGGCCCATGACGCGCTTGAAGACGCCAGGGCCGCTGGTGAGGTATTGGCTCTGGCTATGAAGGAACGGTCGGTCGCGATCGAAGACTTTGCCGAATTACCCGGCGAGTTTATCACGAAATTCCCTCCTCGAAAGCGCATTCGCAAGGCTGTCGCTCCACGTACGCTAAGAGCATCGCCAGCCGAGAGAGTCGTACAAGTCAAGTCGGTGGAAATTCCTAGGTCTGCGGTCGTCCCACAAGAGTCCATCGTCAGTGCCCTCCTTCATCTGATTGGGATCAAGTAGGTTGCCGCTACAGACTGCCCACGAATTAAATGCCGCCACGGCAGAGGATATCAAAGCCGTCCTGATGGTTGTTTTTCTTATCCCTCCCATCCCATGGCGCTTTGCGTTCGCGCAATATGTCCCGAAGCATGGTGATCGGTGGAAATGAGCCATGGCGAACTGATACCCAAACCAAAAGAAGTAGTTCTGGATTCATTGAATTGTTTCTTCTTCGCCCAGACTGCTCCGATTTTTCCCGATTATTCGCACTTCTCTCCCGCGTAGACCAGCGTACTTGATTGCCATGCCAAGAAGCGTGTACTCATCTTCTTGATAGTCGGCAGCAAAATCATCTTGATGAAGCATCACCAACTCCGAAACATCGGCGCACATCTTCGAAAATTCGGGAAGCTTCTTTCTGATAGTCGCGATCAGATTCGACTCCCGCTGCATACGCTCTTCGTTTGTCATAGATGTCCTTTCGATGATACGAGGGCAATGGAGAGCAGCAAAACGACGAGAATCTTTTGAGTGTTCATGCTCACATCCTTCGTGGAATGAGATTCACGAGCACGATACTCCCAAAAGCAAACCCGTCAATGGTCCATATCCGACTGGGTGAATCCCTTAGCAGCGAGAGCCTTCCTCCACTCCTCACATACTTTCTCAGCCTTCTTCAAAGTCGGCCACCGCTCCCATTCCGGCCCTTCCCACATGACCTGGCCGTCGATTTCGCTCCATTGACTGTGGGGCTATCCCCGCGTGCGCGGGGGAACCCTCGGCGTCATGAGACCGGTAAGGCCGGTGACGGGTCTATCCCCGCGTGCGCGGGGGAACCTGCGCGTGCACGTGCCACGTGCGCTCTTGCCGGGGTCTATCCCCGCGTGCGCGGGGGAACCGCGGCCGGAACCGCGATCGGCGATGGTGGCCCGGGTCTATCCCCGCGTGCGCGGGGGAACCTGCACGATCCTGCCGCCGATGTGCCGCAGATAGGGTCTATCCCCGCGTGCGCGGGGGAACCTGCACGATCCTGCCGCCGATGTGCCGCAGATAGGGTCTATCCCCGCGTGCGCGGGGGAACCTTAACCTCACGCTTCAGTGGGACGACGATCGCGGGTCTATCCCCGCGTGCGCGGGGGAACCTGCGGAATGCCGATGGGCGTAACGGTGCAAGTGGGTCTATCCCCGCGTGCGCGGGGGAACCTCGCGCGGGTCGAGTCCGCGATTATGGAAGAAGGGTCTATCCCCGCGTGCGCGGGGGAACCACGCTGGCCGCGCATTACAAGGACGCTGCCGGGGGTCTATCCCCGCGTGCGCGGGGGAACCCAGAACCCCCGCACCCCCATAAAAGAGGAACTGGGTCTATCCCCGCGTGCGCGGGGGAACCGGGCCGAGAATCGGGCCGGTGTAGGTTCCCCAGGGTCTATCCCCGCGTGCGCGGGGGAACCGCAGGCGTGGTCAGCGTGTCAACGAGAGCCCAGGGTCTATCCCCGCGTGCGCGGGGGAACCCGATTCCGGCGCTGCATGAGTTCCACGCCGAAGGGTCTATCCCCGCGTGCGCGGGGGAACCATTGCGTAAACGCTCGGAAGCGCCATTTCGACGGGTCTATCCCCGCGTGCGCGGGGGAACCCACTCCACCCCGTCTTCTCCGTCCATCGTGTAGGGTCTATCCCCGCGTGCGCGGGGGAACCGCGAAAAGGGTGTCATGGTGTCACCCTTTTTCGGGTCTATCCCCGCGTGCGCGGGGGAACCGCACCTTGGCAACATTGCCGAATGGCCGGAAAGGGTCTATCCCCGCGTGCGCGGGGGAACCTAGGTGAACTCTCCGATGTGAACCGACTCAAAGGGTCTATCCCCGCGTGCGCGGGGGAACCCTTTACCTGGGAAACGTGGATCGGCGGGAGGAGGGTCTATCCCCGCGTGCGCGGGGGAACCCTTTGGGACGACGATCAGGCCTCCGAATGAGAGGGTCTATCCCCGCGTGCGCGGGGGAACCTCTTCGCTGAGACGCCGGAAGCAATCGCGGCGGGGTCTATCCCCGCGTGCGCGGGGGAACCGAGTCCATCTATTGCAGGCTATGCTCCAGAACGGGTCTATCCCCGCGTGCGCGGGGGAACCTGGCTACTGCGATGTGGATCATGTGACGCATCGGGTCTATCCCCGCGTGCGCGGGGGAACCATTCCGCTCTGCGTAATGATAACAACCTGGAAGGGTCTATCCCCGCGTGCGCGGGGGAACCGCACTGGCACAGCGGGTGTGACTCGACCATTGGGGTCTATCCCCGCGTGCGCGGGGGAACCGTAAACACCGAGATTGCCAAGGCTGCTGCAAACGGTCTATCCCCGCGTGCGCGGGGGAACCCCTACAGAATAACGTGGTGGAACAATGCGAGTTGTCAAAGATCAGATCGGTTTCGCGGCCTGCTGATTCACATCCGGGAGCGGACGCCTGACCAACAACATCGCATCATGTGCAATGATGCTTTTGGGCACCTCCCCCAGAGTTGCAAGTCCGAGACCACCATGGGAACCGGTATCGGCCCAGGTCATGAGGATGCTACCCTTCCCCAAACTGCAATACCAATCCTCCAGTACACTCCAGATGCGGGACCGCACTCCGGCGCTCATGCGAGGATGCGCGTAGACGCCGGGAGCCAGTTCGAGCATGGCTGAGCCGAGAAAGCCTCGGTAGCGAGACTCGACATCGCGCGTGATGACGACCACCATGGGCATCAGTTCGCAGGCCCTCCGGTTTCAGTGGGTTCGTTCCCTTCGATGTGAAGCAAGGTTTTGATCTTGTCGATCATCGACGGAATCACGCTTCTCTGCCGAAACAGTTTGGCGGCTCGTTGACGCACGATCCTCTCCAGAGGCACGGATTTCTGGAGAGATTCCTTGGCGGCCCCAAAGGCAATGTCCAGCGTGATGTCATGGCGATAGAGATCGGCAATGTCCAGCACGAAAGATTGACCCGAGTCCTCGTGTACAAATCCGAGTTGTGGAATGGCGCCGAGAGAGGCGACGGCGACAGAAGCTGCCGCTGCCATGGCAGTTGCCGCATGATTGATTGCTTGGTTCGGCGCATCGCCCGAATCGGGGTGCTCACGGTCATAATGACGTCCATGCCAAGGAATGCCGAACCGGTCGGCGGCGAGCTGATAGCTTCTCTTGATTCGAGCCCCTTCTTGTCCACGTAAGACCTCGATGTCACGCGTAAGGACAAATTCGGCAAACCGCATGGCATACATCGCACGTGCCACCTCCATCCGGCTTTTGGGATTGGCCCAGAGTGCGACTTGGGCTCGCGCGGCTACCGAACTATCCGGCATGAGGGGAGGAGCAGTGTAAAAGCGCACTGCCCCCTCCCCGATGGCCGCGAGAGCACATCCATGCCGGGCAAGCAAACGCAAGGCATCATGAGTCACGCTCGATCCCGGCCCCAAGAGAATGATGGATACCGCTTGATGAGGAATCTGGTAATCGCCAGCCTGCAGTTCTCCGCCACCGGCCGTAATAAAGCGCAGGCACCCATCCTCGACTTCGAGCCGTCCACGGTCAAGCCAGACGAGACCATGCCTGTCGGCATGAGGAATCCGAGCTTTATCAAGTCCCAAGCGGCCAGCAAGCATTCAAGCGCTCCGAGGAGGACGAAGAAGCAACATCCCATAGCCATAAGCTTTATGACGGCCAATGCCTTTTGCCAGCAACTCCTGGAAGCGAAGCGGATCGCGGATGGTAAGTTCCCCCCGCAGGATCGCATCCGGCCCTTCGGAGGCGTGGCCCTTTCGAGCGGCACGGTTTCGGACGAAATGGGCAAGCCGTACCTCGGGCGCAAGCGTTGCGCCGCCTCTAAGCTTTTGGGCTAGCCAATCAGAATAAACAGCCTCCCGCGATCGCCCAGCCTTGAGCATGTTTTCCTCGGTGGAAGACGCTTGTGGGAAACGGCGCATGGCCTCTATCAGGAAGACATCCACCTCTGCTCCTTTGGCGAAGGTGTTGCCGGTCGAATAGGGCAAGGGCTTCATGAGACGGCTGACAGGCCGCAAGCGAGTTTCAAACCCGAGGCGCCGTCCTGACCGCCAACTTTCAGGCATCGACTTGGCCGCAAGTTGCGCAAGATCGCAGATACCCAACACTTCCGGCAAAGCACATGCCTGTGCGGTCTCCAGAAGAGTTGCGGCGTCGGCGTGGCTGTAAGCATAGATGTTGCCCTGCTTCCCAGGCGAAGATACGAGCATACGGAAAGGGTGCAGTGCACCCTTTCCAAAGGTTTCGACAAGTAAATGATGAAGGGCACATCCTTCATCGAAACCAGCATCACGTTCGCTGCCCTTGCGGTCCCGGCGAGTCGTCCAACCGTAATTCCTGGATGCCGCCCAGCGTGCCAATGCGGATAGCGAGATGGGCAGGCGAATCAGATGAAGCGTACTCATCGACTCACCCCCGTCACCGCAACGAAGCCTTCAACAATCATCCGCGTCCCGCCGTGGAGTCCCGTCTTCCAATTGCGCAGATCAGGAAGAGCCTGGATGCGATGGACCTGACTTCCTTCATTCGGACCCTCGGTGAGAGGCCATACAGCTCGCATGGTTTCGTCCTCCCCGCCGACAGACGGAGCCCGGCGCAGTGCCTCATAAGCGGAAGGCGCTGTGACCTCGCCACTCAGGATAGGAGCCGATGGGATGCAGGCTTTACGCCCAATGAAGAGTGGCCGGGCAGGACGGTCGAGCGCTTTGGCGATGGTATCGAGATTGGGCTGCATGTCGGGTGCCTCAAGGCGGAGTGCCACAGTCACGCAGGCATCGGCGTGAAAGAAACGCTGGCGGCGGTGCGGAGAGTCGTAGCTCGCTCCGTGGCGTCCTTCCGGCTGCCCGTAGGTTGTCCAACCTCGGTCGATCTTTTCAAGGTGTACATTCTGCATGTCGGTTAGAAGGCCAAATGGGTTCTCGCGTTCCCGCCGTGCGGCAAAGATAAGCCGGTCCTGCAAACCCTGGTGGTCCGCCCAGTTGGTGCGCTCGAAGCCCAGTGCGTTGGCGATCAATCCGGTGAGCATGGAGGCGGCAGGAAAGTCCCGCGTCACGCCCACCTGGTCGATGGCCACGCCGCCGAAGGCGATCAGCGGGCCCTCCAGACGCAAGATCAGCCAGCGGAACTCCTGCGTCATATCGCTTCTCCAACCCTCTCTGCGGCCCAGGCGGCCAAGTCCGGAAGTGATCCCTTTTCCAATCCAGGCACGCTCTCGTCGGAGAGCGTCAGATACCGACGAGCCTCGCCTGTCTTATAAGCTTCATCCAACTTGCCCAGGTGCTTGCTCAACGCCTCCACGGCTTGGTTTAAGTCCGGCTTGACAGGCTTTCTGAAAGCACCTGCAAGACTGCGCGGCTGACGATCACCTGCTTCCAGCAACATGAAACTGGCCCTGTCATAAGGGGCGGTGGAACCGAGCTTGGCGCCAGGGGAAACCTCAGCGATCAAATAAACAAGGTTATGGACGACGCGAGCTGCGAGTTCCTTGTCTCCACCGCAGTTAGCGAGAAGCCCCGGAAGGTCGACCACTACGTAACCATAGAACAAACCAGAGGTCAGCTCTGTCTCCTGAATGGTGTCCGCGCCGCCATCGTCGGCATCCTCCCTGAGGTCATCCATGGCGGTGAAGTAATCGCTCTCGGTTTCAGCCGCGTGGACAGTGAAAGCGTGTGCCACGTGAACCGGCGCGTCGATATTGGCTGCCGGATCAGATGTCACCATTCGCCCAAAGAGCGCCGACGCCAGACCGCCCGGCAAAGCAGTCTCTTCACGCAATGTCTTGATGTTGTTCTTGAATTCCTTTGCCCACGCGACAACTGCGTCCTTGGCCCCTTTGGCGTTATCGGAAGAGGCGGCCAATCTCTCCGCCTCAGAAGCCAGCCACCGGATTTCAGGGGCCCCGAATAGGAGCGTCTGACGACTCTGCTTTCCTTGGTCGGCCTTGTCGCCGTAAACCGCCTTCTGGAACTCCGGCTCCAGCGCCTGAACTACCTCTAACGGGTACTTCTGTTTCAACGGCTCGATTACCTTTTTTGTAACCAGTTCGCGGGAGCGAAATGCCAGCTCGGAACCGCTGATCGAAAGCAATGAATGAGGGTCCTTGTCGGCCATGCGCCAATGGCGTTTGAGGCATTGGGACGAGATGCGCGTGCGCAGAAATCCGCCGTAAGGCAAACGCTTGGCCAGGCCGCTATCGTCACGATTGAGCAGCGCTGCAGTGTAGGAATGGAGCGTGTGAACTTGCAGGAATCGAATGGTAGACATCAGATAGTTCCTTCCTCGTTCTTGGATTGGTAGGCTGCGCGGTCCAGCCGAGAGTAGTAACAACGAGCGACGTCTTCAAGGTGCGTTGTCTTGTCGGGGTAAAGGAGGAGGCAAGCGATCTCGGTGCAGTTCACGCCACTCCGGGGATTTCGACTGCGAGCCAGCATCCTCGCAATGCGTTCCAGCGATTCCCCACGCTGATCGGCAGGGGTTGCCAGAAAGCGAGCCAGACGCTTTTCGGAAAGCACCGGTGCTGCGTCTGTACTTCTTGATGGCCAGTTGGGGTCCCCTCCGTCACACAAGACCGCGCCCAAACGCCGCTTGCGCTCATGGAGGCGGACCTCGTCGCTGCGATTCCCCCTAGGGGTCAACTCAGCCATGATTCGTACGATCTGCTTCCAGATACCCAACTCGGAATCGGGAAATCCATACTCTGCGGCCATGCGCCAGAACATAGGAGTTCCAGCTTCCTCCGGCTCCAAACGTCGCAACTCCGCGAGTGGGCCGGAATCCAGCCCCAGCAGTTTCTTCGAAATGGATTCGACGGTTTCTTCATGCGTGAACATCGTTTGGTTCCTCAGGGACAGGTGTCAAGAACAGCTCGGGAAAAGATTTCCGAATAGAACGGTTGAAGAACTGACGAGCGCGGGCCTCAGCACGAGGACGAAAGAGACGTGCACACGGGATGGCCGGAAGAGATGCCTCGAAGACCGTTTTCGCCCGCTCGTGAAGCTCTTTGATGAAGCGCAGTCCTTCAGCTTGTTCGGTGTCCGGGCTGGCTTCCTGCGCCTCGAAGCGTGCCCAGAGGTGTTCAAAGAAGATTTCGTCAGCAGCACGATCGATTGCTGTGGATGCATCCTTCGTGTATGTGAAGTGCTCTTTTCTGCGCTTCTCCGCATCTCCTCCGGCAGCAATCAGCGACAACGATCTGCGAAGTACCGCATCGAACTTTTCAACTTCCTCAATTTGTTTTCTGGCCAACTCGTGCAGCCTCTCCCGCTCAGGACCAGCGCTTAACGCTCGGGAAATCTTGCCGCCGATGGGCATGATACGCGACTTGAAACCCTCTGTCTTGCTGTTCCCTCGCGAGAATGCCTGCGCTACGAGGAGCATGGTTCCATTCTCGCCTTCAAATGAAGCGGGGCGTGCCAACAGCGGAATCTTCCAGTCACCGGATAACAGCAGGTCGACCAGCCTGGAATAATTGAAATCGCCGCCCGACAGGGTCAGGCTCTTGCCTTCGGTCTTATGCACGGGCGCCCAGGGGTCGCCCACAACACCATTCAGCTCTTTGGCCGCGATCCGAGGCCCAATCGACGTTCCGCGCCACCCTGTGATACCGTCACTATGCATCGACAGCCTGATGCGGCGGCAGACTTCAATAAACCACAGGTCGAGAGCCTTCAGTGGGAGTTGTTCCCCTTCAGGCCAAGGTGCAAGCCAAGTGAGACCGAGACCACCCGTCGCGGGAAAGCCTATGTACGCATAGTCCTGGCACTCTTCTGTTCTGGAGGCTAACAGTACCTCCAAATCCCGCCGGAACCAAAGCCCTGGGTGAGGCCAAGAGGACTTTGAATCGCCTTGCGGAAGCGGGGCAAGGCCCAACATCGGGCGAGAGGAAGAACCGCCATTCATACGTACTATGCCATAGTTCTTTGCCCCGCTAAACCCTTCGCAGGTTTGGAGCGAGACGAGCGCAAGAATCCAGTCTTCCGCCTCCGCTTTGCGGGCTACGGATTGCTTTAAGTCGTGGTTGCGCGAAGTAATCAACAGATCGAGCGCGTCGGGCGTCGACACGTTTGTATCCAGTTTCAACCCAGTAGGAACGGGCGGCTGCATGAACGCCGGTTTACTCCGGTCGTCCACCACCAGGCACCACGGTTCGTCCTCCGGGAACTCAGGCGTGAGCCCGCGCAATGAACGTGCCCACCCCTCCTCCGTCTGTGGCAATTCGCTGGTGCCCGCTCGATGTAAAGCCAGGGCCGCCAGTTGCACGAGGAACATATGCCAGGCGGGAGCCTGATGGGGGCGAAGAGCAGGGTGACTACTTACTTCATCTCTCGCTAAACGGGCAAGTAATTCGGGAAGGTCTACGGGGTCGCTGGCCGAGGTATGGAAGAGCGGCTCCGTTAACAGATTGAAGGAGGTCCCTGTCACTTCTTTCCTTTCATGAGTCCGCTGCGGTCATAGGTGAACATCCTATCGCCGACCGTCACGGTGAGTAAACCATTGCTGAGCCTCGGATTCACGGGCTCGCGCGTATCCAGCCCCCGCGACCAGTGGGCAGGCAGAGTCAGGCAACTGATATTGCCCCCAAATGGACCAACCACAGGCTCCGCAAAGGTGATTCGGGCACCCTCTTCGCCGAGCCGCGTCCGAATCCGCTCTTCATCCTGCGGGAAAAGGACGTCTGCAAAGGGAGTCTTCACGGGAAGAGCCACAATCTTTGCAGCTCCCATGTCGGCGATTTCCTTGCCGATGACATTGTTACGGTATTCAATCCACTCCTGGCCCATTTCCTGATGCAGTTCGTCGATACGTTCTTCATGCGTTGCACTCTCCACGAGCATGCGGTTCATGGCTGGGAGGCTCCATGCCGGATGCTCAAGAATCAGCCTCCGCGTCAACTCCAGCATGGAAAGATCGCGGTATATGCCGTTAAGGACGCCGCTTTCTCTCCAAGCTCCGAGGCCGTTCTCGAACGCAGGGGGAGGACCAAGCAACTGAGACAGGCCCTTTTCCGGCTGCATGACATAACAGGCAGGTGCTTCGAATCCGCCTGGGCGTGGACGGGAAGAATGGCGGTGAAGGCGGCCGATGCGCTGCAACAAGACATCCACGGGACACAAATCAGTTATGAGCAAGTCCGCATCGATATCCAGGCTTTGCTCCAGCGTCTGCGTCCCGATCACGATCACGCTAGCAGCGCCCCGGTCCTTGGGTGAAAGCGTCTTCTCTACCGCCGCATCAAGGAGTCGGCGGTCCTCTGGAGCGAATCTTCCATGGTGAAGAGCAGGACCATTGGAGACGGATAACAGCAGGGCCTCACCACCCGCTTCCCGGACTGCAGACCATGTGGCAATAGCAACCTTAACCGTATTCCGGATCACGAGTACTCGCGCCCCGTGCTTGGACGCTTCTATAGCGAGTCGCGCACCTTCTTCCGGCGCCATGGTGGGCAAGAGCGTCATGGCCACGGTTTTTTGTTTCTCTTGCCGTGATACGGTCACCGGCTCTCTCCGTCTTTGGCTCCAGAGTGCAGGATAGGGAGCAGTGACAGCTTTCTCAAAAGAGGGGGCCGCGGAGTCAAGCCATTTGATGCGAGCTCGTGAGCCCAATGTCGCGGACATCAGCATGGCGTAGCCACCATAGCCAACGTGCATGCGCAGCAGGTGACTTTGTACCTCCGCCATGTAGCTGTCACTGGCATGCACCTCATCGATCACGAGGAGACTTCGTGAAAGCGCCGCAGCTCGCAGATGGGCGTGTTTCACTTGCAACGCCGCCAGCATGGCCTGATCTATGGTGCCTACCGCTACGACGGCTGCGAGGTATCGTTTGGCACTTTCAGCGGCCCAACGCGCTTCGAGCACCTCATCAGTTACGTTGCCGTCATCATCCCACCGCACCTTCCAGCCTGGGAGGGCCTCACCTTCCACGTCTCCAGCCTTGAAATACCCTGGCACGGCGAGAACGGCCTCGGGTGCCTGGTCGCCCAGGAGATGCTTCAGCATCTTGTTCACTCGGCCGTGCAACTGAACCGCCGATGTGCGTGTGGGCAATGCGAAATATAGGCTGTCTACTCTTCCGGCCTCGAATAGAAGTGCGAAGCGCCAGAAAGCAGCTTCGGTCTTTCCTGAACCGGTTTCCGCTTCCAGGATGACAAGCTGTTCGTCGAGTGGGAATGTCCCGATGAGTAGTTGTTGCACATTGGGCGCGGAGAATCCGGTGATCGTACAGAAATCCATATGCCCGGCGACATTGGATTTCAGTCTCGCAGTGTCTAATCCAATCGAGGAAACTGCAAGCCTCGCCCGTTCTCGCGCTTTGTCGATGTAATTGGGATCGAGCTGGCCTACGAAAGGAAAGAACCGCCGGTCCGAGCCCAGCCAATCCGCAAGCGCCACGAAGCCACAGAAGAGGTGTTGGAATTCGGACCTTGAAGGCAACTTACGGGCATTAGAGGAAAATGCCAATGGAAACCACCGGTGGATCATGGCACCAACTTCGGCCGAAGCTGCAACTGGCTCGTAAATTCCCGCTGACATCCGCACGGCGTCCCAGTGCTTCCCGCCATCGCTGTTCGGCGAAAATGGGCGTCCATGATGCGCAAGTACCGAGAAGAGAAGATTCTGGTCCACACCCCACCGCATTAGGTCGACTACGCAGAGATGCTGGGCAACCATCTTCAATGAATCACCACAGAAGATCGCCGCTGCCTCATTTACGTGGCCGTGACGTGGACCAGGCCACGCATCTTGCGGCCACCCCTTGGCCTGAAACCCCGGATGAAGTTTGCCTACATCGTGCAGGAAACAGAGCACAGTCAGACGCGCCAGGTATTCACGCGACAACGTCTCTCTGGCCGCCTTCTCCAAACGAGCACGGGCGACAGGCAGGGATACTATTGATTCGAAGCATGCGGCAACATCGGCGCAGTGATGGGCCAAGTGATGGAAATCTCCCGTTGCCTGGTCGGCCTTTGCCCATGGAGCGCGACATATGGCTCTTTCCGCTTCCGTTACCATTTTTTCCCTGGCACGCCCATCCGGAGACGCCCCGTAATCTGGCAAGATTATGAGGAATTCATGGATACGATGGCATCGGACTCGAATGCTACGCGTGTCGAACGGGCTTTACAACATCCCAGTTGGCAAAGTCCTGACAGGTGCAGTCTTTCTTATTCCCGCACGGGCACCGATATTACCGTAATGAAGACTTTCCATCAGGTGGCAGTCGAAGAGTCGAGCCACAGTCCGAATACTCAGAACGCAGAAGCTCCTCGACATTAACGCGGGGGCAAGCGCTGCCATGAGCAGTATCTCTTCCGCGCAGCGGGACACCTACCTTACGAGAGGGCATAAATCACAGATGCCGTCATTCCGATACGCGCCGTCGAGGCTGCACGACAGGGTGTCAGGGGTGTGCCGGGTCTCCGGAGTATCATCCGCTTCATCTGTCACGACGTACTCCCTATCAATATTTATTAGGTCCTCCCCTCTCGGCATGGAGATAACGGTGACCCCACAGACCGCCGGTACTCGCGAGACAGCGTTCGCCGATCTGCCTACGCATGATCCCGGGTTGACGAGACCAACGCGCTCATTGATGGGCTCTGAGCGCGTGTTGGCCCACTCTGACCTTTGATAGAACTCGCGGCAAGCGGAAATTTGCTCATGCCGGTCGCTTCGCCCAGGATCAATTTCACATCCCTTCCCACAGTGCGAGCAATTCTCGTTGTAGAGTCGAAGAAGTGCCTTAAACCTCGTCGAGCAGAGGGATTCGGTCCTGTCCGGAGGCCGGTTGCAAGGAGTGGTTCAAAAGGTCTGTTCCAAGGCCCTCGATTTTCGGGAGTTTTTGCAGTCTAAAACATACACCAGACGGTGGTCTACAACGATTAGTCAATGAGCCGCCAGAGGGAAGACTTCCCCCCGTTTTCACGGTTGGGCATATAGTGAACGATAAGATGTCGCTCGACCCACGCGCAGTCCACATCTACACGGACGGTTCCTGCTACCGCAATCCCGGAGGGAGTTCTGGCTGCGCTGCAATTGTTCAGTATCCTGAGCATCTCGGTCGAGATGATGAGCAGATTGTCGATTTTGGCTGTTCGGAAAGCAGCAACCAGAGAATGGAGTTGCTCGCGTGCATACAGGCTCTGAAGTGGATTCGTAAGAATTCCCCTTGGCAGGGCGTTTCGCATGTGCAGATTGTGACAGATTCTGAATATGTGAAGGACAACATTATTAGAGCGCCAAGCTGGCGGAAGAACGGCTGGCGGAATCAATATGGAGAGCCGATAGAGAATAGAGACCTTTGGAAAGAATTCCTCTCTTCTTACCAGAAGGTGGGGACGATTGTTCATTTCGAATGGACAGCCGGAAAGAAGACGCCCATCTTGAAGACCATCGACCGAGCGGCGAAAATTGCTGCCAAGCGTGGAGGACAAGGCATCGACCGAGGATTCAGGCCGGGAATCGTTGCGAAGTCTCTCGTCAAAGGCACGGCAACACGCTTTCCTGCAATCGGTCAATTGGCTGTCATCCGGCCTTACAAGAAGACACTTTTGGGAAAGTCCGAGAACAAGGTGCGCTTCGACGTGTTCTCAGAAGATTCCGGCACGTACACCCAAAGCTGCTACGCTTTTGCATCTCCGGCTCTTGCGGCAGAACTGCATCGCCAGCATGGGTATCGTGTTCGCTTCAATGACACTCCGAACTACCCACAGATTATGGAAATAATCGAAGAGGTCGCGATTCCAAATCGAGTGAACCTTTGACCTGTAGGCGAGAGGACTGAGAAGTCCGCCGTGTGTGGCTTCATGTACTATTGCATGTTCTCGATACCAAGCTCCTTGGTACCACTTTCAGAAGTGAGCCGGTCACTTGGGTGTATATTCTCTCACAGAGACGAGTCACTCATGACGAAGCCCAAAATGGTTCGTTGCCCCGGCAGTGGGCAGAAAGTGGATGGGCCGGATGAGCCGGATGGCACCGTCTTTTGCAGCGTATGTGGAACGAGTTTCCTGCGGATGAACACTACCACGACCGCAGACGGGAAGAGTGAGTTCTCTGTATCGGAGAACACCCGCAGAGCCAATCCAATCCGCCCCATGCGGGCTCGTACCATACCACCGAGAGGGAGGGATACTTCGGGGCGTGATAGGGGCAGACGGTAAGTGCGGAACAGGCCACCGATGATGGTGGCCTGTCGAGAGAAGCAAAGCGCAGATCTAGGGTGAGATGAGCGTACGCCTCTGCGGGAGTCGCGCCAACGGAGATTTGCGGGTTTGAGCCTTTGACAAGCCCGCAACGTCTAGCTAGACTTCTCCTGCGCCACAGAGGAGAGATATTTTCTTATGCGCGGCGAAGACTTCAAAGACATCTTGCGCTATATCGACTTCCGTAGAGTATGGGATGATGTCAGAAAAAAGCTCGACACCCAGTTCTCGATGGACACAGCCGACATAGTAGCAGTCGGCATTCTGATTCTGGCGATTGCCGCTGCACTCGTTGCAGTGATAGTGGGAGTCGGATTTGTACTCGGAAGAGTTGATGGAACAAATGCTCTAAAGATAATCGGAACCTGTGTGGGCGGCTCTACCATTTCCGGTATTGTCGCTGCGCTCGTTGGGCGTAAGAGCAGCGGTCGCCCAGCCCAACCTGTGCGGCGAAAGCAAACCTGAAAAATGCTGAAGAATTTTGCAGTAAATGCGGAGCTATGCTCGCAGCGGTGAACGGAGACAGACATCCTCCGGCACTTCGCTCCATATCTAAGGAAGGAAACTGTTGCAGAAATTCTATAACCCGTTCGGCCTGACCCTTTAAGCGGTCGAGCGCGACTGCTGCCTATTGAGCCAGAGGAGTTGGCATGGGCTTTTGCCGCATCAGTTCCAGCAGAACCGTGCGCAAAAGTGCGCAGTTCGGCAAATCCGCAAGGAACGCAGCTTCTGCGATTGTTTTAACGAAACTCGGTACCTCGCCGCTCTCGAACGCCCAGCGGAGCCAGTCCCGAAGTTCGGGGGTCTGTGGTGGCGGAATAGAGCACAGTCGTACCTCCAATCGGGTGTTAGGACGGAGCAGTTTCTGTCGAGCCTACAGCGGCCTTCTCCGGGACAGCTTCCTTCACCTTCGCAGCAGAAGCTCTCTTGGCGGCTGTTGCCTTCTTGCCAGCAGGAGCTTTCTTGACTGTTGTTTTCTTCGCGGCTGCTGCCTTCTTGGCCGGAGCCTTCTTTGCTGCCTTCTTGGCGGGAACCTTTTTCGTGGCCTCTTTAGCGGCCCTAACCGCCGCCCAACGCTTCTTCTGTGCCGCTGCGATGCGCTTCTTAGCTTCCGCACTCATTATCCGCTTCTTAGTCGGAGCGGCTTTCTTCTCTGGCTTGGGAGCGGCGGCTTTCACAGCCCCCTTGGTCGCTGCCCAACGCTTCCGTTGTGCCGCAGCCATCTTTTCCCGAGCCGCTGCACTGAGTCTCCGATTGGCAGGTTTCTTGGCTGGCGCGGCGGTCTTTCGACCCTGCGAAACGGCCACCAAGGCGCGTGTTTGCTGGAGCCGAGCAATTTCGGCGTCAATTCCTGCAATGAAGTTGTCGATGCTCATCGTGACTATTCTCCCAAAAGCATTCTACTTCGCCAATCCAGCAGCATTGGAATCGCTTTCTCAAAAGCACAGGAACGAGTCATCGTCGGGCGCAGGGAGAATCGCGTTCTGAGAACTTGCGTCACTCGCGTATCCGGTTCGTTGACCAGACCCAATTGACCATCGACTTTTCCCGAGGGCACCGCTCTGAACTATCAAAAAGGCCAGTGAATATGAGATTTCTGCGGCTCTCGGCAGGGGGTCTTCGAACCAGCACGCCCAATGCGTCTTGAGACCAGTGCGGGTGCCGGTTGAATCCAACCAAAACAGCTACGAGTTGCGGTGAGGCTGGAATTGAAAGCATCACTTTCCAGCGGCACCTTGCCGTGTTCCAATGTCAGTCGTGAGCAATCGCCAACCTGTTGTTGTGCAAATGCTGCTCTGCACGCTTGTAATTGCGACTTGCCAACTGGCGTCGGGGCAGGTGAAGTCCATCCTCGTCGGAATTCTTGAGGACAATCCCGGACACTATTCCGGCGACTCTCACTACCGCGATGTGCGAGTTGTTTTTCGCCATGACAAAACAGGTTGGACGGCGTTTCCGAGCGACTGTCCAGACCAAGCTTGTTTGAAGAGCATTGCCGCGCAGTTTCCGCCTCAGGTGAAATGGACGGTTGCGTTCGACGGGAAGAATGTCGGTGAGGTTGAAAGCCGAACCCCGTCGTCCTTTGATTTCTATGCTTCGGTCGGCCAGCAATTGATAGTCGGAACCTCGGATGTACCCACTGTGGGGAAGCCTTCTTCAGACTTCTCTGGATTTCTGGACGAACCTGTCCTCAGGCCTCTCGTGGCCGTGTCTAAACCGAACTATAGTGACCCGGAAAACTGGAAACCCACACGCCCCACTTCGGAAATCATTGCGGCGGTTCGCCAGTCCTACCTTTCCCGGTTTCCAAAAATAGCGAACTGCATAGCACGAACAATTGCGCGACAGAAATCTCAAACCGCCAGTCAAGGTGAGGCCATCTCCGTTCAGAAGCTCTATGGCTCCAATCGGAACTGGTTTCTTGCTGAAGCGCAGTCACGGTATTGCGATGGAGGAGACATCAGGGAATTCTCATCGCGATGGTTTGTTATTACCCCTGAACGGCAAGTGCAGTATCTTGGCTCAAACATGTGGTTGGTTGATGCCGGGGACTATGACAACGACGGGAAATCGGAACTAATCTTCTCGATTGACGACTACGACCGAGGCGGCTATAAGCTGTTCTACGACGACTTCAAGCGAAGAACAGCTTTTGAATTCAGCTACCATTGAGTGTAGCTATGACGCAAGGTTCAAATATACGTGACCACCGACTATCTCAGCTTGAAGGCGGGTTCGCGCCACTGCTCATCTCGTGTTTACACCAAGCGGCGAATGGTCGGTATGGACTGTTCGGGCAGAATGACCATCTCGACCCTGAGCATCAATATTGGAACTGGCCCGAAGCACGGTGTGTTGTTGAGATGGCTGAGGAGATTCGGGCGTTGCGCTCGGAAGCTGGAGAGTTGAACAATCTTGCGGAACGGCTGTTGCACTTCCGGTCGCTTCGCGGCTCCAACGTACCGGGTGAACCTAAACTGGCGAAGGAGTTTCTTCAGGAACTGGCATGAAGGGTTTCGAGCAGCTATGGGCATCTGTAGCCAAGGCTCGCGATGGAGAACAAGTGTCTCCAGAGTTGAAGCCGCTGCTGCACGGTGTCTACGACGACGTGCTGACCAAGGGCAGTGACTTCTCGCTCCTCCGGCGTCAGCGGCGGAAAGTTCCTCAGAGCCACCTTGGTCATCAGGCTTAGCTTAAGCCTTCGGTTCCATATCACAGTCCTTTAGCCAAAACAAAACTACGCCGGGAAGGCCCTCCAGTCACTGTGCAACCAAACTCCTCGCGAGTTCAGGAGCATCGACCGGCCAGAAGCACTCGGGACGCGGTTGATGGACGCGGGGCTCCCCGGCTTTTGGGCGGCAAGTCAGTATTTTCTCGACCCACTGTTTCGGCACCGCATCGCTGCCATAGGCAGCGCCCAAGAGGGCTCCTGCGATGGCGGCATTGGTGTCGGTGTCCCCGCCGCGCATTACTGTGTCCACGACCCCCTCCTCCAAGGACGTGGCGTGGAGCAATTGCCACAAGGCGTTCTGGAACGCGATGAGCACCCAGCCCTGCTGGGTGAGGTAGTCGGCAGGAACCGAACCCGGCGCATCGAGTATCGCCTTCATCAGGGTCTTCTCGACCTTCAGTTCTGTTGCCCAAATCTTGATGCCCTCGTACGTCTCCCGTGGGCTCTTCCGTTTGGAAATCAACTGGGCGATTGCCATCACGAATAATGCGTTGGCTTGGAGGCAGACCGAGTGGGGATGCGTCAAAGCCGCATCTTGCTGTGCAAACCGCGATGTCCTCTCAAGGTCGCGGTTCCAGCAGAAGATGCCCAAGGGGCTAATTCTCATCAAAGCGCCGTTGGCTTGGCTGTCCCGGTTGGGTTTGCCTTGGAGTCCTGCCGAAACAGTGCCCCCGCAGTCAAAGGGATGCGACTTGAGCCAGCACACGTAGGCTCTGCGTGCTTCCTCGGCGTCGTATCGCCGCTCCTTGACCAACAACCTTGCGAGCATTAACGCCATCTCCGAGTCGTCGGTCGGTTGACCAGCAATGGTGTCCCATGTTCCGCCATCGGTCAGTTCTCGAACTCCAGCGGGGTACCGGCGATGAATCTCGGAAAGTGTTTTGAACTCTACGAGCCCTCCAAGGGAATCGCCAGCAAGCTGCCCCAGCAGACAGCCTTCAGCACGCGAGAGGATTTCGGGATTGATGTGCATTTCCAATTTGGTTCCGAACCAACGGCCATTCTTGCTCAGGCACGCATCGCTTCTGTAGTCGTAAGGTCACTTACACCGCTTTCGAGAATCCGCCGTCCGCGCTCCGCAATCTGATATATTCCGTCCTTCTTTTTAGCAATGGCTTTCCCCATGGTGAGGTAAACCAAAGCCCAAGCGACATGGTTTTCAAAGGCCGACTGTGCTGTCTTAGGGTTGATTCTCAGAACGTAATCATTGGACAGTTTCAATTCCTCAGCCACACGCTTGCGAATTTCTTCTGAGCGATGCTCCCCACCATCCACCATTGTTCTCAGGACTGGTAGCAGTAATGGCTGAACTTTCGGCGTAGACATTGGCAACTCTCCTTTCATCATGGGTGTCTTCTCAGTTCTAGCAGCACTTGCCGCAAAAGCGCGTAGTCTTCTAAATCCGCGATGAACGCAGCTTCTGCCACTGCCCTGAGGAAGTTCGATGCTTCGCCGCTTTCGGATGCCCAGTGGAGCCAGTCTGCGAGTTCGGGGTCGGTGGTGGCGGAGTATGGCGATGTGGTGTACTCAACTGTAGGCGACTGCCGACCGAGAATCCAGCCCTCAATCTCGCGAACCGTCTTATCGTCCGGCTCACCAGTCGCACGCTGTTCAAGGCACACTTGGAGCATTCCGAAGAGCCCGACAACGGCGTCGAATGCATCGTCCTCGCCAGTTGGAAAACCGGCTTCAATGGCATTCTCAAGCTGTGGCGTGAGAGCGACCTTGCTACCGCGAGCCCATTCAAGAAGGTTGGAGCCAAACTCTTGCCGCGAATTGATATTCGTCTTACTGGCAAGCAAGGTGCCGGGAAACCAACCGTAGCACTCCGCTGGATAGGTCTCGGCGACGACTGTTTTTCCCGGCATGAATAGGGGCTGCAATTTCCCGTCGAACGGCCAAAGTCGAATGGATTTGTCTTTGAGTGCGGGAGCCAGCACGTCACGCCATCCCACTATTGCGGCTTTGCCCACAGCCTTTGCACCGAGCGTCCAGAACAAGGAACAGGCTTGTCTCTGGCCGTTGCCGCCGCGTTCACAGATGCGAAGCAAATCAAGCATGGTCTCCGCGTCGTGTGCGTCAAGCAGGTGCTGCTGTAAGTGCCCCTCAAGACTTTGATTTGGATAAAACGGGCGATGAGTGGACACCTGCTCTGGCGTGTCGCAAACCGAGTAAAAGTCCTTCCAAACGTCTTGTCCCAACTGCCGGAGGAAGTTCCGGAACTTTGAGATGCCAGCACGCTTCGCATAGTGGGCGGGAACACCTATGGGGAAGTCGAATCCGGCGAACACGGTTCGCAGTGCCCCGGCTTCGGTTCTGAGATACTCTGTGAGCCTCGTCGGTTCGCCGACCGGGGTCGGCCCTGAAGCGGTATAACGCCCATCCGTGCCAAGGGTGGCCTTGGCACACCATCGCTTCGAGGGCTTGGTACCCCAGTCGGCGTGGTACACGAGCGTGGGTTTGTTCACGAGTGGATTGTACGCCGGGAGCCTCTGAGCGGTACCGGCGCGGCCTCATTGCTCCCGAAGAGGAGTAACCAGCCCCGGCGAGTTCAGCCGGAACTTTTTAGGCGGTGACGTTCGGCTACTGCCTTATGAGCCAGATGATTCTTTATGCACGACGGGATGCTTGAACGTCGAGGTTCGTAGCTCATGCGCGTTGTTCCTTGATTCGGCAGTAGGAAACCACAACAAAACCCGCAGATAGCGGTAAAATTCAAGCGAGTCTGCGCTGAGAAAGGAGATTCCTCATGAAATTCGACGTCAAAGCTCTGGCTCTATCGTGTGCAATCCTCTGGGGGGCAGCAATTCTGCTGGTGGGTCTAGCCAACCTGATTTGGGGCAGCTATGCTCAGCATTTCTTGCAGACACTGTCCTCGTTTTACCCCGGATATCATGCAACCCGCAGCATTGGTGAAGTTGTAATCGTGACTCTCTACGCGGTGGCGGACGGCCTTATTGGAGGAACCATCTTTGGATGGCTTTACAACCGCCTAGCGGCATAATCGAAGCCAACATGATGGGCGAATATTGGCGAGTCCCGTGTAGGCGCGTGCTCGGTGGCGGCTGAACGGGTCTCCGCGTGCCGGAGCCCTCGGCAGAGTAACCCTGAGTTCCCGGCAACAGGATTCCTTCTCGGTGGTGACGCAGAGGCAGTGGCGCGATAATTGGCACACGAGCGTTCGCCATGTTTACCGACAAACCTCCTCTAGGCAAAGACCGACTTGGCTTTCTGGAGAGCGACCGCATTAATACCCTCGACTTGCCACAGGACGCAAGACTGCTGCCAGAGATTGCGAAAAACATTGAAGCAGCCATGCAGACCGGCAAGACAACTGAGGTTCGAGTTGCTTGTGCGGAGTTCCTTTCACAAGCCTCTCGCTTCTATCAAATCCCAAATTGCGGCGTCCGGGTGCTGACAGCGCGACCGCTCAAAGGCCGCGAATGGGTGACTGAACTGTTCGGCGACTACGACCCCACGACGATGCTCATACGGTTGTGGATGCGAACTGCGAGAAAGAAAGAAATCACATCGTTTGGGACATTTCTGAGCACGCTCTGCCACGAGTTCTGTCACCATCTCGATTACCACTTGTTCAAGTTCGGCGATTCGTGGCACACGAAAGGATTCTACGAACGCACTGCCGTTCTCTACCATCATGCGCGAGAGACGCCGTACAAACGGCTCTTTTGGGCACCCACGGCCGGAGGGCGTTGGCGGATTGACTGGCCGAGGACGAATAGGGGAGGATGACGGGCTCACTGTTACCTCAAGCACGTAAGACTTGCGGCAACGCCTACGTGTAAAAAGTGTTGTTGTATTCCTTCAGCCGGAGTTTCTTCTCGAACATGTAATGAGTGACTGAACCGTTCTTCACATCGTTCTCTTTGTCCACTTGCAGGTAGTCATCCTCACCCCAGCGTTCGAGCAAAGCTCGGAAGCTGAGCACAACAACGCTGTGGCAAACCACGACCACTTTGAGACCACGGCAGTCACGGACGATGGTGTCGAGAAACGACCGGATACGAATCTTCACATCAGGCCGTGATTCACCACCCGGAGGCCGGTAGAAGTACTTGCCTTCTTTCGTCCGCCGCTTCACTTCCTCGGGATATTTGATTTCGATACCGCGACTGTCGAGACCATCCAGTTGTCCGAACTCAATCTCGCGGATACGCTCGTCCACAATCACTTTAGGTTGGTACCCGAGACCCTCAACGATTTTGTCCATGGTCTGCCGGGTACGCAAGTAGGGCGAAACGTAGATTCTGTCGATGGGGTCGCCAATGTCGAACCGTTTGCGAAGTTCGACTCCGACGCTGAGGGACTGCATCTCCCCGACAGGCGTTAGAGGAGTATCTTGGTCGCGTACACCTTCCGCGAAATCGGCGTACTTTTCCTGAGCCCTAGCGAGCTCACGGTCGGCGTTTCGTTTGGACTCTCCGTGACGAACGATAATCAAATTGTCCGGCCATTTCTGCTCTGTGGCTAGTTGGAGACTTTGCGACATTAAGTTCCTCCAGTTCCTGGCCTCTGAAAGGCGTCGTTACGACGACACATTCCGTGTAGCGAGTCACCGCGCACTTCAAGCTGGCACAATCAATCCCGGTTTGTTGTTCCTTACTCCCGTTTGATTAGCGACCGTTTTCGAGGCGTCCGAAGGTTGCGCTGAATCGCCTAGCCGGGCCTACAAATAGGCGCGGAATGCCCCAATGCCAGGATCCAACAAACCGGTCCCCGTCAGAATCATTGCAAAAAGAGAACACTCGTCTATACTAGCTGAGCGCAGTTTTTCCCTCCCCGCAGACTTCTTAAACGGAGGTCGCCCTCATGCTGACTGGAAAATTGGTGGGTTCCTTTCCGCCAGCTTTTATGATCAAGGCCACAGCTTTATCTGGTTGCCTGATCCTTTGCGTAATCGGATTGCAGGTGGGCGCCCAGCAGTCGGCTCGACCAACATCGACTGCTGAAGCTGGACGTTGGGTTACGAGGCAGGAGAAGGATCTCCTTACGCACGAGACATTGAGCTATGCCGAAACAGTTGCTGACGGCAATCCGCGGGGTCGGATTCGAGTAACTGCAAGCTGCGATCAGGACATGAGACTTGCCTTTTCTTTTTACAGTTTGGGCAAGGGTTTGACTTTGCGGCGGACACGAGTCGATCCATCCCTCGCTCATACGGGCGGACAAGTACTCCCTCTTGCGGTCGATCCCGCGAACGTTTCGAAGGAGTCCCTTTACTGCGTACACATGAGGGTGCGAGTTGGATCAGGTAAAGTGAATGAGTTCATTTCGACCTATTGCGACGATAACACGCATTCCACGATTTCGTTTTTGGGAAACACCTTGGAAATGACCAGGCAGGCAATGGACATGACGGGCAAACTTTACCAGTCGATTCTGCCGTTTCCAGCGCTGCAGCAGGCAATTAAGAACGTGGGGCCGGGCGTTCCGGAATTCCTAACCCGTACGATGAATAGCACGATTTCCAATGGTTTGACGGCCTTCGGCGAGGTACGCATGGGCGACGTGCTCGCCGCAGACTCAATGGGTATTGAGCTCCCATTCACAGACGGAAGCCATTCGGTTATCGAACTGAATCTACGCGATCCGGGATTCCAAGAATACGCCGAGTCTTGCAAGGGGCCGGAAGGCGAAAGTACGGCTCCAACCGCCTTTCATCCCTATCAGGACCTCCAAGAGGCGAGCCGCGATGCACAAATGGCCAACCTTATCGCAGAGGGCGATTCGAAATTTAACTCTGGCAACTACGACGGCGCGATTGATGCCTACGGAAGGGCACTTTCTCTAGAACAACACGACAGCGAACTTGGCCGACGTGCGCTCGCTGCGTCGCTTAGGGCTCAGGAAGCCCAGAAACAGCAAGCGGAATCTGGTAACGTCCGGACAACTTTGTCAGCAAACCAGGTCGCGAATACAGGTCAGGTCCATCCTGCATCCAATGACTCCACTCCACTTGTGCGTGGCGTCGTCGGTGCGCAGCAGCCCGCGTCCCCATCACAGGCCGCTTTGACAGCTCTTTCGACATCCTTACAAGCCTCATCTTCATCTAACATGCCGGATCCAAATAGCCCCGCTCTCAATGGAGAATCTGACCTTTGCAAGGGAGAGTCGGCGCTGCGTTCTCCGACATCGTCGACCCCAATACGCGTCAGATTTATGAACGCAACTGACAGCACTCGAATTGTTTACTGGGTGAGCTATTCCGGCCAGAGAACTCCTTATATGAAACTTTTGCCTCGAACCTCATACACTCAATCGACTTATGCGATGCACATTTGGCTGATTACAGATTCAGCCAATCGCTGCGTTGAGGTCTTCGCGCCGAGACAGAATGATTCCGTCATGTCAATTGAAAGATAACTTCTGTCCCGCCTTGCTCCACGCAAATCTCTGATGCACGTGAATCTGAAGCGAGCTCGTCGGTTGAGACCGTTGAGTTCTCGCGCAATAGTGCCACTGGCATTCCGCCTCGTCGGGTGAATCTGATCCAACACATTTCTTCAAGTCGGCTTCGTCGGCACTACCCGCACGTTCACCTGTCGCTTCCTCGCCAGCCAGATACCGGCAATCAGGCATGCGCCGAGATAGACCATCCCCCGATTGATTCGGAGTATGTGAGCGTCCGGGTCGAACATTAGCGACCTGCGGCCCACTGCTGGTGGTTGGCAAGTTGCTCGGCTCCTTATCTGACGCGGCCCTTGATGAGAGCCATGAACGGCAACCTGCAATGGCGACCGGAATGACGATTCTGGACACCACCGCCGCCAACTGGATTCTCAAATCTATAGTGCAGATCGGATCGATTTTTCGCGACAAGCTGGAAAAAATATCTTCGTGGTCGCCCGTGAGGAGCAAACAAGATGCACCAGAAACCGCTCCGTTCGGGTCTGCATACTCTGACCCGCTGGTTCAGATAGTCAGCATCTACAGCCGAGCCTCCTCACCGGCCTCCGTTCCGCTGCTGACGGATGACCAGTTGATTAGGCCGACCCAGGAAGACTCGGAAGGCAGATATCGGCGCACTTCGGCGTAGAGGCAGCGTTGTTATCAACTCTTCACTCTTACTTCGTTTTCCCTTGACAGTGTTCAAGTATTCAAATGCAATATGAACATTGCAGAATAGATGCAACAAATCTGAAAGGGAGAATAAGACAATGGCAACCAAGAAACCGGCCAAGAAGGCACTCGCGAAGAAACCTGTGAAGAAGGCAACCAAGAAGAAGTAACAGGTAACCCAACCAAAGGCAAAGCTAAGGGGGACGGATCAAACGTCCCCCTTAGTCATTGTGCACCAGGCATGGCGCGTAGCGCGTAAGCGCGACTGAGGTGGCTGTCGTGGTCACTTCGGAGACTTGTTGGGGTTGCGAGAAGAGGAATTAATTGAACGAATCGCTGCCTGGGTGGTTGCACGGCATATCATTGTCAATACTTAAAACTCGTGCAGGTTTCTGAATCCTCGAAGGAACGCGAGGCCGCTCGTCGCTCCTTATCGGACTCGGCCATCGCGATTGACGGTGACCCTGTTCTTCCCGCTGTGCTTTGAATCGTACAAAGCGACGTCCGCCTGCTTGAAGAGTTGTTGCGCATCGTGCGCTGGAGCGGGATAGGTGGCGACTCCGAGGCTCGCAGTCACCTTGGCGTCCAAATTATCGACGGACGTTCCTTCAATCCCTTGCCTAATCCGTGAGGCGACCAGAACACCTTCGTCAATGGAGTGATTTGGAAGAAGAACGACAATCTCTTCTCCTCCGTATCGAAACGCTTCGCCCTTGCCAGCGACGATGGTTCGAACTGTTGAAGCGGCTGATGCCAGAACCTTGTCGCCCACATCGTGGCCGTAGCTGTCGTTGAATGCCTTGAAATTATCAAGGTCTAACATGAGCATGCTCAAAGGAGAACTGCCGTTGGCAGTTTTGAGGAGAGCGGGAAGTCGCAATTCATATTCCTTTCGAGTAGGTATCCCGAGGATCGGGTCCAAATCGACAGTCCTCTCCGCTTCTCCTTTCTTTTGCGCTCGCTGATGGCCAGCCAGAAACAGTCCCAGTTGCTCGGCGGCCTCCCGCTCAGCTTGTTGATATTCAACGAAACTCTTGTTTTCGATTGCTGAGACTCCAGTTTGCGTGGGTACTACCCAATCCTCGGGGGCGACCAAATCCAACCCAGTCGCTACAAGGAAACGGCACCGAACGAGATCATCCCAAGCCCAGTTCAGAGACGCCTTCTCCGCTGCGCTCAAATCGGTTTTTAGCCATCTCTCGAAATCGCCCTGAATACCCCTTCCTATTGCGTTCCATTTATTGACGGCATTCCCTCCTTTTGTAGACGCAACCGCGCATTGAAGCAGCAAGAATCTAAGCACCTCTTCGTTCAGCGGCACAACTCGCGAGCTGATCACAGCATCCCGGATTTGCAAGTCAAGATCGCCAACGAGGTGACGCGTGTAAGAGCCTTCGGCACTTGCGGGGTTATCTTTCAGATCGTTGAGAAGATTGACGCCAAGGTGCACATCCTCGCTCGTGCCTGCTGGACCCAAGAGGCGAAAGGAATATATGTCAGTATCGAAGTCTGAACCTGTCTCGGAAATCGAGACCGTAGGCCATTGCAGTTTGAGACGGGAAACGACAATGCCGTATGCGGGGACTTCAGCGGAATCGATCGGTTTTGAGCCCATAGGGGTTACCAAACATTATCCTAGTTACGGGCTTGGAACTCAATAATGTTGGCAGCCTCACTAGGCTTCGTCCGTGCGGCGCGTGTTCCACGGCGTGCCAGACGAACTCGATCGAAAGCACGAGATGGCCCGAGAAACGAAAATATCATAAGAGTCACGGACTTTCATTTAGTCAACGAGGCAGGTGACACGGTTCTCTGTGATGCGTAGGGAAACAACGTTGCGTTTGATCGCCTCAACGGTCGCCACGAACTTTTGGAGATGCGATGAGAACTCTCACGGAGAACGCTCTTTTGACGGACGCCGAGCTTGAGCGCTTCGGTGACTTCCTCAAGAACTGCCTAGGCGGCAGGGCGATGAACGTCGAGACACTCGACGATTTCTTCGCCGAGCTTATCGCGGGGCCGGAGGTCATGATGCCGAGCGAATACTACCCGGGAGTCTTCGACTGCGAGATATCGGACGCTGCGAGTTCACCAGCCTCGATGAGGCGAACGGAATTCTCGGGCTCATGGCGCGAAACTGGAACGACGATGATCATAAATCGCTTCCCCAGAGTTAGGCTCCAAACAAGCGCGGTACAATCCGTTCGATGCGCGAACTATAAATACAGGGGTTCACCGTATGATCAGTCGTCGATCCTTGCTTGCGAAAGGGACGCGCATCACTGCGGGCGCTGCGCTCTCCCGATTTGCTCTGGCTACTGAGCCCACCTCCATCTCGGTTCGTTTGAGCGAAGAGCATCAGATTGTTGAGGTCCCTCCAGGTTTCATTGGTCTCGGGTTCGAGAAGTCGTCCACAGCGGTTGTAAGCTTGCTGAGTCACACCAACGAAAGATATGTCCAACTGGTCAGGAATCTCGGTGGCAAAGGGGTACTGAGAATTGGGGGCATTGTCGCCGACTTCAGCCGCTACGAGCCCGATGGGATCAGTGCCTCCGAGCCCAAGAACACTGTGGTCACGAGGCAGAACCTGAAGCAGTTGAGAGGTTTCTTGGACGCAACGGGATGGTCCGTCATCTGGAGCCTCAACTTCGGCCAGGGCACGTTGGCAGATGCACTTCGCGAGGTGGAAGACGTCGCCGCGATTCTAGGTCCGGGACTAGATTCCATTGAACTCGGGAACGAGGTAGAAAACTATGGCAATGGCCCAAAGCCACTGAGACCGCCTCCATACACGTTTGAGAATTATCTCGCTGAGTATGACGCGTGGTACAAGGTGATTACGCAGGCCGTACCAGCCCTGCGATTTGCCGCCCCCGATACGGCGGGATCAGTTGAGTGGGTTGAGAAGATGGCTGCGATCCGACCTGCCGAAGTCCAGCTACTTACCACACACTACTACCGTGGCAATCAGCGCCAAGGGTCCGCCGACCAACTCACATACCCGGACCCGAACCTTGGTTCCAAGCTTGAACGCCTCGCCCACGCCTCTCAGAAAAGCGGAATTCCGTGGCGAATGTGCGAGTCCAATTCATTTTCTGGAGGCGGCCTTCCGGGCGTGAGCGATACCTTGCTGGGATCGCTTTGGACGCTCGATTACTTACTTCTCTTGGCACAAAGTGGATGCTCGGGTGTGAACATTGAGACAGGAGTGAATCAGCTTGGGTTTGTCAGTTCTTACTCGCCTATTCAGGATGATGAGAACGGCATTAACAGCGCGGGCACGCCCTATTACGGCATGCTGGGATTTGTAACCGCGCTTGCCCACTCTTCGCATCTACTCCCGGTTGTATTTGATGATCATGGCATCAATCTGACTATATACGTGAGTGGAGAGCCAGGAAGGCCACGCTCAGTGGTTGTGGTCAACCGTGACCCCCGGCAGGATGCGATTGTATCTGTCGTAGAGCTGAGGATTGGAAAAGGGACAGTGTACCGACTTCTTGCACCATCACCCTACAGCAAGACTGGCATCACGTTTGGCGGTGAGGCCGTAGGCGATCACGAGCAATGGACCCCGACAGCCGGTGAGCAAGTTCACAATGGATATTTGAATGTTCCCCGGATGAGCGCTGTTGTTTTTAGCGCTTCCAGTCCGACGCACGCGCCAGAGATTTAAGTGGAGTGAGGGTGGCTGGCGCTCTTGCGGTCGCGTCGTGGGGTACTTGCATTGGAGGTGCCCGATCTGCCGGACTGCGGAAAAGTCTACCTACTCGAAGCCCGCACGGCTGGCCTGCGACATCTGACGCCATAGGCGATTTTGCTACGAAGAGATGCCAGGAGCTTTTTTCTCCGACGACTTCGCCGACGCCTCGAACGCAGCGATAGCATCATGCAGCCGATTAAAGATTCGCGTCGGACCTATCGCCGTTGTCAGGTGATGTCGATCGAAGTCGGATCGCAGGTCCCAAGGCATCCGCGCAAACGCCAACTCGACTCCGGCCTCGTGAAGATTCTTTTCGAGCAACTTCACCACCTGTGCAGCCGTGTAGTCCACATGCGTCATCGCCTCCGCATCCACCACGACCCAGCGTACCGCCGACGGCATCGGCTGCACTACGCGGGATATCTCCTCAAGAAACCGCCCGGCATTGGCATAGAAGAGGGCCGCTCCAAACCGATACAGCACCAGCCCTGGCATAGTGACCACGTTCGGCTCTGCTGGCAGCAGCTCCCAGAGCCCGTTTTCATTCGCGATCAGCACCCCGCTATGCGGGCGATAGCTGTGCCCCACCACACGCAGCAGCGACACCACCATCGCAAGCACGATCCCCTCCTCGACCCCCACCAGCAGCACTACCGCCGCCGTCATCACTGCCAGCGCATACTCCTGCGGGCTCTCGGACCGGATGTCCCGCAACCCCCTGATATCGATCAACCGCAGCGCAACCAGGAACACCAACACGCCCAGCACGCAGGTGGGAAGATATTGGAGCGGCCTGGTCAGAAACAGCAACACCAGCGCCACAACTGCCGCTGTGGTGACCTGAGCCATCTGGCTCCGCCCACCGGCATCCTCCATCATCGCCGTCTGAGTGGGGCTTCCATTTACTACAAACGCTCCGCTCAGCGCCGCCGCGACATTTGCAGCCGAAAGCCCGAACAGGTCGATGTTTTCGTTGATCTCTTCATGGTGTTTCGCTGCATAGACCCGAGCGGTGGCCGCACTTTGGGTAAGAATCATCACCGCGCACGAAGCCGACACTGTCGTCAGCAGTTCCAAATCCTTCCAGCTCATCCCACGAATGCTAAGGAGACCCATCAATCCCAGGTGCGGAAATCCGCCAGCCACCAGCCCAACCGTAGTAATCCCATGACCTGCAAAATCCATCACGGCGCTGGCCGCAATTGCCGCCACCACGGCGACCAACGCTCCTGGCAGTTTTGAAGTGAATCGCCGCAACACCAGCACAAACCCCAGCACCGAAGCTGACACCGCTACTGTCGGCAGATGCGCCTGCGGCAATCCGCGCAGCACCTCCCAAAGCTGTACCACCGGCCTGCGCGAATCCACCGGTACTCCCAGCATCTCGCTCAGTACCGATATCCCCACTTGAAGCCCCACGCCAGTAAGGAAACCGACCAGGACCGTCCGCGAAAGAAAATCCGCTATAAACCCCAGCCGGAGCAGCCGCGCCAGCAGCAGAATCCCTGCCGTCAGGAGCGCCACGATACCTGCCAGAGCCACATACCGCGCCTCCGCCGGAGTCGCCATGCCCGATACCCCACCAGCAAAGATCGCCGCCGTGGCCGAGTCCGCCGCCACCACCAGATATCGCGACGAACCGAAGGCCGCAAACGCCAACGGCGGCAGCAGCAATGTATAAAGCCCCGTCACCACCGGCATTCCTGCGATCTTGGTGTACCCCAGCACCTGCGGAATATCCATCGCCGCCAGTACAACTCCGGCCAGCGCGTCTCGGGCAGCGCGGGTACGTTCGAACGGCCGTAAGCCTCGAAACAGATTCACAGATCTTAACGCTCCTCTTCAACCATCAATGCAGATTCACAAACAACGCCATCAAGAGCTCACCCTTCACCTACATCTTCTTCAACGTCAATACTATTTCGCTCGAATTGTACCGCTCCGCTTCGGTATCAGGAGCCGACGCCGAGTCTATGGCAGATGGGTCATCGCCGAGTGCGCCTCGCGAATCGGAAGCTGAGGGGAATGCGAGAACGACTGGTCCGTAGTTAAACTTGACGAATGCAACTGCTATCGTCACTCATTCCCAATCACGATGACCTGCTGCGCCTTGAACCAGAGCAGCTTGCAGGAGTGCTCCTTGAAATCCTCGCGCCTATCGATGGGGACGACAGGCAGTTCCTCAATCGCCACAACTTCTTCAATGCAAACCCCGACCTCCTTCGTAACTATCCCGTTACGCACGGCGGCGAGATTAAACAAGCGATCTTTGAAGCATGGGTGTGGCTTGAGAGAGAAGGATTTCTCGTTCCGCGAATGGACGACCCCCACGGACTCTGGGTCGATATTAGCCGCCGTGGCCGACGCGCAGCGGGCCGGAAAGGCATAGATTCCTATCGACACGCCGCCATGCTGCCGCGAGCACATCTACATGCCCGGATAATAGCAACGGTCTACCCACTTTATCTTCGAGGCGAGTATGACACAGCGGTTTTCCAGGCTCTCAAAGAGGTAGAGGTCGCCGTCCGCGAGGCGGCGCACCTGAATCCCCAAGATTTGGGGTGCAACCTGATGCGAAGAGCATTTGACCCAAAAGATGGGCCTCTGGTCGACCAATCACAATTGCCAGCCGAGAGACAGGCTCTATCCGATTTATTCGCCGGAGCAATTGGGTTCTACAAGAACCCGACTAGTCACCGGTTGGTCCTGATGACACCGACGAGGGCGATGGAAGCAATCATGCTGGCGAGCCAGTTGCTAAACATCGTTGATGATCGTCGTCGCAGCGAGCCTTGAGTTAGAGCACTTGCATTCAGCCACGCCGAAGTACGATTCCTCCCAACCCGATCTGAGGCGATGCATGACGGTCGTGAACGAACAGCATTACACACCCAAGGAGCTTGCCCAAAAATGGCACCTATCAGCGACGACTATCCGCCGCTGGTGCGACGAACATGGCGGCGTCCTCTTTCTTAACCGAGCGGAGATGATGAACAAGCGCTGCTACCGGACCATCCGAATCCCGCAATCAACCGCCGATGAGATATACAGGCGTCACTTTCTGCCACTGGCCCAGCGCAATAAAGTGCGTCACTGGAGCGAAGCTGCCCCCTTCGGCGGCCAGATGGATGACAAGCTGGATGCGCGACCCACGGTGCGACCCGCCCCGACCCTTCCGGCTCCGGAGGTCACCATCTTCACAAGACACAGACGCGACTGCAAACATAGGCGGGATGCGTTATTCCAGTCCTGCGATTGCCCAAAATCCTTCAGCTTCAGAGACTTGGGAATGCTCCTCACATTGAGATCCGGCACTCACTCCTGGAAAGAGGCTGAGGAATTGAAGCAGAAAGCCATAGGTCTGGTGGTAAGGGGTGAGCGAAGCGATGTCTCGTCTGCGATTACAGATGTCCGGAGTAGGATGCTGCTCAGCCTAGCAGAGGCAGCCATCGATCTTGGTTGCACCGAGGAGGAGTTGCGGCAGATGATCAGACGCAACGGATTGCCCGTGGTGCGGTTCGGCAGATATGCATACCTGATCCGCTCCGACCTCATTTTCATTAAGAGAAGTGGGTCAAAAAACATTGAGAGTCATCGACGATCGTAGCCACGTGGCGGCGCAGGGAACGGTAAAGTGGGATTTCTCACTTCATGATCTACGTTGTGAGTGCCGGAGCTTGGATCACAGGCGCGGAGCCTGCATCCGAATCTCGGATGATCAGTAACGATAGCCCTCTGTTTCGCGGTAAGCAGGACGGAGCGATGTTCGTCGCAGGCGTAGATGGCTGCCGGGCCGGGTGGGTTCTATTCAAAGTTCAGCCACCTTCTCTGAGCAGTGCCGTCGAGATTGTCGACCTCCCGTTGTTCCTGAGGCAGCGCCCGGTAGGACTCGCCTGTATTGGCATCGACATCCCGATAGGACTGCTTGATCGGCCCAGAGCATGCGACGTCGCAGCACGTGATCTTCTCGGCCAGCCTCGTGGGTGCAGCGTCTTTCCAACTCCCTGCCGAGCGGCAGTACAGGCAGCGAACTACAGCGAGGCATGTGAGGTGAATCAGGCCCGGGCCGGTCGGAGAATCAGCCGCCAAGCTTGGGGGATCGCGGCAAAGATAAAGCAGGTGGACGACGTCCTGACGCCGGAGCATCAGCGGTGGGCGTTCGAGGTGCATCCCGAAGTCTGTTTTTGGGGCATGAATGAACGGCGACCGATGTTGCACGTAAAGAAAAGCGCCGCCGGGCTCGTCGAGCGCCGCCACCTCTTGCAAAGCTTTCTTCCTTCCATCGACCGCCACTTGGCAGAGCGACCCCGAGGAGTTGCGGCAGACGACTTGCTCGATGCAGCGGCAGCCGCCTGGACGGCGCTTCGATACGCCAAGGGAGAGTCGGAGAGCGTCTGTCTTCCCGAACGGGACGCCAGAGGCTTGGCCGCCAGCATCGTTTTCTAAACACGATGGCTAATCTCGGGCTTGTCCGCACCGGTGCAGCGCTGATTCCGAGCATCAGAAGGGGTGGTTCACAAACTTCCCCGGGCACTTGGGACCAGGTGCAGCGCTTGCGACTCGCATTTCTGGTCCTCTGGCAGTAAGGATGGCTCTTCACCCCTGTAAATCTCGACACCCTTCTCTGGAAAATCTCCGTCGATCCCGGGCAAATTAAAGAGCATATCGCTAGCGAATATAAACGCCGCCTCCTGGGTCGTGAGCACACGACGCATCTGAGGCAACAGCCGCTGGAACAGCTTGTGGACATCATTTTCGGATGGGGTGGAAATCGCCTCAGTGAGGCGTTTTTCCTCCACCGGCCTCAGCGTCGCTTCGTGCCGCGCGACGTAGCGATCAGCGGTTGCCCTGGGGATGCCACAGTTGCGTAAATACGAAGTCCACTGTCCACTTCGGCCGGTGTGAGCGAGCACAGCTTTCAGCCTGTACAGGCGTTCGGCGAGGTTGCTCCGCAGTTCTCGAAGTTCGTCTCTTGTGCGCCGGGCGGCAATAGCATGGTTCTTTTGGGCAGACCACAAGCTGACAACCTCCTTTATGAGCCCGGCCTCGGCTGCCAGAGGACCAGAGTCGCACAGCAGTTCCTGCTTATACTCCGCAATTTCGTCCTGCACTGCCGTACCTCCTAGCAACCTTGTCTGCACTGCTTCATTAAAGAATGCGAAAGTCAGGATGCCTTGCTTGACAGGAGATCTTGTCAGTTTCACCGGGCGTCACAATGAGTACACGATGATCAGATAATGGAGTCGCCAGTCTTGCAGGTACCTGTTGCCTATCGTCGCGGCGACAGTGTCATTCTCTAGCCTCTTCGCGATCGCTGCCTGCTACGCCTCGATCCTATTCCCGGTGGCTGGGTAGTGAGACAGGAACCGGCGCAAATGAGGGCTGCTCTGCTGCCAAAATGGATGCGTCTTCACGCCTTGGATGGTCTGGCACTCGGCGTTGGTTTACTTGGGGTCGGGGACGGCCACGCGTTAGCGTCAAGGTGACCCAATAAAGAGGGCTGTGTAGTCTCATGCCTCCTTGGCATCGAATGCTGCCGCATCGGAAGCTGAGCGCTCTTGTTGTGACCGTTGTGAGTGTTGTCCATGTTTTCACTTCGCCACTCGTTAGATTTCGAAACTACCCTCACGCGGCTTCAATACTCCATGACCTCCAAGGGCGGTTGTCCATCCGCACGCACGAGCAAGGATTCGCCTGAAAGAACTTAAGCTCGCCCTCGTAGGCCTCATTTGGACCCAGCGTGTAGCCGTCGCCTTCACACAGCTTGCAGTTGGGATCGGTGCTCCGGAGCGGGATCAGTGCCGCGCCCGTGACGCGGAAGTCGGGCGGCGTCTGCTCATGCATTTTAGGCAACACCTTAAGGAGGCGCTCGGGCGAATCCACCCGCGCGGCGGCGGTGCTCCAGTACGGCTTCGCGATCTTCCAATGGTAAAAGACGACGCGGCGCAGGACAATGGGTTCAAGGCCGCCGAACGGCTCCGTAATGGTCATCGCGAAGTCCAGGGCGTCCCAGGGTTCGGAGGAGGGCTCCGGCAGCGCGGCGGCCTGAGGCGTCTTTGGTGAGGGCGCAGAGAATGGTTCAGGCATCGCGAGGCAGCCCCGGGCCGTTACCGGCGCGGCGGGGGTGTTGATCGGTGTCGGAGGAGGCGCGGGGCTCTTCGTCGAGGCCGGGGTCGTCTGGGAGGTCGGCTGATGGATTACCTTCTCGGGAGGGACAGCGCTGTCGTTGCTGTTGTCCTGGCTTGTAGAAAAAGAAAAAGAAGCAGAGCAATCCTCGTGAGGCAATCCCTCTTCATGGTTAGCACTCCCCTGTCCTTCCGATGCGGGGGCTTCGCCCCCCGCGCCCCCTGCGTTTGCGTTTTTGTTTTCGTATGCGTCTTCGTATGGGGGGTGCGTTACATCGCGTGACGGTAACGCGGCGTCACGCGTGACGGGTGTGACGGTGCGTGATGCGTCACGCTTCCGTTCCCGATAATGCCTTGCCCGCTCTGCCCCCATCTGCCTTTTTGCATTTTCGTCGCGCAGATGGTGATACCCCTCGAAATTGAGTATCTGCCAGCCCCAGGTGCGGTGGTCGTCAAGCAGGGCAATGCGACGTCCCTCATGCTCCGGGTTCCTGCTCTCCAGATCGGGCGCGGCCAGCTTCCGCAACGCAGGCTGCACAATTTCCAGTGGCACATTAGTACGACGGCTGATCGCGCTCGCGGTCATGTCCACGATGCCGGTGGGGTCCGCCAGGACAAGCATGTCCATGAAGACGAGCCGGGTGAGGTAGTCCTCAGCGATTGAGGACTCGAAAATCTGGCTAAAAACCTTTGCATACATAACGTTATCTCCTTAGTAAGAGTGAGCACGAAGCTCTTCTTTTGTGATAGTTGCGTCCATTGCCTCCGAACGATACGTGGAAATCTGACCCACGTCGCATTTCGGGCCGCCTGGCAGGTCGCTGACCATGCGTGTGCGGCGATCGATCTGGACGAAGTGTGGCTCGAAGAACCGCTCCCTGGACTTGATGCAGGACAGCTTGAAGATGTCCTGATTCCTCAGCGTGCCTTTATGCCAGCAGCCGATGATCAGGTCGAGATCCCGCGCGGCGTCGGTGTACATCTCCACGCTGCCGAGGTCCGGATACACGCCCCACTCTGCGCCCTCCAACTCGTCAGCAGCCTTCATCCCAGCCTTGTTCGACTGGATCGGTGTGATCACGACGAGCCCGCGTCCGCCCTTGTAATCGAGGCTGAGCGACTGCGCTTTTTTGAAGATGCCCTTGATCTCGTCGTGCATCTTCTGGCCGGTCACGCCGACGTCGAGATGGACAAGGTAATCGACCATCAACACGTCGTAGGGCTTGCCGTTGAGTCCGACTTCAAGCTCGCGGATGATTTCGGCCCAGGTCGGGCAGGTCTTTACGACGATCTCGCCCGGGACGCTCGTCCCATGCTGGAGGTCGTCGATCAGCAAACGCAGGTTGTCCAGGTGTTCCGCTGTGACCCGCTGCGGCTGGCTTTTCCACACACTTGCCGCTGGGAGATTTAAGTCCGGACGCTGGTACGAGTGCAAGAACGACAACTGCCCCCACGTGTTCAGTGCACTATCCTCGCGAGCTATATAAAGGATGCGCTTACCAGACTTCGCCATGGAGTATGCCATCGTGCGAAGCAGCGTCGATTTGCCGTGGTTTGAGAAGCCCAGGATGCCGACGTACCTGATGGTCTGTTGTGGGCCGATCGCCAGCGCTTCGTCAATATGCTTGAAGCCGGTGTAACAGCGGCTCTTAATTGAGTCCTTGAGCCCATCGATCATTGCGTCGGCGCTAAGGTCGGCATTTTCACGCCAAGCACCTTCAGGCGCAACAGACGGCAGGGTGAAGTCTTTCGCCGCGTTCTCCATCAGGAACCGCATCATGTCGTCCGGCCCTGCCATGTTCTTTGTTTTCATCTTCGGGTCGCCCAGGACGCCGCCGACCAGTATCTGTAAGGCGTGCAACAACCCGGCGCGGTGGTATGCGGTCCGGCCAGCGTGAGTGTAGTCATCCATGATCTGTGTCCAGCTACCGGCGTGGATTGCGGTAGCATCCTGTGTCTTGGCTAACTCCTTCAAGCGCAGGGCGAGCAGGTCGTGATTCAGCTTCCCGTCAACATGCCTGGAGTTAAGGATGTAGGCCTCAAGCTGGGCATAGGACGGGTACATGTTGTAACGCTCTGCATAATCCAGCAAGAGGCAAAACAACGGCTTATCCTGATCCTCATTGAGGCAGATGGCCGCCGACCGCAAAGTCTGATGAAAGCCACGCAGCGCATCGTAATCGCCGCGAGAAATGAGTGTATGGATCATATCGGCTGTTGTCATGGGCGCACCGTCCTGACACGGGTAATAATGCCGTGATCACGCAGGTACATGTCGAGACCGGCGTTCGTCTCGCGAAGTCCCTGGATGGCCTTGATCACACCGACAATGTCATCCGCGTACCGCTTCATTGCGGCACCATTCTCGTCGGAGAGACATGCTTGCAGTTCATCGTAGGTGTAAACCTGCCCCTTTGGAGGTGCTGGCTGGAGTGCTGCGATCGCTTCCTGGACCACCTTGTTGAATGTGTCAGTGATCATCATCCCTGCACCTCCGCGTTCCGGATGGTGTAGTGAGTGATGCCGCCGACGAGTTCACGGTGGATACAGCCCTTGCGGACAAGCCGAGTCGCGATCTTGAGCATCGTCGAGGGCGTTGACCCGACCGCAATGGTCAGGTCGGCCAAGGACATCGGTTCCGACGCAGCGGCCAAGATGAGCTTGACCAGCCGTTCGGTGGGTGTGTGTGTAGTAGCTGCCATGTCTCTACTCCTGAGAACGAATTGCGTGCAAATCTTTCTAACCATCACTCCCTTAGTCCGGACGCAAGAATCAGCCTGCCTTTGCCTGTGGAAAACTGCTGTGGCATCGCCACTCGCGAAAAGCAGTGAATTTGGAAATCAGAAGATTAGGAAATAAAGTCAATTGGCACTGAGGTTCCCTAAGCCTGACCACGCGAAGATCGAGGAGGAAGTCGCAGCGGAATTCGATGCACGCGACAAGTCGCTCATCGCAGGCAACGGCGAGTGGAAAAATCGCAAGACTGGCGTGTGTTGCGTCTACGCAGTGGACCGCGCCATCAGCGAGGAGATCACCGTCGTCCGCCGCAACGGCACAACGTCCATGGTGCGCCTGGACGCCTTAGCTGGTGATGGCCTGTACACCGTCACCGCTTCCGGAGGCGGCTGCATGACTATCATCGACCAGCTTCGTGCCCGCAAGGGCTACGTCTCATCCACCGAGACCATCGCCATCCTGGGGATGACGCGCCAAATGCTCTGCTGCTGGGTCACGGAGGGCCGCATCCCCGCAGTCCGGATCGGCCCCCCAACAAGTTCGATCCTGCGCACCTATCCGATTGGCGTGAGGTGCGGCAAACAGGGAAAAGCCTTCGGTCGCGATGACCTAGGTGTGGGTTGACCCAAAACCTGAAACTATCGACCTAATACAATCAGCAACTTACAAATCGTCGCTCCAGAAATATTGAAAGTAAAGAACCGCAATAAGTGAAATTTTCCGAGCCAATTTACACATAAAGTGAAACTGCCGTTTTCAGACTTGGGAAGAGGCGTGGCAGGAAGCGGCAATCGGGCCACAATATGAGCATGGCTCGTGAGCGCAATGCGCAAGCAATATCAAGCGTGGCACGACACCAGCGGGCTTGCTCTGTTTGTGCCCACCAGCAGCGGGAGGAAATCGAGGCCGTCTTCATCGGCTGGCGCTCCCCGGCGGCCATTGCCGAGGAATACGGGCTGGCAGACCGGGCCAGCGTCTACCGGCACGCTCACGCGCTGGGACTGTTCCAAAAGCGCCAGCGGAACATCCGGGCGGCTCTGGAGCGGATCATCGAACGGGCCGATAGCGTTGACGTGACAGCCAGCGCGGTTGTGGCGGCAATCGGCGCATTCGCGAAAATCAATGCAGCTGGGGAGTGGATCGACAGGACGGAGACTACTTCGATGAACGAGCTTTGGGAACGTATGAGCAATCAGGAGCTGGAAGCCTATGCGCAGACGGGGACACTGCCGGAGTGGTTCAAGACCACGGTAGGCGCAACAGAAGATGAGAGCCACCAGAGGCTAGTTGTTGACATCTGATGCATTCATGTACACCAAAGCGCATTGAAATTCATGAGACTTGAGGTCCTATTCGACTGCAGGCCAAAAATTGCTCGACTCAGGCGCATCAGAATGATCGACTTCGTGAGTGGCCATAGTGACTTTCTCTGATTCGACCGGATACTCGACCGAGGCAAATCGTGGACGGCTAACAAATTGATCATAAAGACCATCAAAATCCGGCGAAATCCGAGGTAGTGACTGACGTGAAGCGTCCTCATCGAGGTCAATTCGTTCCAAGACGGCCCCGAAATGCTTCTTAACACCCGCGTTGATTTCCCCGTGGAGCACATCCATTTCTCGATATGTCCGTGCCAATGGTTCGGCTAGCGCGTTGAGCCGCTCAAATAACACATGTCTAAATCCCAGATGAAGCGGATGTTCTACATCTGTTTCAGGCTCACGCAATGTCTTGTCAAGGAGCGCAACCAAATTCTGCGCCAACCTCTTGAAGCGATGAAGCTTCGTCCAAGTTTCGGGGTCTATAAACAGGCGATACTTATACAAGTCGTCTGTCAACTGTGAGACGCCCTTGATGTACGTGTCTGGACCGCCGCCTTTGCATGCGAAAATGAATGCCCTTAGTAGGTCATCCCACCTTGAAACTGTCCTGTTGTGGACTGCGATTTCAGTCGCTTCATTTATCTCCCTGACCTGATTTCGAATCCGATAAATGATCTCCGCCAGTTGAGGATATATCGCCGTTCGGGTCTCGCCGATCGTTTGCAATTTCTTTCTTTCCAAATCAATTCGCGCGTCGTCAAATGCTTTCTGCGCCCGCGCGACACCGTTCATTTCGTCGGCCAGTTTCTGGGTTTCAATCGCCAACTTTGCGACCTCCGCATCAAGACGCGCTCGATTCACGTCCATTTTTTCTCGTTCCAGTCGAAGGGTTCGTGCACTCATAATCGCGCTAAGGAGCGATACTGCTATTGACGTAAATGCGGCGATGAGCGCGAACAGTAGAGGTTGAGGCATAATGAGCATACCTCGTAGAGCATTGAATTAACATGCACTATTCTATTCGAAGACTCTGCGTTCTTGAGCGCAACAATGGATGGCATTGCTAATGGCTCATGATACGGCAAATAAAGGCAAAGAGAGGCGGCTAAGCGCAACAGATTCGGGTCCAAGGCCCGGAGGCTTCCCCCTTGGCTCTGCGCAGTTGAGAGCGGCTGCAAGGGCCTTGCTGGAGGCCAGGAAGGGTGCGGAAGGGGTGGGGATTCTGTTCCGCCTTAAGCGCATCGGGAGTGGGCCCAAGCCTGGCCGGACGGACCGCAAATGCACTTGCCCGGCGCCCCCGGCTGGCACCTTCGCGCTGTGCCGGTGTTTCGAATGAGGCCGGGGGATTTCGCGCTGGGTTCCAGCCTATCGCGGGCCGCTGCCTAGGCCTTGCTATAGCGCCGGTTCACGGGCAAGGTTCTGTCCGTGTTCTGTCCGCGAACCACCACCAAAATGAACCAAAGTGAGCCAAGAGCCAGGCAGGGTTGGTCTGTGTTTGGTTGGGTTTCACTGGTTGGGGTTGTTCAGCGTTCCGGGTGATTTTCCCCTCATAACCCAAAGGTCGCTGGTTCAAATCCAGCCCCCGCAACCAATTTAGTTGCAGAAACTACTAAGCTTGGGAGACGCTGCCTTCCAAGCTTTTCGTGTGAATAGGAGTTAAGCCGTCATTAAGACCGGCGCTCGCTTCTTCCTGTAGCTTCCTTTCAGCTTCAACAACGACTCGCTCAAGCTCCGCGCCAACTGTCCGCGCGGCCTAAAGATTCCGTCCCCATTCGGGCTGTCCGCCGTACACGTAAAGAGTGAACGATCCGGTGATCGCATGGCCGATGCGCTCCTGAATCGTCTTCAATGGAACGCGCAAAGCGTCCAACAGTGAAACGTTGCAGTGCCGGAAGGCGTGAAACCCTGCTTGGGGGATATTCAGGGACTTTAGCAGTGCCGTCAGCTTGCGCTTGCGGTACACATTCATGTCCAGAGGTCTCCCGGTCGAAGCCGAGAACAGGTATTCAAATCCTTTTGTCTTCTGCCGAGTGATTTGCTCCCAAAGCAGAGTGACAAGTTGCGGCGACAGCGCGAGAACCCGAAGAGCATTGTTCGTCTTCGGAGTCTGTTCCTTGCAGTGCCAAACAGAACGACTAACGGTGAGCTTTTCTCCGTCAATATCGGTCAGCTTCAGCCCGGCAAGTTCGCCGCCGCGCATTCCGGTTTCCGCCGCTAGCCAAAAGAAGGCGCGGTGCTCACCTTCGGAAGCTGCGATGATTCTCGCAACCTCTGATAGCGTGAAGAATTTCGCCTTCTTTCTGGGTCTGCGGGGCAGCTTCGGTTTCGGAAGCATTGCATCCACGTATTTCTGTGCAAGAGCGGCATTCCAAATAAGGCTCACCACTCCCCACTGGTTGCGGATGTATTTCGGGTCAAGGCCCTCCGCCATGCCGGATGCGATGAAACGCTGAATATCTCCAGCGTCTATCGTCCGCATGTCCTTCCGTCCGAAAGCTGTCTTCAGTCGTTTCAATGTGCTTCGTGCGCCTGATTGAGTTGAGGGCTTCGACAGAGAAAGGTAATCATGCTCCCAAATCTCCGCGAATGCCTCAAACGTTGCTGATTTCCGTTCTCTTACCGGCGCTGCTAAGGCCATATTCACGCGGTCCACGTATGGCTGTAAGAGCCTTTGAGCTTCCCGCTTGCCGATGGTCTTGTCTCCATCTCTTACCGGACTGAGAACGATTTGATGACGAATGCGCTTTTCTGCGCCGTGAGCTTCTAACACATACTCCGCGTACTCACCAAGCCATGCTGTCTTGCTTTTGTTAAGCCGAACACTCCCTCGTTGGAATCGTCTACGTTGCACTGAATCTCCATTCCGTGCAGTAGAACCAGTCGTGGGACCAGTTTTAGCGGACTTGCCCGCCGCTTTTGGAAAGAAGTTCCGGCGAGGCCTTTCTGTCGGAACAGCTGTTGCTTTTGTATCGTTTACATTTGTATTCTCTTGCATCTATCTATCCATCTAGGCCGATTGCAACGCGCCATCGGAAGACACGTTCACCTAAAGAAGCGCACGGAGCGTTCTCAGGACGATTGCAACGGTGATTTCTTGTCGAGGGGTTAGGGCCTGGTGGAGTTGGTAAGGGCGGTATTCCAAATCTTGCCGTGACGCCCATTATTTGATTCAATCGCTTATGAGATTTCCTCTCCCACAGAGAACCCTTGAACGCCCCTTCGCAAGTGCACCGTATACTTCCATTTCAAAAGGATTGAGGCAAATAATGAGAGTCCGAGGATAATGAAAGTCGAGACTCCAGCTCGTGAAACTCTGCCGCGGCACAAGAGGCCATTCAGCTTCGGCCAAGTCATTGTGCTCTTTCTTTTAATTACAGCCGCAGGACCGTTTGCGGTCACGCTTTGTTCTGTAACTATCCTTCTCTTTGCATTCAGCCATCCGAAGGAGTATCAGATGAGACATGCACCTCCAGGTATCGTCGATCCCCTGAAAGACATAATGTACGGATTAGGTTATCCAGCCGTGCTCGGAACGGGTCTCGTCTTTCTAGCGTTGCACATAGCAAAGCTTCCAAATGGAGTATGGGCAATTGACGATCCAGTAAGCTGCCTTGCCATTGCAGCTGGCAGCTTCTATACGCTGTCGTTCACTGCTCTATCCGAAACCGAGGAGGAAAAGACGAAGCTATCCTACCGATGGCCTGCTTTTATTGTGGATGTTTTTGAAGTCGGCTTGATGTTCTGCTGCTTCTATTTTCTCGGACTTATGGAAGGTAAAGACGCCGCTCCAAACTATCCCATTGTTTACGGAACATTGATAGTGGATGTCATCATTGTTCAACCCGTTTGGCGTTTGGTCGCTGGGATTAAGGTTTCTGCCTATCTTGTGGATCGGGTAGTCGCAACAACGATGTAAGCGTGTCTTTCAGGCCGTCTGGTAAGTGATAGTCGGTTGTGGTGGAATGGGTGGTCGTGTCCACAAGTTTTCGAAGTGGACACGACTGGTTGTGTGGATGAGAGAGGTTAGGGACTGGGGTTG
>Ga0335074_10000304_pt1 | contig 73909 bp, 77 predicted proteins | sample Lox_Sample_23_FD_206715 | JGI IMG/M metagenome (GOLD analysis project Ga0335074, IMG submission 206715) | Soil microbial communities from Loxahatchee National Wildlife Refuge, Florida, United States - Lox_Sample_2.3 | ecosystem: Environmental > Terrestrial > Soil > Wetlands | place: USA...
AGCACCGGATATGATGTCGCCATAAGTCGTGTTGGTTGGTTCGTCGAAGATGAGCGCGGTGCCGTCGCTGATGTTGCTGGTCAGCGTTCCCGCATTGGTGCCGTCGCCCAGCTGCAGCGTACCGGAGGTGATCATGGTCGTGCCGGTATAGGTATCCGCGCCGGTCAGCGTCAGCGTGCCGGGCGTGGCGGACGTATCGTCCTGCGTGAGGCCTCCCGAGCCCTGGATCGTGTTCGAGAAGCTCGCATTGCCCGCTTCGTTGAAGCTCAGCGTGCCGCTGTCGTTGACCACGCTTGTGCCGGCGATCGTGCCGGCATTGGTGCCGTCGCCCAATTGCAGTGTGGCGCTGTTCGCGATGTTCGTGTTGCCCGTGTAGCTGCTGGTGCCCGCGAGAACGAACGTGCCGGGACCCGCGACGTTCAGTGGTCCTGTGCCCGCGATGCCTTGTGCAATTTCGAAAGTGACACCGCTGGCCGTTTCGATCGTGCCGCCCGCTCCGGCAACAGCGACGGCGCGGCTGGAACCGAGCGTGAAGCTCGACGTAACGTCGAGCGTGCCGCCAGTGTTGGTCGTGGAATCGCCGAGCGTCAGATCGCTACTGCCCAGAACCGCGTCACTTCCGATGCTGAGCGTGCTGCCGCCGTACACGGCGGTGGTGCCGCCAAAGTTGTTCGACGTGTTGGTTAGAACAAGCGTCCCGCCACCCGTGAGGTTGAAGCCGAGGTCGGGAGGCGAACCCGCCTTCGAGACCAGCCCGCTCCATGTCGCGGTCTGGCCTGACACGACATCGATGGTCGGAGCAGACGTATGGGAGCCGATGATGAGCTGCTGCGTAAACGTGTCGGTCTCTGTGACCTTGAGTATCGCTCCCGGATCGAGTTGGACGAAACTGTTTGCCGCGCCAAGATTGCTGCTCGAACTGACGGCAAGCGTGGCGTCGTCACCCACGTATGTGCCGCCCGTGTAGCTGTTCGTGCCCGAAAGGGTCAGCGCGCCGGGACCGTTCTGATCCACCTGGCCGGATCCGGAAATATTGCCCCCAACCGTGGTGGCGTTGGGCTCGTTGAATGTCAGCACATTGTTGTCGACGACGTCGCCGGAAAACGTGCCTTCTGTCGTGCCGTTGCCGACAATGAGGGTGCCGGTGGTGGTGATCGTAGTTCCACCGGAATACGTGTTGTTGCCGATGAGCGTGAGCGAACCGGTGCCCCCAGCGCTGTCTGTGAGCGTCAGGCCGCCCGTGCCCTGGATGACGCCGGACCAGGCAACCGCATTGCCATTGGTGTCGAACGTGCCGCCGCCTGCGCCGAGCGTGACGCCCTGGGTGAACGTATCGGCGCCAAGAAACTGCAACGTCGCATTGTTGGGCGTTGCGCTGGTGAAGGTGATGGCGCCGGTGCCGAGATTGGTGTGGGACGAGACGGCAAGCGTCCCGCCTTCGATATTCGTGCCGCCCGAATAGGTGTTGTTGCCGGAGAGCGCGAGCGAGCCCGATGCAAGGTCGACGGTGACCGAGCCCGTGCCGGAGATCGGCGCGGAGAATGTCGATGCTGACGAATTGACGAAGTCGAGATTGCCGCCGGATGCGATCGTCACCGCGTTCGTACCGGTGACGGCGCCGGGGGTGGAATCGCCGATTTGCAGCGTGCCGCCGGCGCCAATCGACGTTGCGCCGGAATAATCGTCCGTGTTGGTGAGAATCACCGTCCCGTTGCCGACGCTGACATTGCCGGCTCCGGTGATCACATTGCTGAATGTGAAGGTCGACGCCGTATTGAACGCAAGCGTCGCGCCGGAATCGACGGTAAAGGTTTGGGTTGCGCCGCCCGTGAATGTTGCGCCGGTGCCGAACTCGAGCGTGCCGGACGATATGGTTGAGTTGCCGGTGAAGGAGTCCGTGCCGGTGAGTTCGGTCGTTCCCGGGCCGATCTGGTTGATGCCGCCGGTGCCCGAGATATTTCCCGTTATGAGGAACGTCGTGGCGGTCGGCGGATCGAAGGCCAGCGTACCGTCGTCGATGATGGCGGTGCTGGCGAGCGAGCCGACATTCTTGGCGCTGCCGCCATTGACCAGGCCATTGCCGATCTGCAGCGTGCCGCCAACGATATCCGTCGTCGCGATGGTATTTGTGTTGTTGGTGAGTATGACGGTGCCGCTGTCGACTTCCAGCGTTCCCTGGCCCTCGATATTGCCCGAGAACGTGTTGTTCGTCGGATCGATATTGTTGAAGTCGATCGTCCCGTTGCTGCTTGCGTAGACGTTGCCCTCGATCGATCCCGTCGTGCTCGTCGCCAGACTGCCGACCTGCAGGATGCCCTGCGTGATCGAAGTGTCCGGAAGCGTCGCCGATCCGCTGGCATAGGTATTGGTCCCGGTCAGGATCAGCGTGTCCGTCGCGCTTCCGGCATTCAGCACCAACGCGCCGGTGCCGCTGATGCCGCCGGACACCGTCGCGGTGGTTCCGAAGTTTTCGAACGCGAGCGTGCCGTTGTCGACGATGACGCTGTTCTGAGTGATGCCGCCGAGCGCGCCGCCCTGACCGATCTGCAGCGTGGCCCCCGAGCCGATGGTCGTGGTGCCGGCATAGGTGTTGCTATTCGTATAGACGACTGTGCCCTGGTCGATCGAGACATTGCCGGTCCCGGATATCACACCGCCATAGTCGAAGAAGTTCGACGTGAGATTGTGAAAGTCGAGCGTGCCGCCGTTGAGGGCAACGTTGCCAGCAGCTGAGATCGATCCCTGCAGCGTGTCGCTGCCGACCTGCAGCGTGGCGCCGCTGTTGATCGTCGTGCCGCCGGAATAATTGTTTGTGCCGATGAGGACGAGTGCGCCGCCGCTGCCGCTGTTGTTGACGGTGAGGGCGCCGGTGCCGGTGAGGCCGCCGGTGAACTGCGCCGTGCTGCCGTCCGTGTCGATCGTGCCGCCGCCCGCGCCGAGCGTGACGGCTTGCGCGAACGTATCGCTGCCGGTGATCTGAAGCGCGCCGTTGTTGGTGAAGGCGATCGTGCCCGTGCCGAGATTGTCGCTCGCGCCGACGACGAGTTCGCCGCCCGCGACGTTCGTGCCGCCGGAATATGTGTTGACGCCGGAAAGCGTGACCGTGCCGGCGCTCAGCGTCACCGATCCCTGTCCGGAGATCGTCTGGTTGAAGGCGACCGAGCCAGGTTCGTCGAAGGTGAGATTGGCACCGCTGGCGATGGAGACCGTGCCACCCGCCGTTGTGATGTTGCCACTCGTTGTGCCGTTGCCGAGTTGCAGCGTGCCGGTGCTGATCGTGGTGCCGCCGGTGTAATCGCTGCTGCCGAGAAAAATGAGCGCGCCTGTGCCGACACTGTTGTTGACGGTGACGGGACCCGTTCCCGTCAATCCCCCGCCGAAGGTGAGGCTGCCGGAATTGACATTGATGGTGGTCGCCCCGTTGAGCGTGACGGGGAGGTTGCTGGCGAAGGTGACGGCGCTGGATGCGTCGTCGGTGACGAATCCGCCACTGGCGATGCCGAAGGTGTTCGAGGCGGCGTTGGTGATGGCCACGCCGGTGTCGAACGTCACCGAGCCGAACGTCTTGCTGATGTCGTAATTGCTCGGCGCGTTGCTACCGGTCCCGGTCTGATCGATGATGACCGTGTCGCCGGCCGCAGGCACGCCAGGCGACCAGTTGCCGGCATCGGACCAGTTCACGGACGAACTGCCATTCCATGTATCTGTCGCGGCGAACGCTGTTGCGGACGACAGCGCAGCGAGCGACGCACCAAGCAGAAGAACCGCCGCCGCGCGCGAAGCGAGGGTCGGACCGGCATCCACTTTTTTTCTGCGTGAAGTCTTGCGACCGACGAACGACGAAACGCGCGCTAACGCGCTGCCCCCGGTATGCATCGTCTACGTTCCCCACTACGCAGACGAAGGCGACGACACTGTCGCTCCCGCCGCGTGCAGGAACTGTGCGCCACCGAATCACCTTGCTCAAGAGAATAATTAATGAAATGTGACCAGGAACGCCATGAGTTTAAGAACTTGCTTAATCATGAGCGGTGGATAAATCCGCCAACGCGAAGGCCCAGGACTGTACAAGACTCGACTATGTTTTGATGGCAGAGGGCCAACGCCATCTTAATTTAGCGAATACTTGACCAAGAAGCGGAAAATATAGCTGAGTTGTCTAGATATCGTGGACTCTGTAAGTGTATGCCCTACAGAATGTGGTGAGCCCATGATGGGTTGTCCGCCAGGGGCCCGCGGATATGGGTCATCGCCGGGCGCGACTTCGCGGCGCCTGCCGATCCAACAGGACGTTTTCCAAGGATATGCTTGTCGGTTCAAATGCTTAAATCTGAAGGTCGATTCAGACCTTCTTGCTGCTCGCCTTGCGCGACCGCGTCTTGGGCGCTTCGACAGGCGGTGCGGCGGCCGCGGCGGCGCGGTCAGCTTCTTCTTTCGCCAGCCTGAGCGCGCGCAGCTTTAATGTTTTTGCGTCCGTCGCGGAGCGCTCACTGTCGATCAGCTGCTTAACCTGCATGTCGCGCTGCTCGGAGGCTGCGAAATGGGTCTGCGCGCGATTCCGGGCGGCATCACGCTCGGACGTCGTTCGTGTATCGGCCAAAACGGGCCTCCTTTCGAAGAGCGAAGCGGGCGGCGGAGAATTCCGCCGCCCCTCCATGCCTTTAGACGGCCTTCAGATTGGTCGCCTTTGCACCGCGCGCGTCGGGCACCACATCGAACGAGACCTTCTGGCCTTCGTTCAGGCTGCGCAATCCGGCCGCTTCCACAGCGGTTGCATGAACGAAAACGTCCTTGCCGCCACCTTCCGGAGAGATGAAGCCGAAGCCTTTGGAAGTATTGAAGAATTTTACAGTCCCGATGGTCATTGAATTTCCTTCGTCATCGGATTTCGCACACGCGACATGCGTATACGACCGCGGGAAAAACGAGAGCATCAGGCTTGGAAGTCTTCGGCTGTTTCGGCGCGCCTTCGAAGCGGGTCGTATCAACGGAAAGCGCTTCGTCTGACGAAGACGTAAGAACCACGTGAGGAAAGTATAGCCCAGTTGCGATCACAAATAAAGTGAAAGACTGGGCGGCCGAAACCCGATTGTTAAGGCCAGCCCAATTCTATTGAATTCCGACCGGGCCTCATTTGTCGTTCAGTGAAGAATGGCGCACCGGGCAGGATTCGAACCCACGACCCCCAGATTCGTAGTCTGGTGCTCTATCCAGCTGAGCTACCGGTGCATGCGGGGCGGCGGAAGTTAGATAGGCGACCTCGTATTGGCAAGCACGAATCCGCGAACCTGCGCGAAGGTCGCGCGTGGCGGGGCTGCGGCGGCTCTCCATGCGCGACAGTGCTCCGGCCACGGACGTTCCGGCACGGCGGGCGTTCTCTCCTAACGTCCCGCCCGGCAGGCATAATTCCCTCGCCATGCGGCCTTTCTCGCCCTTGTATGGCGCGAATTGCGCCGTTAAGACTGCATCCCAGTGCCTCGCTTCGACTCACGTCGCGCGGGCAGGGGTTCCTCGGGCGCCATCAGGCGTCGGGTGGGCGGGCTTTGATCCGCCGGAGCGGAGATCGAATACATGAGGCGATATAAGGCAGCGGCGTCGTCCACGCGGCGGTCACAGGCCCTTTTGGCATTGTTGTTGGGCTCGACGTTGGGCCTTGCGGGCTGCGGCAGCATCGACGATGCGTTGTTCGGCAGCGACACTGATCAAGGTGGAGCGCCGGCCCCTGCCGAATCCGCGCCCGCCGCACCCTCCGCCGGGATGTTGCCAGGCACAGCGTCCAGCGAAGGTGCCATGCCGCAAGCCGCCGCGTCCGCATCGTCCGGCCTCACGCCCGTCACGATTGAACAGGGCTCGGACACCGGCACGGCTGTCGGCCACACGATCCAGAGCCTGCGTTCGGAAGTAGCCGGCATCCAGGACAGGATCCTCGCGGAAGCGCAGCAGCTGAGCGAACTGAAGGCGTCTGCCTTCCAGTCGTCGCAGCAATATCACGAGGCCAAAGCGACCATCACCGCGCGCCTGCAACTCGGTACCACGCGCGGCAACCCCGAACTCGTGGCGCAGTGGAACACTTCGCAATCCGCGCTCGATGCGATGACGGGCAACATCAATTCCATCAACGCGCTCGGCACGCAGGTCTCCGATCAGGCCTCCGCCGCGCATTTCGCGCTGAACACGATCGAGGCCACGTTCAACGTCGCCGGCGCCGTCGATGAAGATCACCGCCAGCTCACCGTGCTGCGCGACGAGACGGATCAGATCATCGTCCTGATAGACAGCCTCCTCACGGACATCTCCGACACCGTGCAACGCCAGACGACCTATGTCGCCAACGAGCGCGCCAGCCTCACGACGCTTGCGAGCGCCATCAAGACCGGCAGCTATTACGGCGATCTGGGTGGCCCGATGAATAACGTGGCGCCGGCGAGCTATATCGGCGGTCCCGTCTCCGGACCTGCGCTGGTGACGATCAAATTCGACCGTACACATGTCGCCTATCAGCAGATCCTCTACACCGCCGTCGCGGAAGCGCTGCAGTCGCGTCCGGGTTCGGGTTTCGCCGTCGTCGCCGTCTCGCCGACGCGCGGCACGGCCGCCGCGGTCCAGCTTGCGCAAACCGACGCGGTGCGCCACGCGCGCGACGTCGTGCGTTCGCTAACAGATATGGGCGTGCCGGCCAACCGGCTCGCCATGTCGTCGTCGACCGATCCCGGCATCGGCTCAAGCGAAGTCCGCGTCTACGTGCGCTGAGCACAGCATCTTTTGTCGGCTTGGGCGATTGCGTGACATACGCCGCGGCCTAAAGTGCCGCCTATGTCCGACACGATAACGTCCGCTTTTGACAAGCGCTCCGGCCTCGCCTTCATCGTGGCGTTCGGCATCGTCAGCCTGTGGGCCGACATGGCGTATGAAGGCATGCGCGCCATCAGCGGGCCGTTTTTGGGAACGCTTGGCGCAAGCGGCGCAATCGTGGGCGCGGTCGCCGGTGTCGGCGAATTGTTCGGCTATCTGCTGCGCCTGGGCTCGGGACGTCTCGCCGAACGCACCGGCGCCTACTGGCCGATTGCGCTTGCGGGCTACACGATTCAGATGGCGGCCGTGCCGGCACTGGCGCTCGCGGGCACCTGGTGGGCGGCCGCGATCTTCATCGTTGTCGAGCGCAGCGGCAAGGCGCTGCGCAATCCAGCCGCCAACACGATGATGTCGCGCGCCGGCGAACATATCGGACAGGGCTGGGCCTTCGGCCTGCATGAAGCGTTGGATCAGACGGGCGCGCTGTCGGGACCGTTGATCGCAGCACTTGTGCTGGCGCTGCATCACGATTATCGCGCGGCGTTTCTGTGGCTGGGCGTGCCGGCGCTGTTCACGATCATCAGCGTCATCACGGTTCGCGCGCGCTTTCCGTATGCCGGCCATATCGCGCGACCCGCAGCGGATGATGACACGCGTGCCGGACTCTCGCGCGCCTTCTGGCTTTATGCGGCGAGTGCTGCGCTCGTCGCGTTCGGCTTCGCGGATTATTCGCTGATCGCGTTTCACTACGCGCAGGCGAACGTCATCGGCCAGGCGACGGTGCCGATCTTCTACGCGGCCGCCATGGGAACATCCGGCGCAGGCTCGCTTGTGTTCGGACGCTGGTTCGACAAACGCGGTTTGCGCGTGCTGGTGCCGGGATTGCTGCTCGGCGTGATCGTGGCGCCGCTCGTCTTCATGGGTGGATTTGCGCTCGCACTGATCGGTACGCTCGCTTGGGGACTTTCGCTCGGCGTGCACGACGCGATCATGAACGCTGCCGTGGCACAGATGGTACCGGCGCATGCACGCGCACGAGCGTACGGAATCTTCACGGCGATCTACGGCGTCGCCTGGTTCGTCGGCAGCGCGATCGAGGGATTGCTCTATGATGTTTCGATCGCGGGACTGGTCGTCGTTGCGAGTGCGGCGGAGCTGGTCGCGATCGTTCCGTTGATGATGACATTGCGTGCTCTAAAAGATGAGTAGGTCAAAATCTAACCGTCATCACCCGGCGCGCGGACAGCGCGTCCGGGTGACCCAATTTTAGGAAGCCGCGATTTTTGCCAACCATGCATCTATCTCCGCAGCGCTCATCGCTTTCGGGTACCACTCTGCCGCGAGATCGTTCCAGTCCGGATTGTTGGTGCGAATGAGAGTGATCTTCCATGTACGAGGCCACTTCTTGAGTCGCTTTTCGCGAAGGATGGCTTCCAGTGCCGTCGCCCACTCCTCGAAATGGACGAGCGTTTTTATGCCGTAGGTCTTCGTGAATCCTTCGATGCGACCTTCCTTGTGTTCAAATACGCGCCGCAGCAAGTCGTTCGTCACACCGATGTAAAGCGTACCCCAAGGACGGCTCGCCATGATGTAGGTGCAGAACTGCCTCTCGCCTGACATGACGTTATCGCCCTCAAGAGAAAATTGGGTCACCCGGACGCGCTGTCCGCGCGCCGGGTGATGACGATAGCGAGGAGATGTCGCGACGGTTTCCGGCATCGGTCGCAAGGTTTGGCGCCTGCCGCCACCGGCGGCCAAATTCCCCCGTTGGCCCCGGCTCCCGCAGGTGCTAACACCCCGGCCGCATGACCGAACTCACCAAAATCCGCAATTTTTCCATCGTGGCCCATATCGACCACGGCAAGTCGACCCTGGCCGACCGTCTGATCCAGTTCACCGGCGGGCTCTCCGACCGCGAGATGAAGGACCAGGTGCTCGATTCCATGGACATCGAGCGCGAGCGCGGCATCACCATCAAGGCCCAGACGGTCCGGCTCGAGTACAAGGCGAAGGACGGCCAGACCTACACGCTCAACCTGATGGATACGCCCGGCCACGTCGACTTCGCCTATGAGGTCTCGCGCTGTCTGGCCGCCTGCGAAGGGGCGCTCTTGGTCGTCGACGCAAGCCAGGGCGTGGAAGCCCAAACGCTTGCCAATGTTTACCAGGCCATCGACGCCAATCTCGAGATTGTGCCGGTGCTCAACAAGATCGACCTGCCGGCCGCCGAGCCCGACCGCGTGCGCCAGCAGATCGAGGACGTCATCGGCCTGGACGCGTCCGACGCGATCCCGATCTCGGCAAAGACCGGGCTCAACATCGAAGGCGTGCTGGAAGCGGTCGTCCATCGCCTGCCTGCGCCCAAGGGGGAACGCGCCGCGCCGCTTAAGGCGCTGCTGGTCGACAGTTGGTACGACTCGTATCTCGGCGTGGTCGTGCTGGTGCGCATCGTCGACGGCGAACTGAAGAAGGGCCAGCGCGTGCGCATGATGGCGTCGGACGCCGTCTACCAGGTCGAGCGCGTGGGCGTCTTCACGCCGAAGCAGGTGCTGATGGATTCTCTCGGTCCGGGCGAAGTGGGCTTCATCACCGCCCAGATCAAGCAGGTCGCCGACACGCAGGTGGGCGACACCATCACCGACGAGAAACGCGGCACGCCCAATCCGCTGCCGGGCTTCAAGCCGGCGCAACAGGTGGTCTTCTGCGGTCTGTTCCCGGTGGACGCCGCTCTGTTCGACGATTTGCGCGAGGCGCTCGGACGTCTCCATCTGAACGATGCGAGCTTCACCTACGAGACGGAAAGCTCCGCGGCGCTCGGTTTCGGCTTTCGCTGCGGCTTCTTGGGGCTCCTGCATCTCGAAATCATTCGCGAGCGCCTCGAGCGCGAATTCAATCTCGATCTCATCGCAACGGCGCCGTCGGTCATCTATCGCATCCACATGACGGACGGCACGGTGAAGGAACTGCACAATCCGGCCGACATGCCCGATCCCGTCCGCGTCGCCTTCATCGAAGAGCCGTGGATCAAGGCCACGATCTTCGTGCCGGACGAACATCTGGGCGCGGTGCTGAAGCTTTGCGAAGATCGCCGCGGCCGCCAGGTCGAGCTGACCTACGCAGGCAGCCGCGCCATGGTCGTCTACAATCTGCCGCTCAACGAAGTGGTGTTCGATTTCTACGACCGGCTCAAGTCCGTCAGCCGCGGCTATGCGAGCTTCGACTATCACATCGAGAGCTACGAAGAAGGCGACCTCGTGAAGATGTCGATCCTCGTCAATGCCGAGCCGGTCGATGCGCTGTCGATGATGGTCCACCGAACGCGCGCCGAGTCGCGCGGCCGCGCCATGTGCGAGAAACTGAAGGACCTGATCCCGCGGCACATGTTCCAGATTCCGGTGCAGGCGGCGATCGGCGGCAAGGTGATCGCGCGCGAAACGATCAAGGCGCTCCGCAAGGACGTGACGGCCAAATGCTATGGCGGCGACGTCAGCCGCAAGCGCAAGCTCCTCGACAAGCAGAAAGAGGGCAAGAAGAAAATGCGCCAGTTCGGCAAGGTGGACATCCCGCAGGAAGCCTTCATCGCGGCCCTCAAGATGGATGCGGATTGACCGCAGGACGCAAACCATGACGAAGACCGTCGCGCTTGTCGATTATGGCTCGGGCAATTTGCGTTCCGCCGAGAAGGCGCTGGCGCGCGCCGCCGCGGAACATGCGACCGGCCATGAGATCGTCGTGACGAGCGATCCCGACGTTGTCGCAAAAGCCGAGCGCATCGTGCTTCCCGGTGTGGGCGCCTTCGCGGACTGCATGCGCGGGCTTTCCGCGGTCGACGGCATGGTCGATGCGCTCAACCAATCGGTGATCAAGGACGCGACGCCGTTTTTCGGCATTTGCGTCGGCATGCAATTGATGGCGCGCGTGGGGCGCGAGTTCGGCGACACGCCGGGACTGGACTGGATCGACGGCGAAGTGGTGCGGCTTGAGCCCCATGATACCGCATTGAAGATCCCGCATATGGGATGGAACGAGCTTCACATCGTGGCGGCGCATCCGGTGTTGAACGGCATCGACGAAGGCGCGCATGCCTATTTCGTGCATTCGTTCGAGTTGCGCGCGGGCGCGCATGTTCTTGCGACGACGGATTACGGCGGCGCCGTCGCGGCGATGGTCGGTCGCGACAATCTTGTCGGCACGCAGTTTCATCCGGAGAAGAGTCAGGCGGTGGGTTTGCGCCTGCTCGCAAATTTTCTTCGGTGGCAGCCGTGATCCTGTTTCCGGCGATCGACCTCAAAGGCGGGCGCTGCGTGCGGCTGAAGCGCGGCGTAATGGAATCGGCGACCGTCTTCAACAACGACCCCGCGGCGCAGGCGAAGATCTTCGCCGACGCCGGATTTCGCTGGCTGCATTGCGTCGATCTCGACGGCGCGTTCGAAGGCCGCTCGGTGAATGCGGATGCGATCCGCGCGATCCGCGCAAGCATCGAGCTGCCGATCCAGCTGGGCGGCGGCATTCGCGATCGCGCCGGCATCGAAGCCTGGCTCGAGGCCGGAATTTCACGCGTGATTCTCGGGACCGCCGCGCTGCGCGATCCTGAGCTGGTGCGCGACGCGGCAAAGGCCTATCCGGGCCGCATCGCGGTCGGCATCGATGCGAAAGACGGCAGAGTCGCGGTTCAGGGTTGGGCCGAGACGGCGGAGATCGGCGCATTGGCGCTGGCGAAGCGCTTCGAAGACGCGGGCGTGGCCGCGATTGTCTTCACCGACATCGCGCGCGACGGCATGCTTCAGGGCGTCAATGTCGAAGCCACGGCGGCACTCGCCAACGCGGTTCGGATTCCCGTCATCGCCTCCGGCGGCATCGCGAACCTCGATGACGTCCGCGCGCTTATGGCGGCGCGGAGTTCCAATATTTTGGGGACAATTATCGGCCGCGCGCTGTACGAAGGTGGAATTGTTCCGCGCGAGGCCATAGCATTGGCGGACTCGTACTAGCGTTCGCCGCGCGCATCCTTAATCCCGCACGACTCCAAAGCGTTATATGCTTTTGTTCAGACGGCGGCAGACATCGTCCAGCTGCTCCAGGGTGCGATAGATGATTTTCAGCTCGCCACCCTTCTCGCCTTTATCCAGAATCTGAACTTTCAGCCCGAGCATATTGGAAAGACTGATTTCCAGGGCTTTGGTGTCGGCGTCTTTCTCGGCCTTTTCCCTGCCCTTGCCGGTGGCCGGCTTTGAACGCTGTTCAGCCTCTCTAACATTCAGCTGCGCTTCGACAATTTCCCGCGCCAGCGCCTCGGGGTCGCTCGCGCCGATCAGTGTTCGGGCATGGCCGGCCGTCAGCTGGCCGGCACGGATCATGTTCTGAACAGCGTCCGGCAGCTTCAAAAGGCGAAGCGTGTTGGCGATATGGCTGCGGCTCTTGCCGACCTGGTGCGCGACGTCGTCCTGCGTATAGGCGAACTGCTCCATGAGCTGGCGATAGGCCGCCGCCTCTTCCACTGCATTGAGATCGGCACGCTGGACGTTCTCGATGATGGCGAGCTCGAGCGACTCGCCGTCGCTGATATCGCGCACCAGAACGGGCACGTCATGCAGCTTCGCCATCTGCGCCGCGCGCCAGCGTCGCTCGCCGGCCACGATCTCGAATGCATCCACCTGATCCTTGATCGGGCGGACGAGGATCGGCTGCAGCACGCCTTTCTCTTTGATCGAGCTCGCTAAATCGTTGAGCTCTTCCGTGCTGAACGACTTGCGCGGTTGAAAGCGGTTGGGCCGCAGGAATGCGACCGGGACGATGCGCGCGCCACGCGGCGGCTCTCCACGTTGCGGCGCCAGCTCGTCACCGATGAGCGCGGAAAGTCCGCGGCCGAGTCCGCGATGTTGTTCCGGACTCATGCGGCGGCCCTCAGTTTTTCGCGTTGGATCATCTCGCCGGCGAGCTTGATGTAGGCCTGGCTGCCCGGGCAGCGCAGATCGTAGACAAGCGCAGGGAGCCCATGGCTCGGTGCTTCCGAAATGCGAACATTGCGCGGAATCACGGTCTTGTAGACCTTATCGCCCATATGGGCGCGCACATCGGCCGCGACCTGGTCCGAGAGCTTGTTGCGCTTGTCGAACATGGTCAGCACGATTCCCTGAATCTCCAGCAAAGGATTGAGGTTCGCGCGCACGCGCTCGATCGTCTTCAAAAGTTGACTTAGACCTTCCAGCGCAAAGAATTCGCATTGCAGCGGCACGACAACGGCATCCGCTGCAGCCATGGCATTTACGGTCAGTAACGTGAGCGACGGCGGACAATCGATCAGAACATAAGAGAAAGACTGGCTCGGCCTCTTGCTGAAGTCTGCGAAGGCGTCCTTGAGCCGATAATTCCGGCGCGGGATTTCGATCAGCTCGAGCTCGGCACCGGAGAGATCGACGGTGGACGGTACAATGCTCAGACCGGGGATTTTCGTCGGCGTCACGGCCTCGGCGATCGTCGCGCCGCCCATCAGGACATCGTAGATCGTGATATTCCGCGCATTGTTGGGAATACCGAGCCCTGTCGAAGCATTGCCCTGCGGATCGATATCGACGATGAGCGTGGGCGCGCCGACGGCGGCCAGCGCCGTGCCGAGGTTAATGGCTGTCGTGGTCTTACCCACGCCACCCTTCTGATTGGCGACAACCAGGATGCGCGGGGGCTTAACGGCGGTATCCATGGCGCAGCTCGCGGATATCCAAAATAATGCCCGAAGGGTCCGAGCGGCTGGGATGCTGCTTAACCGTCATGTTCCAAGACTTATAGGCTTCGGTCAATTCAGCCCCTACGGATTGGCCCTTCAGGAACAGGCATTGCATATTCTTAGCCTGAAAAGGGACCGCATAGGAAAGCAATTGATCGAGCGGTGCACAGGCGCGTGCGGTGACGATGTCAAAAGGCTCGGGCCTCGCCTCTTCGATCCGGCCATTGCGGACTTCGACCGTGACGCCCGTCCGGTGAGCGACCTCCTCGAGAAAGCGGCACTTTTTTGTGATGGCTTCGTAGAGGACAACCCGCACAGGGCCCCGTTCTACCAGCATAATCGCCAGTACAAGCCCTGGAAATCCCGCGCCGCTGCCGAGGTCCACAAGGCTTCGCGCCTCTGATCTCAGAAGCGGATAGAGCTGGGCGGAATCCCAGATATGGCGTTTCCAGACGTCTTCCAGCGATTTCGCGGAGACGAGATTCATCCGCGCGTTCCAGTCCCCGAGAAGGCTAACGAAAAGTTTCAGCCTGGCCAATGTTTCACGTGAAACACCGCTGACCGCCTGGAACTCGGCAGGCCCGAACACCTCAGGAAGCGCGTCTGGCAAGGGAGGCTCGCGCACGGATTGCCGCCAGGACCAAGGTGAGGGCTGCCGGCGTCACGCCGTCAATCCGGGCGGCCTGCCCCAGCGTGGCCGGGCGAATGGTTTCCAGTTTTAAGATCGCTTCGGTTGAGAGACCAGGGATCGTTCGATAGTCAAGGTCTGCGGGCAGAGTCAGCCCCTCGTCCCGGCGGAAAGCCAAGATATCGGCATCCTGACGGTCCAGATACCCGGCATACTGGGCATCGACCTCCAACTGCTCGACCGCCTCGGCCGGAAAAGCCTTCAGTTCCGGCCAGATGCCGGCAATCGTCGCGAACGAAACCCCGGGCAGGCTCAGAAGCTCATGGCCGTTGCGGCGGGCGCCATCAAGCCGGATCGTGACGCCGAAACGCCGGGCCTCGTTTGGAGTCAGATTGAGCTCCCGCAGCCGTGCCCGCGCCCGATCGAGCTTGGCCATGCGGGCCTCGAAGGCCTCCGCCCTGGTGCCGCTGACAAAGCCTGCCCTAATACCGAGCGGGGTCAGCCGCTGATCGGCGTTGTCAGCCCGGAGGCTCAGGCGGTATTCGGCCCGGGATGTGAACATGCGATAGGGTTCACTGACGCCCTTCGTCACCAGATCGTCGATCAGCACGCCGATATAGGCCTGGGCGCGATCAAGGACGATCGGGCGGCTTCCGTCGGCGGCGCAGGCCGCATTGAGACCTGCCATCAGGCCCTGCGCGGCCGCCTCCTCGTAGCCGGTCGTGCCGTTGATCTGGCCGGCCAGGTAAAGGCCTTGAATTCGCTTGGTTTCCAGCGACGGGTTGAGCTCACGCGGGTCGACATAATCGTATTCGATGGCGTAGCCCGGCCGGATCATGGCCGCCTTTTCGAGGCCCGGAATGGTCTTCAAAAGCGCAAGCTGGACGTCCTCCGGCAGGGAGGTCGAAATCCCGTTGGGGTAGATCGTGTCGTCGTCCAGGCCTTCCGGCTCGAGGAAGATCTGATGGGCCTCGCGCGCGGCGAAGCGTACGACCTTGTCCTCGATGGACGGGCAGTAGCGCGGTCCGGCCCCTTCGATCTGGCCGGAATAAATCGGCGCCCGATCAAGATTGGCGCGAATGATCGCGTGGGTATCCGGCGTTGTCCGCGTGATATGGCAGGCGATCTGCGGCGTGGTGATCGCCTTCGTCAGAAACGAGAAAGGCACCGGCGGATCGTCGCCCGGCTGGACAGCCAGAGAGGCCCAATCGATGGTCTTTCCGTCGAGGCGAGGCGGGGTCCCCGTCTTCAGCCGACCAAGCGAAAAACCAAACCGTTCCAATGTATTAGAGAGCCCCAGCGCCGGCGCCTCACCGACGCGGCCGGCTGGGATTTTCTTCTCGCCGATGTGGATCAGCCCGCGCAGAAAGGTCCCCGTCGTGAGCACCACAGCGCCGCAAGGAATCGACCGGCCGCCGTCCGTAACGACGCCCGCGACCTTTCTATCAGCCAGAACCAGGTCTTCGGCGGGCGCTTCCAGGATCTCCAGATTGTCCACCTCGGCGAGCGCGGCCTGCATGGCTTGCCGGTAAAGCTTGCGATCGGCCTGGGCGCGCGGACCACGCACGGCCGGACCCTTGCGACGATTGAGGAGACGGAACTGGATTCCGGCCGCGTCCGCGACCCGGCCCATCAGGCCGTCGAGCGCATCGATCTCGCGGACCAGGTGGCCCTTGCCGAGCCCGCCGATGGCCGGATTGCAGGACATCTCGCCCAGCGTCGCACGCTTGTGCGTAAGCAGCAGAGTCCGCGCACCCGCGCGCGCCGACGCCGCAGCCGCTTCGCAGCCGGCGTGCCCGCCTCCGATGACAATGACGTCGTACCCGTTCATGCGCGCTCCCATAAGACCGCGCGCGGCTGCGGGCAAGTTTCACGTGAAACTGCAAGGCCCGGGACTCTTGTCGCGCGCTCGCGCTTCGGCGACTCTCTGGCAACAACACGTGGGGGCCAGGGGGGAACGTGCTGCGCTGGACGACGCGAATTTTCGGCCTGGCCGCGCTGCTTGTCGCTGCTGCGGTTGTCTATCTTGTCGTTGCCGATCTTCCGAACCGTCCGCAGCCTGCAAATCCGGCCGCGATCATCGCGCGCGCCAAAGACTACGACGTGCGCATCCGCCGCGATCGTTTCGGCGTGCCGCATATCAAAGGAAAGACGGACGCGGATGTCGCGTTCGGTCTGGCTTACGCGCATTGCGAAGATGATTTCCCCACGATCCAGGAATCCCTCCTGGCTGCGCGCGGAACACTTGCGAGCGAGATCGGTTACAGCGGCACCGTGCCCGATTATCTCGTTCATCTCTTCCGGGTGCGGGAAATCGTCGACGCGCGCTATGCGCGCGACATTCCCGCCGATGTGCGCCGCGTGCTCGATGCCTATGCCGACGGCGTGAATTACTATGCAGCGCTTCATCCGGATAAAGTCGCGCCGGGCGTTCTGCCGATCACCGGCAAAGACGTCGACGCAGGCTTCGTGTTCCGCACGCCGTTCTTCTACGGCATCGATCGCGTGATGAAGCACATCACGACGTCGAACGACGACAACAACAAACCACCCGTCGGATCGAACGGCGTCGCGGTTGCACCGTCGCGCAATGCCGACGGCGCCACGCGTCTTCTCGTCAACTCACATCAGCCCTACACCGGACCCGTCGCCTGGTACGAAGCCGTGCTCGAGAGCGGCGAGGGCTGGCACGTCGCCGGCGGATTTTTCCCCGGCTCGCCCTTCATGCTGCATGGACACAATGCACATCTGGGCTGGGCCAACACCGTGAACGATCCCAATCTCGTCACCGTCTATCGTCTCGTCATCAATCCCGCCGACGATCATGAATACAGGCTCGACGGACGATGGGTGCGTTTCGAAGAAAGCGAAGCCAAACTTCGCATCAAGCTGTGGGGCCCGTTTTACATAACGATCCCGCGTGCCGTGGAATGGTCCGTACACGGACCTGTTTTCCGCACCGATCACGGCGTCTTCGCGCTGCGCTATGCCGGGATGAACGAAGTCCGCCAGCCGGAGGCCTATTTTCGCCTGAACAAGTCACGCACGGCGGATGAATTCCGCGCGGCGCTGGCGCTGCAGGCGCTGCCCAGCATCAACTACGTCTTCGCCGACGAGAAGGGCGAGATCGGCTACGTCTATAACGGCCTCTTCCCCGATCGCCGCGCCGGCATCGACTGGACCGGGATCCAGCCGGGCGATCGCTCCGATCTCATCTGGCACGGCTATGTACCGTTCGCGCGTATTCCGCAGATCTGGAATCCGAAATCGGGCTTGGTGTTCAACTCCAACAATACGCCGTTCGAAGCGACCGATCCGGCCGACGATCTGAAACCGTCGGCCTATCCCGCGGCGATGGGCATTCAGACAAATATGACCAACCGCGCGTATCGCGCCGAAGAAACCTTCGGCCGCGATTACGCGATGACCGATGCGAGCTTTCGCGCGCACAAATTCGACGACGCCTACAGCACACGCTCGAAAGTCTCCCGCATCATCGCACAGCTGGTGGCGATCAATCCGGCCGGAGACAAGAACCTCGCGGCCGCGCAAGATCTCCTGCGCAGCTGGGATCGCACGACCGACAGGACAAACCGCGCCGCGGCGCTTGCCGTGCTGACGATGATGAAACTCTACGATTTCGACGACAACCCGACGCATGTGGCGCCGCTCGACGCGTTGCGTCAGACGATCGCAGAACTCAAGACTCATTTCGGCCGCATCGATCCCGAATGGGGTCAGGTCAACCGCATCCGCCGCGGCAAGGTCGATCTCGCCATCGATGGCGCGCCCGACGTCTACCGTGCGGTCTACGGCGCGCTCCAGCCCGACGGCACGCTCACCGCGGAAGGCGGCGATACTTTCATCATGTTTGTGACCTGGGACAAAAACGGAAAACTCTCGTCGCAGAGCATCCATCAATTCGGTTCGGCGACGCTCGATGCATCGTCTCCGCACTACGCCGATCAGACACCGCTTTTTGTCGCGAAGAAAACAAAGCCCGTGCTCTTCACCGAAGACGAACTCAAAGGCCAGATCGAGGCGGATTACCGTCCGGGCGAACCGCACCCAAACTAAAGCGTCCCCAACTTGTCATGGCCGGACCTGACCCGGCCGCCCATCAAACGAAAAGTCATTCGCGCGCAGATGCGCGCGAGATGGCTGGCCGCCTGAAGGGCGGCCATGACAGTCAGAGCGTTGATCACGCCGCCTCCGCCCAGGCGAATTCCGGATAGAACTCCGCCATCATGCGCGCGACATAGTCGCAGAGATTTTCGATTCGCAGCGCGCGCCGGCGCAGGTCGGAATTGAAGAACGGAGTCAAAAGCCCCGCCAGCATGGCGAAGCTGATCGCGTCGACGGCCGTCGGCCTTTCGCCCATCAGATAGGTCTTCTCGCCCAGGAGATTCGACAGCGCCTGCAGCGAACGCAGGCCCAGCCATTCGATCTCTTCCGCGGTGTGCCGGGTGATGCCGTTGGCAAGGAAATTCGCCTTCACGCGCGTCAAGAGATCCTCGCGCAACCGCTCGCGTTGTGCTTCCGGCGCGTAGTCCACGAAATGCGCCGGTCCCTTCGCGAAGTTCTCCGGAATCAGAAAGCGCGTGTAGCCGACCGCGAAGCCGAAGTGATTCTCGACCATGCGCTCGATCGCCCAGGCTTCCGCCCGCGCGCGGCTGTCGAGCCCCTCGTCCAGATCGACCCCGTATTTCCGCTCGATATGGGCGCGGATGAACGTCGAATCCGCGATGCGCTCGCCGCCGTCATCGATAAACGGCACCTGGCCCTTCGGCGACTCGCCCGGCGTCGACTTTTCCTTGCGGTAAGCGAGCCCTGCCATTTTCAGCTGCACCTCGGTCTTCGTGACATACGGGCTGATTTCGGGAAGGCCGAAATTCGGTCCGCCGCCATAAAGAATGATCATCGCTGTCCTCCTCCGCGTCTTGGAGGACTTGTCTAATCGGTGGCTGCTGCCACCATGCTGTCAGCAATGATGCGCGATGGTCTCCTCATGCGCCGCGCCGAACGCCTTTTCGAGATCATCCAGATCCTCCGCCGGGTCCGAAAACCCGTGACGGCAGAACAGCTAGCGCGGGAACTGGAGACCTCGAAGCGCTCCGTCTACCGCGATATCGCCGATCTGATGGCTCAGCGGGTGCCGATCCGGGGCGAGGCGGGTCTGGGCTATGTGCTGGATGCGGGCTTCGATCTGCCGCCTCTGATGCTGACGCCCGAGGAGATCGAAGCGGCGGTCCTGGGCGCGCAATGGGTGGCGCTCAGGGGTGACGTCTCGCTGTCCAAGGCGGCGCAGAACCTCATCGCCAAGATCGCCGAGACCGTGCCGGAGCGCCTCAGGCCCTTCGTGCTCGAACCCGTCTCGGGCATCCCGCCGCATTACACGAGCCTGCCCGACGGTCTCGATCTCGCACGATTGCGCAGCTCCATCCGCCAGGGGCTGAAGCTCGCGCTTAGATATCGCGACGAGCAGAACCGCGAAACCGAGCGCAAGGTCTGGCCGGTGGCCATCGGCTTCCACGAAGGCGTGCGCCTGATCGCGGCGTGGTGCGAACTGCGCAACGACTTCCGCCACTTCCGCACCGACCGCGTCATCGAGGCGGATTTTCTCGAAGAACGCTATCCCGGGCGTCCGTCCGTCCTGCGCGCCGAATGGAAAAAGACACTGCGCCAGCGCGACAAGGACCCGGCGACGCCTTAAAGCTGCGCCACGACAAAATCCGCGCGCGCGCTCACATCCATCTTCGGAACCACGACCGGCCGGTAGCCGAAATGCGCGTAGGTCGCGACAAGGGTTTCATACATCGCCGCCGACTCCTCGAAACCGTGCCGGCGTTCCGCATCGTTCGCGAAAATCTCGCGCCACGGCGGCACGACGAACACCGCCTCGCGATACCGGAAATGCTCGACAGCATTCCGAAGATGTTTCGGAATCTCCAAACCGCGCGCCGACCAGCCGTTCACCTGATCGACGATGCCGCGATCGAAGAACGCGATCCTGTCGCTCCGCGCCGCTTCAATGAGATGATGCAGGGAGCGCGAGATCGTCAGTTCGAGAAACAGATCGACGTTCTCCCACGGCAGCGCGTCGCCGCCGATCAACAGCTGCTCCTTCACCACCTGCCGGCCCGGCTCCTCATAAGTCCCGTAGCCGCGCCGGCCCAACTCCGCCAGCAACGACGACTTCCCGCCGCCGGAACAGCCCGAGAGGATAACAAACTGGTTCGCCCTCCCGGCGACGCGCCGCGGCTCATATTCGGATTCCATTCGCTCCGTCCTCGTCGAAAATGTCTTCGGCGCCCTGTTTGTCCGCGCCACACCCCTCTGTTAGCGTTCGAAACAAATCAACGTTGGGGGACAGCATGCGCTTTTTCGTTTTATTCGCGGCCGCGCTGGTCATCGCAGCGCCGTCCTTCGCGTCCGACAAGACGGACGCCGCGGCGCCCATCCATCAATTCATCGACAGCCTCAACAAGGGCGATGTCCAATCCGCGGGCGCGGTCTATGCGCCTGATGCCAGCATTCTCGACGATTTTCCGCCGCATTATTGGCATGGCGCCACGGCTTTCGCCGACTGGAACCGCGATCTGACGACGTCGATGCAGCAGGGCGGCGGGACGGACCTTGTCGTCAAGCTCGGCAAACCGCGCCATCTCGACGTTACCGGCGACCGCGCCTACGCCGTATTTCCCTCGAGCCTCAGCTACAAGGTCAAGGGCAAGACCATCCACGAGAACGGCTCGACCATGACTTTTGCGCTCGCAAAGCTCGCCGACGGCTGGCGCATCGCCGCGTGGTGTTGGGCGCAGCACTGAGCAAGGCTCCGCAGCTGCAGTCTTTGTTGAAGACAACGGCGATCGAAATGGGTGCGCTGTTGCGGGGTTAATTCCGTATACGGACGAAAATCACCCTGTTCGGCCCTGTTTTTCGACATGCCCGGCGCGACCCAAACGCGCCAAAGTCGCGCGGCGCAAGGGTTAGATGCGCGGATGCGCGGGTGCGAAAAAACGCTCGCCCTGTTCGCAGCCCTGATCGCAGGGCGGCGATGTCATGGCAACAAGAGGCGAACAAGGCCGGCGGGGCTTACTTTCGGAATTATGCGCCTGTCTCAGCAAAGGCCTTTCCACAGATTTACCTGTGGACAGACATCCCGATCTGCTTGCCTATAGCTACTAGATCGAGTGGGAATCGCCCCGCGCGTATGAGAGGCTTCTCATCCCTCTGATCCCAGCCTGCCTCGCCCTTTTCGGCGGGCGAGTAGGCCCCGGGAAAGGAGGACTATCGTGAAGTTCTCAAAAGCGTACAGCGCCGAGAAGACCGTACTCGTACGGGAATATCTGCGTTGCCGGTTGGGAATCTGGCAGACTATCCGCCAGCATTTCCGGAAACCGCGCCGCCCCAAGCAGCGCGGTCTCTAAAGGCCGGAAAACAGCGGGGCGCTCATCCTTCGGGATGGGCGCCTTTTTCATTTAAGCGCGCCGTCTCAAAAAGAGTCGATTCGCCTACGCCGAGGAAATGTACAACAATGGAATTCCATTGCAATTCCATTGTTTGAGCCGATGCCGCAAACAAGCGAGAGTCCACAGTTTTCCATCTCGCTTCCGGTGGAAGCTATTGAAATGATTGAAGAAGGTTTGATCCCATATGCACTTTACGGGAAGAAAAAGGCTACAATCTGCCGGGAGTTGATCCTTGTGATGCTCCGCTCGCCCGAGGTAAAAGCAAACATCGCCGAGGGACGCGCTAAGGCTTCGGCAGCGCACGGGGATGCAGGGGGATAGGCGTGAGCCGCCACTTGCCCGGATACGTGTCGCGGTCAAATTGAACGATTCCGTCCTTACGTCGACAGAAATTGCTGTGCAGCGTCGATACGAGTTTCTTCATCGTCGCTTCCTCAATCGGTCGCCCGAAGCGTTGGAGAATACATGCGGCCAGTTCTTGCGAAGTCATGGCCTCGCCAGTCTCACGCAAAATCTCCAGCGCTGTACGCGTTCCCGCACCCTTGGGAAGCCATGCGGGATCACGCGGAACAGTAATCTTCGGCTTGATGTCGTGGGGATCGAGATTGATGTCGAACAGCTTTAGCACGCGGTCGACGCTTGCGAGATCAGTCTTGAGCGCCATCACGCGCAACTGAGCAGCGACGAGTTCGCCAGCCAGTCGAGCCCGTTTCTCTTTGAGCGCCGTAAGGACGTGGGGCTCTCGCGCTCGCATCAGTATCCGCGCCACGTCGCGCTTATCGGATGATTGATCGCGAGAGACGCAATTGCATGGTACTGCACGCCGTTGCTCTCGCGCCGATGGTCTTCACGCCACGCCATTTCCGACGCGTAAGCGTGCAGATAGCGACCGCCAAGGCGATGATGCACGCCATACTGCGCACGCCGCAGGCGCGAAAAATACGACTCCGCTTGATTGGTACAGGCTCCATTCATCGAATAGGCAATGGAATGATTGATACGGCGCATTTCGTAATGGGCGTGAAGCGCGTCCCATCCGCCAGCCTCGTCCGCATGAATTGTCGAACCGAGCGGCACCATCTCGCGGATCGTCGGAAGCGCATCACTTTCCTTGAGAAACACAAACGGAAGTGTGCGGCCTTTGCGTTCGCGCATCACGACCACGACGCGTCTCTTGCCGGTCTGTTCTTCGGCTGCGCGGCGATCAACGCGCTTCGCCGCTTCATTGTGCGGCTTACGATGTCCAGCGAAATACGCGCCGTCGATTTCGACGGTTCCGGCGGGCTTTACTTGGCTTTGTTCGGACCCAAGCGCTTCGCGCAGTTTGTGCGCCAATACAAAGGCGCTGCGATAATTGCAGCTCAGATCGCGGGAGAGTTGGAGCGCGCTGTGCCCCTTTGCGCTGTTCGCGAAAATTGCAATCGCGAGAAGATAGTCGCGTACCGGGCGCTTGCGATCCGCAAAGATCGTTCCGGCTGTAACCGAGAACTGATAGCGGCAGCCGTTACAATTCCAGACCGGACGCGTGGCGAGCGCCGTCACCTTGAGACAACCGCATTTCGGGCAGTAGGGCTCGCCGCCGTTGTCGGCCCAACGGAGTTTGCGGAAAGTCTCGCGCGCTTCCTCATCCGACATGCGGGCCACAGCGCTCAGAGAGAGCGACTTGGCGGCGCTGGAGAGGAGAAAGGGCTGTGCCACTCGTCATCAATTCCGTTACATCTGTAACGAATATGATGGCGTATCGTGACGTTGTCAATGGCAAAAGTAACGATTATGATGGCAAATCATGCCGCCAAAGCACGACGCCGAATGGACAGCAAAGGTCAAAGGGCTCTTGAAGGCCGAATTGAAGCGGCGCAACGTCACCTATGCGCAACTTGTTGAAAAGCTTGCAGAAATTGGCGTAATAGAAACCGAGGTCAATCTTCGCAACAAAATTGCGCGAGGCGGATTTACAGCCGTTTTTCTGATTCAATGCCTTGAGGCGATAGGTGCTAGCGAGCTCCGGCTTAGTTAGAATCTTGGCGACACAATTCGGCGTCGACCTGAAGCTGATTGCCAAGATCGTTCAATCTGCCGTTTAACCGGTTGAAAGTCGCAGTAATAATCGCCTTGAAGACAACAAAAGCGATAATTGGCAAAAGGATCATAAGCAACGCTGGAGACTTCAGGAACATTATCCCCAAGAGTGTTTGATGGCTCTGATTAACGAGTAATTGCACCTTCGCGCGCGTGTCATTGTTCGGTATTGCGGCGATTGCAGTATCCAAATCGGTTTTGCGCACTTTTACGCCGGCGCGTCTGAGCGATGCCCTTGAAATCATGTGTTTCCAAATCGTCAGTTCATGCGCCAAACGGATGTAGTCTTCTAGAGACTTTCTAATAACTTGATAGTTGCGGTCATTGAACGACAACTCGCCAGATGCGGCCATATCAAACAGCGCGTCGCGTTTCTCGAAAATGACCTGTCTCGCAATATCGGTGCAAATGTTCTGCCACGGGCGGTAATACCCATACCCGACGATGAGGAGAAGGACCGCAGATACAACAGCATCAATCATGTCTGTCACCTCAGCTTGTCGCGAGGATTGGTGCTTCCGTCAGGAAGCAGCCCAGAAGTTGAACGGTTTGGATCAAGCCTCTGTTCTAGGGAGCGAATTCGACCCTGCATGTTCTCGACTTTGCGTTTCCGCAAGTTCCTTTCCAGAAACGCCCAGAACGTAGCCCCTCCAGCCCAAGTAACAAGAAGGCTGAACTTCAAATCTGCAAAAAGCCCTAACGCCATGGAAACAATAACGGATGTGGAGTGTCCGGCGAGAGCGGCGACGCCTTGTTCGGCGACCCCGGCAATTGCCACAATCGCGACCCATCGGACGACTGTGCGGATCGTGGCGTGCGTCTGAAGCAACCGTTGCAGAGCGAGCTTATCTGCCGCCGTCGCCAGTACCGAATTGTCGACCGATACCGCCAAGGATGTGACCCCAATCCGCCGAATCGGCGGCCTTGGAGACGATGTGTCCCACACCACAGGCTTACCGGCAAGATTCTCCAGCCGACGCGTTGGTCTTTCACCTGCTGAGACAGGCGCATAATTCCGCTTACTTTCCGATGCAGAAGTCGCGGAAGATCACATCCAGCAGATCTTCCACGTCGACACGGCCGGTGATGCGGCCGAGGGAGCGCAGCGCGAGGCGCACGTCTTCCGCCATCAGTTCGGGCTGATCGTCGGGTGCTGCGAGCGCGCGCAAGAGCGCGTCTTTGGCTTCCAGCAATGCTTCGCGATGGCGCGCGCGGGTGAGCGGCGGGGCTTCGGATTGCGCATCGGCAATCGCACTGACGCCGCCGGTGAGCGCGGCGACGAAGTTGTCGATGCCCTCGCCCGTCTTCGCCGAGAGGGCGATCTCGCCTTCGCGCGTTGCATGGGCGGCAAGATCGCTCTTGTTCCACACGATCAGGCAGAGTTTGGATTCGACGTCGGGCGTGAGCGCAGGCCGTGCGTCTGTCTGTCCGTCCAGCACCAGCACCACGAGCTCGGCATCGCGGGCACGGGCGAGCGCGCGGCGCACGCCTTCCACTTCGATCGCATCACCGCTTTCGCGCAGGCCCGCCGTGTCGGCGACAATAATGGGATAGCCGCCGAGGTCGAGCTTCACTTCGATGACGTCGCGCGTCGTTCCCGGAATCTCCGACACGATCGCCACGTCGCGCCGCGCCAGCGCGTTGAGCAACGAGCTCTTGCCCGCGTTGGGCGGACCGATCAGCGCGATGCGCAGGCCTTCGCGGATGATCTCGCCGCGCCCGCCGTCGTCGATGTGCCGGGCAATCTCGCCGATGATGGCTTCGATGGCACGGCGCGCGCGCGCGAAGACATCGTCCGGCAGTTCCTCTTCCGCGAAATCGATGCTCGCCTCGACCCAGGCCGCCTGCTCGATCAGCTGCCTCCGCCAGCCCTCGTAGAGAGCGGCCAGCGCGCCGTCGTACTGGCGAAGCGCCTGGCGGCGTTGCGCATCCGTTTCGGCGGCGATCAGATCGGCCAGTCCCTCCGCCGCGGTCAGGTCGAATTTTCCATGCGCGACGGCGCGCCGGGTGAATTCGCCGGGCTGGGCCACCCTCAAGCCGGCCACGCCTGCCAGCGCCGCCAGGATCGCTTCAACGATGGCGCGCCCGCCATGGACGTGGAATTCGGCCGCGTCTTCGCCGGTGAAGCTTTCGGGACCGGGAAACCACAGCAAAAGCCCGGTATCGATGGCCCCGCCGCCCGCGTCGCGGAATCGCCGGAGCGCCGCCCGCCGCGGTTCCGGCGGCTCTCGCCGGGTCAGCGCTTCAACGGCTGCGCCCGCCTCAGATCCGGAGACCCGGACGACCGCCACGCCGGCGCGCCCCGGCGCCGTCGAAAGGGCATAGATCGTGTCCCGCCCTATTTGGATTTGGGCGTCTCCTTGCGCGCCGAGCCTGCCGCATTGCGCGCGCTATCCCAGAGAAACCGCTGGAACTGCTCGACGCCCTGGCTGCCGAGTGCGAACCACTGCTTCATGACCTCTTCCGGCGCGCTCTTTTCCATCGCCGCCATCATGCGCCGCTCGAATTCCTCCACCAGACGCGCCTGCATGGCAGTCAGGTCGGGCAGACCCATCAGCCGGCGCGCCTCGTCCGGCGTCAGATCCATCTCCACGCGCACTTTCATGATTTACCGCCTTCGCCGATCCGGCTTGTGAGCAGCGCGGTTTGCGCGCTAAGGAGGCTGAAGCTAGGGCTAAGCCCCAATCTCCGCAACGCTTTGCGACCTTCACCAGGGTGGAACATGAGCCGCAATCTGCTCGACCAAGAAACGAGCCCGTACCTTCTTCTGCATAAGGATAATCCCGTTCACTGGCGCCCCTGGGGCCAGGAGGCGTTCGAAGAAGCCGAGGCCACCGGCAAACCCATCCTGCTCTCGATCGGCTACACGGCGTGTCACTGGTGCCACGTGATGAATACCGAAAGCTTCGGCGACGCCGACGTGGCCGCGCTCATGAACGAGCACTTCATCAACATCAAAGTCGACCGCGAAGAGCGCCCCGACATCGATCAGATCTATCAGACGGCGGCGACGCTGCTCGGCCATGCCGGCGGCTGGCCGCTCACCATGTTTCTCACGCCGCGCGGCGAACCTTTCGTCGCCGGTTCGTATTTCCCGAAGGAAGATCGCGCGGGCCAGCCCGCTTTCCGGCGCGTGCTGCCAGAAGTCATCCGCCTTTACACCGAACAGCCCGAGCCGGTCGCCGGTACGGTCGCGCGCGTGCAGACGGGGTTTGCGCAATTGTGGGGCCGCGATCTGCGCGGTCCTCTGGACGGCACCGTCCTCGACGCCGTCGCGGTCAAAACTGCGCAGCGCTACGACATCTTCTACGGCGGCATCACGGCGACCCCGAAGTTTCCGACGGCGGGTCTCACCGAATTGCTGTGGCGCGGTTACCTGCGCACCGGCGCCATGCAATTCGCGCAGCTCGTGCAGACGACGCTCGACAATATCTGCCTCGGCGGCCTCTACGATCACGTCGGCGGCGGCTTCTACCGCTATTGCGTCGACGAGCGCTGGTTCACGCCGCATTTCGAGAAGATGCTCTACGACAATGCCATGCTCGTCGATATTCTGACGCTCGTCACCCAGCACAATCGCCTGCACCATTATGTAGACCACATCGAAGACACCATCGGCTGGCTGTTCCGCGAAATGATGGTGGGCGACGCGTTTGCTTCGAGCATCGACGCCGATTCCGAAGGCGAAGAAGGCCGCTATTACACCTGGACGGAAGCCGAAATCGACGCGGCCCTGATGGGCACGTTCGTGCAGCGCTTCAAGGACGCCTACGGCGTACGCCGCGAAGGCAATTTCCAGGGCCGCACGATCCTCCACCGCTTCGGCCGTCTCGCCTTCCCGCTGCCCGAAGCCGATGAGGCTCTGCTGAAGAAACAGCGCCAGCTTCTTCTCGCAGCGCGCATGAAACGCGCGGCGCCGCTACGCGACGACAAGGTGCTGGCCGACTGGAACGGCATGATGATCGCGAGCCTCGCGCATGCCGGCAGCGTGTTCCGCAGAGCCGATTGGGTGACGGCCGCCATCAAGGCGTTCGACTTCGTCGTGAAGACGCTGGGCGACGGCGATCGCCTCTATCACTCCTGGCGCGACGGCAAGCGCGGCTATACCGGCTTCGCCGACGACTATGCGCAGATGGCGCGCGCGGCGCTGGCGCTGTGGGAAGTCACCGGCGAGAAGCGTTTCCTCGAACGTTGCGAGGCCTGGGTTCGCACGCTGAACGAGCATTTCTGGGACAGCCAGAACGGCGGCTATTTCTACACGGCCGACGATTCCGAGCCGCTCATCTTCCGCGCCCGCATGGTGTTCGATCAGAACGCGCCCAGCGGCAACGGCACGATGGTGGGGCTGCTCGCGCAACTCTTCATGGTCACAGCCGATCAGGGCTATCGCGACCGCTGCAACGCGCTCATTCAGGCGTTCTCCGGCGAAGTCGGCCGCGCGTTCATCTCCATGGGCACGTTCATAAACGGTCTCGATGTGACATTCGCGGCGCTCGAGATCGTCATCGTGGGCCAGCGCAACCACGCCAAGACGCAGGAGCTGATCGCGGCCGTCGTCGGCCGGAGCCTGCCCAACCGCGTGCTGCACGTGGTCGACTCCGGCAGTGCGCTGCCGGCCGGGCATCCGGCGCACGGCAAGGCGATGGAGAACGGCCAGCCCACGGCTTACATATGCCAGCGTCTCACCTGCTCGGCGCCGATCTCGAATGCGGTCACGCTTTCGCAGGTGCTGCAGTTGCCGCCGGCGCGGATTCAAGGCCAGGCCTGATACGAAAAACGCGGGTCCGGTACGCGGTGGAAACCCGCCGCCGGACCCGTTAACGTTGCGCGAAAACCAATCCGGGAACGCGCCCATGACTGGCCAGGACATCACGATCTCAACGCCGGACGGCGATTTCGGCGGCTATCTGGCGAAGCCTTCGTCGGGGCGTGGGCCGGGCATCGTAGTCATCCAGGAAATCTTCGGCGTGAACGAGTTCGTGCGGGCAACCGCCGACGGACTGGCCGCGCGCGGCTTCTTCGCGCTGGCACCCGATCTTTTCTGGCGGCTCGAACCCAACATCCAGCTGACCGACAAGACGGACGCCGAGTGGAAGCGCGCCTTCGACCTCATGGGCAAATTCAATGTCGACAGCGGCGTCAAGGACATTCAGGCCACGATCACGAAGCTCCGTCACACGGCCGGTGTTTCCGGAAAAGTCGGCACCGTCGGCTACTGCCTGGGCGGCCTGCTCGCTTACCTCTCCGCCACGCGCACCGACAGCGACGCTTCCGTCAGCTATTACGGCGTGAACATCGACAAGATGATCGGCGAAGCGAAGACCATCCGTCACCCGCTGCTGCTCCATATCGCCGAGGCCGACGAATATGTGCCGCCGGATGCGCGAAAGGCGATCCTCGCCGGCGTCGCCGGCAACCCGCTCATCACCGCGCATGTCTATCCGAAGATGAACCACGCATTCGCGCGGACGGGCGGCGCGCATTACGACCGGGCCAATGCGGAACTCGCCAACGGACGGACTCAGACCTTCTTCCGCCAGCACCTGGGCTGAACCATGCGCGCCATCCGTTTCGCGAAGACCGGCGGCCCCGAAGTCCTCACCCTGGAGACCATCGATCTGCCGGCGTCGAAGCCCGGCCAGGTCCGGATTCGTCACACGGCCATCGGCGTCAATTTCATCGACACCTATCACCGCTCGGGCCTCTATCCCGTGCCGCTTCCCTCCGGTCTGGGTCTCGAAGCCGCGGGCACCGTCGATGCGCTGGGCGAGGGTGTCACCTCTCTCGAGACCGGCGATCGCGTCGCCTATTGCTCGGGTCCCATCGGCGCCTATGCCGACGCCAACAACGTCCCCGCGGATCGCGTCGTGAAATTGCCGGCCGGCATCTCCGACGAAGCCGCCGCCGCCTCGCTGCTGAAGGGCATGACGGTTCAATATCTTCTCAAGCGCACATTTCCCGTCAAAGCCGGACAGACGATCCTGTTCCACTCCGCCGCGGGCGGCGTCGGTCTCATCGCCTCGCAATGGGCCAAGCATCTGGGCGCGACCGTGATCGGCACCGTCGGTCATGCCGAGAAAGTGGCGCTCGCCAAGGCCAATGGCTGCGCGCATGTGCTGAACACGCGCAGCGACGATTGGGTCAAACAGGTGCGCGCGCTGACGAATGGCGAAGGCGTGCCGGTCGTCTATGATTCCATCGGCAAGGACACCTTCGAAGGGTCGCTCGATTGTCTGGCGGTGCGGGGCATGATGGTGAGCTTCGGCAATTCCAGCGGCGCCGTGCCGCTGTTCTCGCCCGGAATCCTGAGCGCCAAGGGCTCGCTCTACATCACGCGTCCGACGCTCGCGCATTACACGCGGACTGCCCAGGAGCTTCAGGAAACGGCCGACGATCTCTTCGCCGTCATCGCTTCGGACGCCGTGAAAATCACCATCGGCCAGCGCTTCAAGCTGGAAGACGCGCGCGCCGCGCACGAAGCGCTGCATTCCCGCCACACAACGGGCGCCACGATCCTCGTTCCGTAAAAGGCGCTACTCCGCTGCCGCCTGTTGCTCTTCGCGCAGATAGATCGAACGCTTGGGCCGCGCGAACACGCGATGCACCATCGGCACGAAAGCTTCGAGCGGCATGGTGTCGTAATTCGGATCGAAGGCGTTCTGGTCGTGGCGCGCGCAGAACATAGCCGTGCGTTCGAAACAGGGATGATCGCGGAAATGGTCGCGCATGTGGCGGTCGAGGCCGCCGAAATGGAAGAAATAATAGCCTTGGAAGATGCCGTGATGCTCGACCATCCAGTGATGCTCTTCCGAGACAAAGGGCTTCAGGATTGCGGCCGCGATGTCGGAGTGATTGTGCGAGCCAAGCGTGTCGCCGATGTCGTGCAGCAATGCGCAGACGACATATTCCTCGTCCATGCCGTCGCGATGTGCCAGCGTCGCCGACTGCAGCGAATGGGTCAGCCGATCGACCGCGAAGCCGCCGCAATCGCCCTCGAGGAGCTTCAGATGCGCCAGCACGCGGTTCGGCAGCTCGCGGTTGAAGCCCTGCGCTGCCATGAAGATCTTCGCCCAGTCTTCCTGGGTCCCGTCCGTCATCGCATGAAACTCGGCGCGATCGTGGATTTCCTCGGTCATCGGCAGTGCCTCTGATTTCCCTTCTCGAGTGTTTCCCGTGGTGGCGGGCGGGTCAACGCTTTTGCGTCACACAGACGCCCCCTATGCTCGCGTCATAACGATTCCGCCGGAAAAAGTCCGCCTGCTTGCGGATATCGCCGCGGCTCTGGCCAGGGCGCCGAACGTCGAGGCGGTGGCGCTGGGCGGCTCGCATGCCCGCGGGACCCACGGCCCGGCCTCGGATCTCGACATCGGGATCTACTACCGCGAGGCGGAGCCGTTCCGGATCGACGAGATCCGCCAGATCGCACAAGCCTTTAGCGCCAGCGGTGCGCCGACGGTCACCGGATTCTACGAATGGGGTCCGTTCGTCAACGGCGGCGCCTGGATCAACAATGCCGTGTGCAAGGTCGACTTCCTCTACCTTCGACCAGCATCCGCCCTTCGGATTTCGCTGTGTCACGACGCTCGGCGAGATTCAGGTCTGCAAGTCGCTTCATGATCCCCGAGACGTTCTCGGTCTCCTGAAAGCGGATGTCGCGACCTTTCCGCCGGCGCTCAAGGCGCACCTCGTTCAGGAGATGCTCTGGCTGGCCGAATTCTCGTTCCTGTTTGCGCGCAATTTCGCGAGGACGGACGATGTTCCCAACACGGTCGCCTGCATGACCCGCATCGTCCACTATCTCGTCCAAGCGCTTTTCGCGCTCAACGAAACCTATTTCCTGAACGACAAGCGGGTGCTGAACGAGATCGCGACATTCGCGAAGAAGCCCGTGAACTTCGGTCCGCGCCTCAGCGCCGTGCTCGCCGCGCCCGGCAAGGATGCCGATGCGCTCGGCGCTTCGCTCGATCGGCTGCTGATGATTTTCGCGGAAGTGATCGCGCTCACCGCCGGCGCCTACAAGCCGAGATTCGCGACCGCTTCCTGAATGCGACGCGCGAGCTCAGTCCAAGCGCCGTCTTAGGCTTTGCCTCAGGTATTCATGCTCTCGAAGAAGTCCGCGTTGTTCTTGGCGGAGCGGAGTTTGTCGAGCAGGAATTCGATCGCGTCGACCGTGCCCATCGGCGCCAGGATGCGGCGGAGCACATACATCTTCGACAGCGTCGCCTTGTCGACGAGGAGCTCGTCCTTGCGCGTGCCGGAGCGGAGAATATCGATCGCCGGAAACACGCGCTTGTCGGCGACCTTGCGGTCGAGAATGATTTCCGAATTGCCGGTGCCTTTGAACTCTTCGAAGATCACTTCGTCCATGCGGCTGCCGGTGTCGATCAAGGCGGTCGCGATGATGGTGAGCGAACCGCCTTCCTCGATGTTGCGGGCCGCACCGAAGAAGCGCTTCGGACGCTGCAGCGCATTCGCGTCGACACCGCCGGTCAGCACCTTGCCCGATGAAGGAACGACGGTGTTGTAGGCGCGGCCGAGACGCGTGATGGAATCAAGCAGGATGATAACGTCGCGCTTATGCTCGACGAGACGCTTCGCCTTCTCGATCACCATTTCGGCGACCTGCACGTGGCGCGAAGCCGGTTCGTCGAAGGTCGACGAAATCACTTCGCCCTTCACCGTACGCTGCATGTCGGTGACTTCTTCCGGACGTTCGTCGATCAGAAGCACAATCAGGTAGCATTCGGGGTGATTGGCGGCGATCGCCCTGGCGATGTTCTGCAGGATGACGGTCTTGCCGGTGCGCGGCGGCGCAGTGATGAGCGCGCGCTGGCCCTTGCCCTGCGGCGCCACGATGTCGATGACGCGGCCCGTCTTGTCCTTGATCGTCGGATCATCGATTTCCATGTCGAGCCACTCGGTCGGATAGAGCGGCGTCAGATTGTCGAAATGGACCTTGTGCTTGATTTTCTCGGGATCTTCGAAATTTATCGAGGAGACTTTGAGAAGGGCGAAGTAACGCTCGCCGTCCTTGGGGCTGCGGATCGGGCCTTCAACGGTATCGCCAGTGCGAAGACCGAAGCGGCGGATTTGCGAGGGCGACACGTAAATGTCGTCGGGCCCTGCGAGGTAATTCGATTCCGGAGAGCGCAGGAAGCCGAAGCCGTCCTGCAGCGTCTCCATCACACCCTGACCCGTGATCTCGACATTGCGTTCAGCGAGTTCTTTGAGGATCGCGAACAGCATGTCCTGCTTGCGCATGGAGGAGGCGTTCTCGATCTCGAGCTCCTCCGCGAACGCCAGAAGGTCGGTCGGGGATTTGGACTTTAAATCCTGCAGTTTCATGGCCTGCAGGCCGGATTGGACAGTCATGAAAAATTACACCTGGAAAGAAACGTTGGAGAGCTTGCCCGCTTGTCTGTCGGCGCTCGTGCCGGCAGGAGGATGACCGGGTTTCGGACCACGCGCATCGCCGGTCTTGTACCGGCCTCAGCGGCGCACCAATCGGCACGTGCTGACTGCGGCGTGAAAAGGGGAACTGAAACCCTTATACCGCGATTTCCCCGTCTTGCAAACGCTTTCGCGGTCGTCCGGGTTCAAAACGGTTTAACCACCGCGAAGATCACGATCGCGATCATGAGGACCGTAGGAACTTCGTTCCAGAGGCGATAAAACCGCGCTGGACGCGTATTTGCGTCATTGGCGAACACCCGCACCCAGCGCGCGAAGAGCCCGTGTACCCCGCTCATAAGGATAACGAGCGCGAACTTTATATGGAACCAGCCATGATGCCAGGCATCTGTTTCTGGCAGGAAAGACAGGGTCAGGCCGAGAATCCACACGGCGATCATCGCCGGCGTGATGATCATGCGCAGAAGCTTGCGCTCCATGACTTTGAAGCGTTCGGAGTCCGTGCTGCCGGGCGTCGTCTCACAATGATAAACGAAAAGGCGCGGCAGGTAGAGCATGCCCGCCATCCAGGCGATGACGGCGATGATGTGGAATGCCTTGATCCAAAGATAAAATTGATAGGATTGCCAAATGTCCGTCATGTGGTCCCTCCCGAGAATCCGCAGGCCCGTAATCCGGCCGGACAGAACCGCCCATCACGGCCCTGGTCGCCGTTCCGCGCGGTCGCCTGCAACACCTGGCGTGCAAGGCCCTCGATGAATTCGCCGCGCGTTCCTGCAGTTGGAACACGAATGTAATCCGGCACACCGCGTTCCCGGGCCAGCTTCCTATATTCGATGTCGAGCTCGACCAGCGTCTCGGAATGCTCGGAAACAAACGCGATCGGCGCCACGATCACAGCCTTGCCGTCATCGCCGGCGCGGCGGACTTCCGCGTCCGTCGCGGGACCGATCCATTCGAGCGGTCCCACCCGGCTCTGATAGCAGACAGACCAGTCGAGAGTTTCCTCACCCAGCGCCGCGATGATCGCCGCGGCCGACTTCTCCACCTGGGATTGATAAGGATCGCCCTTGGCGATCGTGCGCTTGGGTAGACCGTGCGCCGACAGCAGCAGGCGATACTCCAATCCCGCACGCCGTTTCGCCAACTGCTCGCGGATGAGCGCCGCTTCTGCGGCGATAAAGCCGGGCTCATCGGGATAACAGCAGACTTTGGATTCCGGCACTGCAAGTCCTGCGCGCGCGGCCGCACGGCGCCAATCCTTGAGCGAAGATCCCGTCGTAGTGGTCGAATATTGCGGATAGAGCGGCAGCAACGCGACACGATCAGGCTTCCAGGCAGCAACTGCGCGCGCTGCTTCATCGCTGAACGGTGTCCAGCAGCGCATGGCGATAAACGTCCGGGCGTCCAAACCCTCGCGCACGAGCGCAGCTTCCACCGCCCGTGCCTGCGCTTGTGTTTCAGCGAGGATCGGCGAGCGGCCCCCGATCTCGGCGTATATCTCGCGCGCAATCGGCGCCCGCCGTGCAGCCACGAACCGCGCCAAAGGCAGCCGCAGGATTGCCGGCAGCGTGATGATAGCCGGATCCGAAAATAGATTGCGCAGAAACGGTTCAACGGCTTCGGGTGCGTCGGGGCCGCCCAGATTGAAGAGGACGACCGCCAGCTTCACCGCGATCCCCGGATCTGCGCCACGAGTTCGGTCACATGCGCCGGCGGCGTCTCCGGCAGGATGCCGTGACCGAGATTGAAGATGAACGGTATGCCGCCCGTCGCTTTCAGGATTTCCGCGACTGCCGCCGACAAGGCTTTGCCGCCGGCAACAAGCGCGATGGGATCGAGATTGCCCTGCAACGTGACGCGGCTGCCGAGCTCCCCGACCGCCCAGCGGATCGGCGTCGCCGTATCGAGCGAGACGCAATCCACCCCCGTCTGCCGCACATAAATCTCATAGCCTTCGAGCGTCGCCGCGCGCGGGAAACCAATGAGCTTCGCCGCAGGTTTGGCCTGGCGCACCTTCTCCACAATCCGCTTTGTCGGACGAACAACCCATTCTGCGAACTGCGCAGGCGGCAAGCCCGATGCCCAGCTGTCGAAGATCTGCACGGCATCCGCACCGGCCTCAAGCTGCGCGATCAGATGCCCCGCCACGCAATCTCCGATCACGTCCAGCAGCGTCGCAAACCCCGCCGGATCGCGATATCCCCAAAGCTTGGCCGCGCGCTGGTCGGGCGAGCTGCCGCCCTCCGCCATATAGGTCGCCAAGGTCCATGGCGCGCCGGCAAAGCCCAAAAGGGCCCGTGAACGATCAAGCTTTCCCCGCACTGATCGCAACGCCTCATAAGTCGGCGCGAGCTTCTTCGCCCATGCCCCCGGATCGCGCTCAAGGCGATCGATTGCCGGCACCGGAGGCAGACGCGGCCCGACGCCCTCTTCGAACGAGACCTCCGATCCCAAGGCGTAAGGAACGACCAGGATGTCCGAGAAGATGATAGCCGCATCCAAGCCAAACCGTTCGATCGGCTGGAGCGTGATAGTCGTCGCGAGCTCGGGCGTCATGCACATGGTCCAGAAGGACCCGGCCTTGGCCCGAATCGCCTGATACTCCGGCAGATAACGTCCAGCCTGTCGCATGAGCCATACGGGCGGCGGCGTTTTCAGCTCCCCGCTCAGGACGCTCAACAGCTTTGCCTTTCCATCTTCCTTCAAAATAAAAGGACTCCAGTAGGGTGATGAAGATGATGTTGGGGCTGTGGGTTGTGGAAGAAGACGTGGGCTTCTGCTGCTCTAGGCCGCAAAGGCCCCGGACTCAAGGGTCGGTGCGAGGCATAACGGTCGCGGCCGGCCGGTCCCGCCCGGTATGGGCTTGGGGATAGGCTGTGGTGCGATCGGGGACGCGGTGCACCGACGGCGATATGGGAACCGGTTTCGGTATAAAAGCGCGGGTCGGAGGATAGATTGTGAGTCAGGAGTATCATCTGCACCTCGTGTCGGATGCGACCGGCGAAACGCTGAATGCCGTTGCGAAAGCCGCGACCGCGCAATTCGAAGGTGTCGAGGTCAACGAACATTTCTATGCGCTCGTGCGCAGCCGGCGGCAATTGCAACGGGTTGTGGACCATATTCGGCAGCAACCCGGCCTTGTGCTCTTCACCCTGGTGAACCCCGAATTGCGGCGCGAACTCGAGGCGCAGTGTGCGCAACTCAATCTCCCCTGTCAGGGTGTGCTCGACGGAACGATCGCAATCATGGCGCAATATCTCGGCGCCGCGGAATCCCACAGGCCGGGCGGCCAGCATGAGGTCGACCAGCGTTATCTCCAGCGCATCGAAGCGTTGAACTTCACCATCGCCCATGACGACGGCCAATCGGCTGACATGCTGGATTCCGCGGAAGTCGTTCTTGTCGGCGCGAGCCGCACATCGAAGACGCCGACCTGTGTGTATCTCGCCATCCGCGGCATTCGTGCGGCCAATGTTCCCGTTGTGCCCGGCATCCCGCTGCCGCCCCAACTGTTCGCCGCCAAGCGGCCGCTTATCGTCGGCTTGTGGGCCTCTGCAGATCGTCTCGTGCAGGTGCGGCGCAATCGCCTCAACACGCTGGGCGAGGTGCGCGATACGTCCTATGTGGATGTAGAAAACGTCCGCACCGAAGTGACACAGACGAAAAAGCTCTTCGAACACCATGGCTGGCCGGCAATCGACGTGTCGCGGCGGTCTGTCGAAGAAACGGCCGCCGCCATCCTCAACCTCCTGGCGGAACGGCGCGAGGCGCAGCCTTGACGCGGCTGATCCTTGCGTCTGGAAGCGCGGCGCGCGCGCGGTTGCTCACAGCGGCCGGCATCGCCTTCGATGTCGTCGCGCCGCATGTGGACGAAGACGCGGTCAAGGATTCGCTTCTTACGGCAAAAGCCCCGCCCCGCGACATAGCCGACACATTGGCCGCGCTGAAGGCTTCCAAGATTTCGCTGTCCCATTCCGGCGCGCTCGTCATCGGCGCGGATCAGGCGCTTGTGTTTGACGGCGAGCTCATCAGCAAGTCGCCCGATGTCCCGGCGGCGCGCGCGCTGCTCGAGCGGCTTGCCGGGCGGAAACACGAATTGATCGGAGCGGTGGTGCTTGCAAAAGACGGCGCGGTGGTCTGGCGGCACGTCGCGCGCGCCGAACTCACCCTGCGCCATTTCGGCGAAACCTTTCTGGACGGCTATCTGGAAAGAAACGGCGAGGAAATCCTGTCTTCCGTCGGAGGCTACCTCCTCGAAGGCGAAGGCGTGCAGCTGTTCTCGCACATAGACGGCGATTACTTCACCATCCTCGGACTTCCGATGCTGCCATTGCTGAACGCGCTGCGCGAATTCGGGGCGCTACCCGCATGACGATCAGCGGCAAAGCCAGACTTGCGGGCGTGATCGGCGATCCCATTTCGCACTCGCTGTCGCCGCGCCTGCATGCGCACTGGCTCGAAGCCTATGGTGTCGACGGTTTCTATGTGCCGTTGAAAGTCGCGCGAGAATCTTTCGCTGTCGCATTGCGCGGACTTCGCCTGGCAGGCTTTGCGGGTCTTAACGTCACGGTGCCGCACAAGGAAGCGGCCTTCGCGCTGGCGGCCCGCGTCGACGACGCTGCGCGCGCGGCCCGCGCCGTCAATCTTCTGATCTTCCGCGACAATCATGTGGAAGGCAGAAACACCGATTCCGCGGGCCTTTCTGCGAGTCTCATCGAGCATCTCGGTGCGGACGCGCTGCGGGGAAAGACCGCAACGCTCGTCGGCGCGGGCGGTGCGGCACGGGCGGCGATCGTCGCGCTCGATGCGCTTGGCGCAAAGGATATTCGCGTCGTGGCCCGCAACAATGCGCGTGGCGACATTCTGGCGCGCGATATGAAAACGGCGGTAAAGGCACAACTGCAGAGTTTCGCGCTCGAGGACTGGAACAAGGCGGCCTCGGATGTTTCATTGCTTGTGAACACGACGAGCGCCGGCATGCGCGGGAACCCGCCGCTTGCGCTCCCGCTGGATCCGCTGCCGCGCGATGCCGCCGTCTGCGATATCGTCTACAATCCGCTGGAGACGCCGTTGCTGACAGTCGCACGCGCCCGCGGGCATTCGACTATCGACGGTCTCGGCATGCTGATGCATCAGGCGGTGCCGGCGTTCGAAGCGTTCTACGGCGTGAAACCGCAGGTGACGCCGGCGCTGCGCAGGCTTCTCGAAGGAGCGCTTCATGGGGGACAGTAAGATGCCGATGCTGGTGGGTCTCACGGGCTCGATCGGCATGGGAAAATCGGAGACCGCCAAAATGTTCGCGCGGCTCGGCATCCCCGTCTATGACGCGGATGCTGCCGTCCATCGCCTCTACGAAAAAGGCGGCGCCGCGGTACCGGAGATCGCCAAGCTCTTTCCCGACAGCGTCAAGGATGGCCGCGTCGATCGCGCGGTGCTCACGAAGCATGTGACAGCGGACGAGGACGCCTTCAGGAAACTCGAACGGCTTGTCCATCCGCTGGTGGGGCAGGAACAACGCGCGTTTCTGGCAGAGGCGCGCGCAAAGGGTGCCGAGATCGTCGTGCTGGACATTCCCCTTCTCTTCGAAGGCGGCGGACACGCCCGCGTCGACGCCATTGTCGTCGTCTCGGCGCCGCCCCATATTCAACGCGCGCGCGTGCTGGCGCGGCCGGGCATGACCGAGGACAAGCTCGACCACATCCTCTCCCGCCAGACGCCCGACGCAGAAAAGCGTGCAAAAGCCCATTTCGTGGTTGAGACGGACAAGGGTCTCGATCACGCTTTCGAACAGGTCAAATCAATCGTTGCCGCGCTCGAAAAGCGACGGAAGGAACAACGGTAGAATGCGCGAGATCGTTCTCGACACGGAAACCACGGGCCTTGATCCCGCGGACGGTCACCGCATCGTCGAGATCGGCTGCGTCGAGCTAATCGACCACATCCCGACGGGCAACGTCTTCCACCGTTACCTCAATCCCGAGCGGCCGGTGCCGATCGAATCCCAGCGCGTGCACGGGCTGACGGACGAATTCCTCGCCGACAAGCCGCTGTTCGCCGACGTCGTCGACGAATTGCACGAATTCCTGGGCGACGCGCCGCTCGTTATCCACAACGCGTCCTTCGACATCAAATTCCTGAATGCCGAACTCCTGCGGGTGACGCGTGGGGGAATTCCCATGGCCCGCGCTATCGATACGATCGATATCGCCAAAGCCAAGATTCCCGGCGCGCGCTATTCGCTGGACGAACTCTGCAAGCGCTTCGGCATCGATCTGTCGGCGCGCACCAAGCACGGGGCACTGCTCGACGCGGAATTGACCGCGCGCGTCTATCTCGAGCTCGTAGGCGGGCGCCAGACACGGCTGATGCTGGCGCCGCGCGATAGCGAAGGCGCGACGGTCCAGCAGACGACGGCTGTGATCATCCGCCTCAGGCCGCGCCCGCTCCCGCCCCGGCTCACGCCGGAAGAGGAAGCGGCGCATGCGAACTTCGTGGCCCAGGAACTGGGCCCGAATGCGGTGTGGAACCGGCGCTAGACCGCCTGCGGCGGAACGGCGAAGGGCTGGCCCTGGCCGGTCTTGGCGCGGTAAAGCGCCGCAAAATCGATCGGCTCGATCATCAGAGGCGGCATGCCGCCGTCGCGGATCACGTCGGCGACGATCCGCCGCGCAAACGGGAAGAGGAGATGCGGTCCCTCGATGAGAAGGATCGGCTGCAGGAATTCCTCGGGCGCGCTCTGGATGAGGAACAGGCCGCCATAGACGAGCTCGAGCAGGAATACGGGCTTGTCTTCGGACTTTGCCGACACGCGCAATTTGAGCTCGACTTCGTAACGCTCGGGGTCGAGGCGGCGGGCCTGAAGATCGACGCCCAGATCGATTTGCGGCCGGACCGTCAGCGTCATCGGCGCACCGGGGTTCTCGAACGAGAGGTCCTTCACGTATTGGCCGATGATCTGGACGCGCGGGCCCTCGCCACCGAAATTCATGGTATCGCTGCCGTTTGTCACGCCTGCATCGCTCATGGATCGCTCTCTCGGAAAGAGCGGCGGGGCTACCACGGATCGCGCGACGGTGACAAGACGATCCGGAACGGGCTCTCGAATGGGACCGGCCGCGTTCCTATTTTGTGGGTGCGGCTGGACCGGCAGGGGCCGTGGGGCTAGGGTAAACCAAGAACGGCCGGCACGAAGGCCAAGGCTTCAAAAGATGGCAAATACGCAACTTCTCGTCATTATCGCAGTCGCGATGGTTGCGGGCGTCATTCTCTTCCGGCTCTACACCGTCCTCGGCCGGCGTACGGGCAACGAGCGCGAGCGGCTGAGCCGGTTCGACCGTGCGCCGAACGAAACGGCCGACGGCATCGTCGCCCTGCCCGATCGCAATCGCCTCCGCGGCGACATGGCCGCCGCCAGGCCGCTCGACGAGGTCGAGCAGGCGATGCTGGACATCAAACTCGCGGACCGCACGTTTGAGACCGAACATTTCGTCAGCGGCGCCAAGAAGGCGCATGAGCTGATCGTCACCGCCTACGCCAAGGGCGATCGCGAAACGCTGCGGCCGCTTCTGAACGACGAAGTGTACCAGGCGTTCGATCATGCGATTCGGGAACGCGAGAGCCGCGGCGAAACCGTCAAATTCACGCTGGTCGGCTACAGGGACGTGAAGATTTCGCACGCCTCGCTCAAGAGCCGCGTAGCGGAGATCACGGTCAATTTCGCCGTGCAGTTCATTTCGTCCACCAGCAAAGCCGACGGCACGGTTATCGAAGGCGATCCTGCGGCCGTGCGCGACGTGACGGATGTCTGGTCGTTCTCGCGCGACCTGCGCGGCAGCGATCCCAACTGGACTTTGGTCGCCACGTCCGGCGGCGAGTTCTAACAATCTGCGTGGGACGCTCCCGGCTGGCGTGGGCGCTTGTCGTCGCCAATCTTCTCGCCATCGCCGCGGTTGCCTGGATCACCTACGTCAATCAGCCGGTCGAAACGCCGCCCTTGCGCTTTGCGCCGACCGCCTTCGCGGCACTGCCCGGATGGCGGGCGAGCGATCCGCGCGGTGCCCTGGATGCGTTTCGTCGTTCCTGTACAGCGATCCTGAAGCGTCCACTGTCGGAACAGTTGGGATGGGCCGGGTATGCCGGCTCGGCCGCATCGTGGCTCGCGCCGTGCAAGGCACTACCCTATTCGTCCCTATCCGCAGGCGATGCGCGTGCCTTTTTCGAGAAATGGTTTGCTCCGGTCTCGATCGACAGGCCGGCGCATTTCACCGGCTATTACGAGCCGGAGCTGTCGGGCAGCCCCAGGCCCACGCTGCGCTATCATATCCCGATCTATGGCCGGCCGAAGGACCTCGTCACCGCCGATCTCGGGTCGTTTCGCCATGCTCTCGAAGGCGAGCACATCGCCGGGCGGCTCGACGGCATCAGGCTCGTGCCCTATGCGACGCGGGCGGACATCGACGCGCACGGTCTGGCGACGGCTCCAATCCTTCTTTACACGGACGATGCCGTGTCCGCGTTCTTCCTGCAGATCCAGGGTTCGGGCCTGGTGAAGCTCACGAACGGCGGGATCGTCAGGCTTGCCTACGCCGCGAAGAACGGCAGGCCCTATACGCCCATCGGCCGCGTGCTGATCGCGCAAGGTGCGCTCGCACGCAAGGACGTCTCGCTGCAGACGATCCGCGCCTGGCTCGACGCGCATCCGTCAGCGGCGCAAAATGTCATGCAGGTCGACGAGTCTTTCGTCTTCTTCGAGATCGCGCCCCTGGGCGATCCCGCACTCGGAAGCCCCGGTACGGAAGGAATATCCTTGACGCCGGGGGCAAGCCTTGCCGTTGACGAACGCTTTCATCCGCTCGGCGCACCCGTCTATGTCGCGACGACCATTCCCGATCCCAATCCAGCGAAACCGGACCGGAGCTTTCAACGATTGCTCATTGCGCAGGACACGGGCGGTGCCATTAAAGGACCCGCGCGCGGCGACATCTTCTTCGGTGCGGGCTCCGACGCCGAATCGATCGCGGGACGGCTGAACGCGCGCGGCCAATTCTTCGTGCTCATTCCCAGAGCGGCTGCGGCGGGACTCGACGCCGGCAAGGAATTCCCGGATGCGCCGCGATGACACGGCGAAAACGCGAAACCAGCGAAGAAGAAAAAACGCTTTTTCGCGAAACATTCCGCGACGTGCGTCCGCATCTTCCGGCGACGTCAAAGAAATCCGTCGACAAAAGCGAAAAGAGGAAAGACGACGCGAGGCCTTCGCCGCGTCCAGTGCACACCGGTGTCAACGGGCGAACCTCCGAACGGCTTTGCCGCGGTCTGCTCGAGCCGCAGTCGCGGCTGGATCTGCATGGGCTCACCGAGGTCGCTGCGCATCGTACGCTGGAGCGGTTCCTGCAAAACGCGCATGCGCAGGGCTTGCGGCTCGTGCTCGTCGTCACCGGAAAAGGTCTCAAACCCGCGGCTGATGACGAACCGTTCGATCTCGAATTGCACGCGCGTTCGCGCGGCGTTTTGAGAACCATGGTGCCGCGCTGGCTGAAGGAAGCACCGCTTGCGGCGCTGGTCGCGGAAGTGCGCGCAGCGCATCGCCGTCACGGCGGCGGCGGCGCGATTTACATCTATCTGCGGAAGGCGACGCGCTGACCGTTTAAACGGTCGCCGGTTCCGGCTCGGCGCCTTCGACAAACACCTCGATCTCGAGTTCCGGATTGGCCTCCCCGTCCCGGGTTGCAATCAACTCTCTCGGAATCAGGAGCAGCAAAGGCAGGATCAGCGCGTAGACCGCACTCGTTGCCAGGACGCAATAGGAAAATCCGTGCGCCGGGCTCCTCGCGTAAATCCAAGAGCCCAGGACGTCGCCGCCGCGATAGGACAACTGGTAGACACCGTCGACCATCATCATCAGCGTGCCCTGCAGGCCCGGCGGACAGGCGCGCATCGAAAGATCGTAATAGGCGACCGCCGCGATGCCGCCCATCATCCCGATTGGGAGCGCCCACCATACCGCTTCCGTGCCGGAATGAATGAAGATCAGCGGCACCATCTGCGGGACGGTGATGATCGTGCCCCACCACAGAAGCTTCTCGAGAGAATATCTTTTGCAGAGCCAGGCATAGAGCAGATAGATGGGAATGAACGAGCCGGAGAAGACGGCATAATAATAGCCGTAAACGGCGTCGGACGCGTGCAGCGTGTTGGTCAGGTAGAATTGCAGTGGCGTATTCGAGCCCGGTGCGAACTGGAACATGAACATGATGACGACCGCGAGCCATGCTGCGCGATGTGCCAAAAGCCGTTTGATGTTGCCCAGCAGGTCGGCACCCTTGGCTTGGGGCTTGTCGTAAGTGCCTTCGAAGACGGCGCGCGGTTTCCAAAACCCAAACAACGCGAGCACGAGGCACAGCACGGCCATCATGACGAAGGTTTCGGACGGTTTCAGATTTTCCGCGACCCAGCCCGACGCCCAGGCGCCGAACACGTAAGGCAGCGACCAGAATATGTTCCAGACGACGCTCAGGCGCCCCGACATCAGCTGCTGCTGACCGATCAACGCCATCAATCCCTGATAGGCCGCGAACACGAAACGATACAGGAGCATGACGACAAGCATGCCGAGGAACAGGCCCGAATAGGTGAGCTTGGAATAGGCGATCCACAAAAATACCGCTGCGGTCGCAGGCGCGAAGATGAAGAAATAGCCGCGATCGCGCAGCCCGAGCGGATTCCACAAATCGCGCGTGAGGCCAAACACCACCGAAAAATAGACCGGCACCGCCGTCAAAAGCCGGAACGCCGAGATCGCGGTGACGCTCGCATGCAGCTGGTTCTTCAGCATGTAGGTCGTCGCGATATCGAGCAGATAGCCATGCGGCAGCGCGAGATAGGCGAGGAATGTCAGGGGGCTGAAATAGAGAAAGACTTTGCCCGTGTTGCTCGTCTCTCCGGCGGCGGCGGTCATCAGGTCATTCTCCCCAATCCACGGTAAAGCCTAGACGCCGGAGAGTGTCCGCACACGCCGCATTTTTGATCGAGGGTTAAGCCAGACCCGCCGCGGCTGCCAGCACGTTGAACGGCGTCTCCGGCCGCGCCCCGTAATGGGTTATCACTTCGCCGGCTGCGATGACGCCAAGCCTGCCGCATTCGCCAAGCGAGCGACCATGCGTGAGACCGAAGAGGAATCCGGCGGCGAATTGATCGCCCGCGCCCGTCGTGTCCAGAACCTGCGGCACGGGCACGGCGTCGATCACATGCACGTCGTCGCCGCGCACGGCGACGCACCCTCTGGCTGCGCGCGTCAGTGCCGCCGTTCCCGGCCATGCTTTGACCGCCTGCAGCGCGTCGTCGAACGTGTTGACTTCAAATAAGGCCTTTATCTCGTCTTCATTGGCGAACAGCACGTCGACCCGCGTCTTGTAGAGTTCGAGGAATTCGTCGCGGTTGCGCCCGACGCAGAACGGATCGGAGAGCGTCAGCGCGACTTTGCCGCCGGCTTTTTTTGTCGCCGACATCGCCTTGGTGATCGCTGCTTTCGATTCCGGCGCGTCCCATTGATAGCCTTCGATGTAGAGGATCTGCGCCTGGGCCATCGCATCCTCGTCGATGTCGGCGGGTTTGAGTTCGCGGCTCGCGCCGAGGAAGGTGCTCATGCTGCGCTGGCCTTCCGGCGTCACGGCGATGAGGCAGCAGGCCGTCGCGGGACCGTCCTTGGCGAAACGCGTCGTATAGTGCGTGCCGGTGTCCTTAAGGCTCGCGGCAAAGCCCTGACCGAGCCGGTCGTCCTTCACCTTGCCCACGAACAGACCTTTTCCGCCGAAAGAGGCGACGCCCACCATGGTGTTGGCGGCCGAGCCGCCCGCGATCTCGCGCGTATCCCCGAAGGCCGAAAAAAGCTGCTCGGCCCGGAACTCATCGATCAGCGTCATCACGCCCTTGGCGATCTTGTGGTCAAGGAGGAAGGCGTCGTCGACCGGCGCGATCACATCGACGATGGCATTGCCGATTCCGGCGACGTCGTAAGTCTTCGGCATGAAGGATCCTTCGAAAGGGACTTGCATCCCGGATAGGGGAGGTTTGAGCGGCACGCAAGCCTTGCGCCTTTAGGCTTGTGGCTCGCGCCCGTTCCGGTGCATGTCTTCCTTTCCGGATGGAGCGGCGGATGAACGGACCGAAGATCGCAGCGATGGCCTTCCTGTGCGCGGCGCTTGGCGCCTGCGCGAACCAGGCACCGCCGCCGCCGCCGTCCGTGGCACTGCCCGCCGCCCCGCCTCCAGGCGAACCGGCGTGGATCATCAACATGGACGCGCAGGCCCTGCGCACGGCCTTCGGCCAACCGGCTTTCGTGCGCAAGGACAATGGCTCGGAGATGTGGCGCTACGACGGCACCACCTGCAAGGCATTCTTTTTCCTCTACCGGGGCGTGAGCGGCGCAAGCATCGTCCGCCACGTGGAAACCTTGCCCCGCGGCTCCGCGATTGCCGCCGACGAGAACTGCCTGGCGCTGTTGCGCCTGCATCCTGTCGCACCGGCGCTGAACGCGCCGAGTTCGTAGTTCACCGAGACTTTTTGCGTTTGACAGCCGGCGCCGGCCCTCTGCGCGGCCGCGCGCTCTTCGTTGGCGCCCTGGGCTCGACGGTCTTGTCCTTGTAACGGCAGAGATCGTTGACCACACAGGTCGGGCACAAAGGTCTACGCGCCACGCACGTATAACGGCCGTGCAGGATCAGCCAGTGATGCGCGTTGTGCGCGTATTTTTCCGGGACGACGGCGACGAGCCTGTCTTCCACTTCGCGCGGCGTCTTGCCCGGTGCTAGCCCGGTGCGATTGGCGACGCGGAAGATGTGCGTGTCGACCGCGATGGTGTTCTCGCCGAAGGCGACATTCAGCACGACATTCGCCGTCTTGCGTCCGACGCCCGGCAGTGCTTCGAGCGCATCGCGATCGCGCGGCACATGCCCGCCGTGCTGTTCGATGAGATCCTTCGACAGCGCGATGACGTTCTTCGCCTTGTTGCGATAAAGCCCGATGGTCTTGATGTAATCCGTCAGTTCCTTCTCGCCCAGCGCCACCATCTTCTCCGGCGTATCGGCGACCTTGAACAATTCCGGCGTTGCCTTGTTCACGCCTTTGTCGGTCGCCTGCGCCGAAAGCACGACGGCGACCAACAGCGTGTAGGGGTTGCGATATTGGAGCTCGGTTTTAGGATGCGGATTCTGCGCTTGAAGCCGCGCGAAAAACGTATCGACTTCTTTCGGTGTAAAAGCTTTCGGCACGGGGCTCAGCGTTAAAAATCTTCAGCATAACGAAATGCCGCAGTTGAAGGCGTGATGCAATCCCCGCGGAACGTGCGTGTGCACTCATCCGTTTTCTCGCGGAAGATGGAGATTTCGATGCGTTTCAGATCTGCGGGTGCCGCGATTGTCCTCGGCTGCGTACTCGCGCTTTCCGCTTGCGACACCGATCCCGCAGATGGCCCGGTGTCCGGAAGTCCCGATGCGGTCGTCGCCATCGGTGATGCGGGCGCCACCCTGATCGGTGCGATCACTGATCCTTGCAAGCTCGATCCGGGTGATCCGTTCTGGAAGCAGCAAGGCGGTCAGGAAGGGTATGAGCAGCGCTGCGGACATCTGCCGCCGGATTAGAGCCCGCTTGCACGGCAAGCGCCCTCGCCTACATGCTGAGGCATGTCCGTTGACGATCCCGTGCTTCTCGATCGGACGCTGCGCCCCAGTCCGCCCATGCCGCCGGCTGCGCTCGCCTGGGTGGTCGTCGCCGTCGCCGTGATCTATTTTGTTTTCGCATTGGTCTTCGTCTTGCACGGCGCGTGGCTGATCACGCCCTTCATGGGTCTGGACGTCGCCCTACTCGCCTGGGCATTCCGCGCCAGCCTGCGCGCCTCACGCTGTCGTGAACGCGTGCTGCTCACCCAATCACAGCTGACGGTCGAGCGTCATCCGGTGCGCGGTCCCGCGAGCGAAGTCGCGCTCAACCCGTATTGGGTGCGCGTCGATATGGCCGATCCGCCGGAGCCGGGCAGCCAGCTCACGCTCTGGAGCCACGGAAAGGGCGTGCGCGTGGGATCGTTTCTGGCGCCCGGCGAAAAGCTGGCGCTGGCGCAGACCCTGAAGTCGGCCCTGAGAAGGGCCCGCGGCTCAGTCTGAAATTCAGCAAGAAACAGGTCGAAAGCGGCGGTATCCTCCGCCATCTTCCGCCCATGAACGCGCATATGACCCTCGAAGACGCCGAAGCCGGCCGCCACTATCGCCAGATGGGACGCGCCATCCGCTTCCTGGCCGACCACTACCTCGAGCAGCCGACGCTGGACGAGGCAGCCTCCGCGGCAGGGCTTTCGCCCTTCCATTTCCAGCGGCTGTTCACGCGCTACGTAGGCATCAGCCCCAAAAGCTTCGTGGGGCATCTCACGCTCGGGCACGCCAAGGCGGGGCTTGCAAACGGCGCCAGCGTTCTCGACGCGGCGCTCGATGCCGGATTGTCGGGCCCTTCGCGCCTGCACGATCTGGCGCTGAAGATCGAAGCAATGACGCCCGGCGAATATGCCCGCGGCGGCGAAGGCCTCGCCATCGACTATGGTTTTCATCCCTGCCCGTTCGGCATGGCGCTGGTGATGATGACCGACAAGGGCGTTTGCGGTTTGGGCTTCTGTGATGAAAGCGATGAAAAATCTGCGCTTGCGGACATGACGGCGCGCTGGCCGAAAGCGAAATACCGCGAAGCTCCTGAAAGGACGGCAGCGCTCGCGCGGCGGATCTTCGATGCCGACATGCGCACGGATCAGCCGATCGGCCTGCATCTCCTCGGCACGCAGTGGCAGATCAAAGTGTGGGAAGCGCTGCTCGAGATTCCCGAAGGCAAGCTCACGACCTACAAGGCGATCGCGAAAAAGATGGAAAATGCGAAAGCCTCGCGCGCCGTCGGAACGGCGGTCGGACGCAATCCGATTTCCTATCTGATCCCCTGCCATCGCGTGCTGGGTAGCGATGGCGCCTTGCACGGCTATCATTGGGGCCTCGTGCGCAAGCGTGCGATGCTGGCGGTCGAAGCAGCGCGGCATGCGGCGTAGGTCAACCGGGCGGATTTGTCGGCGAGAAGCTGTAGCGCGCGATGCGCCACTGGCCGTCGTTGTCCTTCCGGAAGATGAAAAGCTCCTGATTCGCTTCGGCGGTCGTCTTGCCCGTCGAATGATGGCCCGTCGTGCCGGCCGAATTGGTGCGCACATAGGCCCATGCGGGCGCCATGACGACGACCTCGGCGATCGTGAACTTCACATCAAATTTCAGCTCTTCGAACACGGCGTCATAGGCTTTGCGCACTGCGTCCTTGCCGATCGCCGATGGGCTGTAAGGCGGCATGAAGATGCCGTCGTCGGTATAGAGCGGCAGCACGGCTGAAGTTTTGCCGCCGTTCAAAGCGGCGTTGTAGGATTGCATGACGTTGCGGATCGCGGCTTCGTCGTCAGTCATGGAATGTCTCCTTGGCGCAAGAAAACATCAACCGTCTGTGGTACGCGGGCCTGAGCCCTTTCAACTCCCATCGCGATGGGCAGTTCCGGACCCGTTGCCGCGACTAATCCGACAGGCCGAGCACGTCGGCCATCGTATAGAGGCCCGGCTTTCTACCTTTGCCCCAAAGCGCCGCCACGATGGCGCCGCGCGCGAAGATGGCGCGGTCTTCGGCGACGTGACTCAGCACGACCCGTTCGCCCACACCCGCCAGCACCACCTCGTGTTCGCCGACAACGGTGCCGCCGCGCAGCGACGCAAATCCGATCGAGCCTTCCGCGCGCAGACCGTCGCGCGTCTTCGCCATCCGATCGTCGAACGAAACATTGCGGCCCTCCGTGGCGGCGCGCCCCAAAAGCAGCGCCGTGCCCGACGGCGCATCGACCTTCTGCCGGTGATGCATCTCGATGATCTCGATATCGAAATCGGGCAGCGCACGCGCGGCCTGCTTGACGAGCGCAGCCAGCAGCGTCACGCCCAGGCTCATATTGCCGGATTTGACGATCACCGCGTGGCGCGCGGCGGCGCGTATTCTAGCTTCGTCGTCTTTCGAGAAACCGGTCGTGCCGACCACGTGCACGATGCGTGCCTGGGCTGCCAGATCGGCGAGTTCGACAGAGGTCTTCGGCGAGGTGAAATCGATGACTGCCTCGGCTTGCGCGATCAACGGCAACGGGTCGTCGCTCAGTTTGACATCGGACGCGCCAAGTCCCGCAAGCACCGATGCGTCCTTCCCGAGATCAGGGTGGCCTTTGACTTCGAGCGCGCCGGTGAGCGCCGCACCGGGCGTGTCGTGCAACGCGCGGATGAGCGCGCGCCCCATGCGGCCGGCGGCTCCGGCGATGACGATGCGAACGGCGCTCATGGGTGGAAATGCTCCGCGAAATATTTGAAACCTGCTTGGGCAAGGGCCGGAAGAGCCGGGATCAAGACATAGGCTCCGACGCGCAGCAATGTCCACTGATCGAAAGGCCACTCTTTGACGCTCGCGATCCGGGACTCATAAGCGATGAGGCCGTGGAGTTTTGCGGCAGCGGTGTGGTCGTGATGCGCTTCGGCCTTCGCGTGGACAATCTCGCCTCTCACATGATCGAGCTCTGCGCGCTTGGCGTCGCGGATCTTCGCGTGCACCTGCCCGAGCGAGCGAAAGAAAATCCAGAACGCCATCCCCGCCGAAGCGAAGACGATCGCTATGACCAGGATGGGCGTCTGGCCGCTCGCGAAGAAGAGGCAGATAATCGCCGCGACGCACAACCAGACCAGCGCCGAGCGCGCGCTTCTGCGCCCGATCACGAAAAGTTCGTCGACCCGCATCAGATCTACCTTCAAGTGGCGGTCGACGCGCTGCGCGAATTCGCGCGTGCCGATGCGGGTCATCACCACGCCGCGCGCAAACATGGCGCCCAGCAGTGAGGTCACGATCGCGAACCAGACGAAAACCGGCAAGTGCTCCAGGCGCGCGTTGGCGGGAACGGTTGCGACGGTGACTGCAAGACCGGCCAGCACGCCAACCAAGGCCGCCCAGCGAAGCTGGCTGCGCTCGACCTTGTCGTCGGCCGCGAACTCGCTGCGATCGCTTGGCAGGATGTGTTCCAGCGCCGGATCGTCTTCACGCTCCTTGAGGTGCACATAGCGCTGCATGCCGAGCGCAACGGCAATCAGAAGCGAGAGGATGAACGCAGGCCACGCGCCTTCATGCGGATCAAACGTCAGCTGCGCTTTGAGCGAGTAGTTTGTGATTTCGGCGGCGACTTCGAACGAGCCTATCAGCACGACAAAGAAAGCGACAGCCGTCGGCAACGTCCCGACCGGCGAGACTTCGAAGAGCCGCTGCTCCAAGCGTATGCCCTGGGCTGGCGGGCCGGCCTGTACGGTGTCGGCGGGAAGATCGCTCACGGCCTCGATCCGGAATGGAACGGCCGAGTTTAGCACTAAATCTTGGTGTCGACCGTGCTGCCCGGCGTGTTGCCCGGCGGCTGCGGGGACGAGCCGTCCGAGCCTCCACGCGCCACGGTGACCATGGCGGGCCGGAGCAGCCGGTCGGCGATCAGATAGCCTGTCTGCACGACATTGACGATCGAACCGGGGGGCTTGCCGTCTGCGGGGACCTCGGCGATGGCCTGATGCAGGTTGGGATCGAACTTCGCGCCGTTGGTGTCGATCAGCTTGACGCCATGACGTTCGAGTGTCGACTGCAGATGGCGCTCCGTCGCTTCCACGCCTTCGATCACGGCCTTCAACTGCGGTGCGGCGCCGGCGCGTGCCTCAGGCGGATAGGCGTCGAGCGCGCGCTTGAGATTGTCGGCCACCGAAAGCATGTCGCGGGCGAACTTCGTCACGGCATATTGCGAGGCATCGGCCTTCTCGCGCTCGGCGCGACGGCGCATGTTCTCCGCGTCGGCAAGTGCGCGCAGCAGGCGATCCTTCAGGTCCGCCGCCTCCGCTTTCAACGCATCGATGTCCTGGCGCGCGCCGTCGTCGCCACCATTTGCCTGGCTCTCGGGCACGTAATCCTGTTCGTCGCCGTTCATTGCTCCACCTATGCCAATAATCTGCCGACCACTTTCGCCGTGTGGTCGACGATCGGAATGATGCGTCCATAATTCAAACGTGTAGGCCCCAGTATACCGACGACACCGACAATCTTGCCCGTCGCATCCGCATAAGGCGCAGCCACGATCGATGAGCCCGAAAGGCTGAAAAGCCTGTTTTCCGAGCCGATGAAGATGCGCACGCCCTCGCCCTGGGCTGCAAGCTCGAGAAGGCGGATAAGATCGTTCTTGCGTTCGATGTCGTCGAACAGCGTGCGCACGCGTTCGAGATCGGCCTGCGCTTCCACCGTGTCGAGAAGATGCGAAGCACCGCGCACGATCAGGACTTTTTCGCTGCTGCCACGCGGTGCATCGGCCGGCGTCGCCAGCGTCGCCAGACCTTCCGCCACGACTTTCGCCGTCAGCGTATCGAGCAGCATGCGTTCGCTTTCGAGTTCCGCCAGGATTTCCGCGCGCGCTGCTTCCAGCGTGCGGCCGCGCAGCCGCGAGTTCAGATAGTTCGATGCTTCCGTCAACGCGGAGAGCGGCAGCCCCGCCGGCGTATCGATCAGACGGTTTTCCACCTGTCCGTCTTCGCCCACGATGACGACCAGCGTCCTGCCGGGTGCCACGCCCACGAACTCGATGTGCTTGATTGTGGGATCCTGCTTGGTCGCCACGATGAGGCCTGCGCAGCGCGAGAGGCCAGACAGCATCATGGTCGCCTGCGTGAGCACGTCCTCGACGCCGCGACCTGCTGCCATCACCTGCGCCTCGATGGTGACGCGCTCATCGGGCGCCAGTTCGCCCACTTCCAGTAGTCCGTCGACGAAAAGGCGCAAGCCCCGCTCGGTCGGCACCCGGCCCGCGCTCGTGTGCGGCGAGTAGAGAAGGCCCATCGCCTCCAGGTCGGCCATGACGTTGCGGATGGAGGCAGGCGACAGCGAAACGGGCAGCCGCTGCGAAAGCGTACGTGAGCCCACGGGCTCGCCCGAGGTCAGAAAGGCGTCCACCAAATGGCGAAACACCTCGCGCGGCCGGTCGCCCAGTTCGGACGCGATGAGTTTGGCCTGATCGATCGGGGTTGCGCCCACACCTAAATCCTTGAATAATAAGACGATTTTTGAGGGCTCGCACCGGCCATTGCAGACCCGCCGAGCCCAAGGCTAGGTAGCCGCAGTCAACACCAACTTCAAGGGACGGCTTATGCGCCCCAGCAAACGCGCACCCGATGCGCTGCGTACTGTCAGCCTCGAACCGGGCGTCGCCAAACACGCGGAAGGCTCCTGCCTCGTCAAATTCGGCGACACCCATGTGCTTGTCACCGCCAGCCTGCAGGAACAGCCCCCACCCTTCCTCAAAGGCTCGGGCAAGGGCTGGGTCACGGCCGAATACGGCATGCTACCGCGCGCAACCCATGAGCGTATGCGCCGTGAAGCGGCCCAGGGCAAGCAGTCCGGCCGCACGCTGGAGATCCAGCGCCTGATCGGCCGCTCGCTCCGCGCCGTCGTCGACCTCGCCGCTCTCGGCGAACGCCAGATCGTGCTCGATTGCGACGTCATCCAGGCCGACGGCGGCACGCGCACCGCATCGGTTACCGGCGGATTCGTGGCGCTGCATCAATGCATCGGCTTCATGAAGAAGACGGGGATGATCACCAAGCCCGCGATCAAGGATCACGTGGCGGCGATCTCCTGCGGCATCTGGCAGGGCACGCCGGTGCTCGATCTCGACTACGCGGAAGATTCGACGGCTGAGACGGACGCGAATTTCGTGCTCACCGGATCTGGCGGGCTGGTCGAGATCCAGGGCACGGCCGAAGGCGCACCGTTCAACGACGAGCAATTGGGCGCACTCCTGAGACTCGCGCGCAAGGGCATCGGCGAATTGGTCGAATTGCAGAAGAAGGTTCTCGGATGAAATTGCCGCGTGGCTCGACGCTCGTCATCGCGAGTCACAACAGAGGCAAAGTGCGCGAGATCCGCGAACTGCTGGAACCCTTTGCGCTGACGATCAAAGGCGCGGAGGAACTGGGCCTGACTGAGCCGGAAGAGAGCGAACCCACTTTTGCCGGCAACGCGTTGCTCAAAGCACGCGCGGCAGCGAAGGCGAGCGGCGAGGCGGCGCTGGCCGACGATTCCGGTCTTGCGGTGGCAGCGCTCGATGGCGCGCCCGGAATTTTTTCCGCAAGGTGGGCCGGCGAGACGAAGGACTTTCAGTCGGCCATGGCGCGCGTCGAACGCGAATTGAAGGCGAAGAACGCGAAGGATCATGCGGCGAAATTCGTCTGCGTGCTGGCGCTGGCGAAACCGGATGGAGAAACTGCAGTCTTCGAAGGCGAAGTCGAAGGCGCGCTGACCTTTCCGCCGCGCGGGCAAAAAGGCTTCGGCTACGATCCGATCTTCGTGGCCAACGGCATGCACGAAACCTTCGGCGAAATCGAACCCGCCACCAAACAGGGCATGAGCCACCGGGCGCGGGCCTTCCGAAAGTTGCTCGACAGCGGAGTTCTGAGTTGGTGACGAACATTTTTAGCGCAGTGGACGCGGTGGTTTCGCAGGGGGCGCACCGCGGTTGTCGCTCGCGTCCGTGCTTTTCTTCCCCGTTACGACAGCGCGCGAAGCGCGCAAGCCTTGTATTGCCTTCGGGCGAAGCTCTTCGTCGTCACGCACGCGGCTCGACCTGCGTCCCCTGTGAAACCACCGTGTCCTCTGCGCTAAGAATCTTCGAGCGATGAACGATTTCGGCATTTATGTTCATTGGCCGTTTTGCGCGGCGAAGTGCCCCTATTGCGATTTCAATTCGCATGTGCGGTCGAGCTTCGACGAGAGCCGCTGGGCGGATGCGATCGTGCGCGAGCTCGAATGGGTGAAGCGGGCGCAAGGCAATGCCGTGCCGCGCGTGGAGACGGTCTTCTTCGGCGGCGGCACGCCGTCTTTGATGTCGGGAAAGTCTGTCGGCGCGGTGATCGATGCCATTGCGCGGTTGTGGCCGATTGCAGAAGACGTCGAGATCACGCTGGAAGCCAATCCTGCGAGCGCGGAAGCGGCGCATTTCCACGACTATCGCACGGCCGGCGTCAACCGGGTGTCGCTGGGCGTGCAGGCCTTGAACGACGCCGACCTGAAATTCCTCGGCCGCCTGCACGACGTTGCGGAAGCGAAAGCCGCGCTCAAGATGGCAATGGCGAATTTCGAGCGCGTGTCGCTCGATCTCATCTACGCACGCCCCGATCAGACGGCGAAAGCCTGGCGCGCCGAGCTGAAGGAAGCGCTCTCGTTTGGGACCGAACATCTCTCGCTCTATCAGCTGACCATCGAGGCGAACACGCCTTTTGCGGCGCGCGCGCAGGAAGGAACGTTGCAGATACCCGACGAAGACAGCGCCGCCTCGCTGTTCGAATTGACGCAGGACATGACGGAAGCGGCAGGCCGTCCGGCCTACGAGATCTCCAATCATGCGCGGCCCGGCCGCGAATGCCGCCACAATCTCATCTACTGGCGCTACGGCGACTACGCGGGCGTAGGCCCGGGCGCGCATGGACGGTTGATGCTGGGCGACGCACGTGTCGCGACATCGGCCGAGCGTTTGCCGGAACGCTGGCAGGACAAGGTCGCCCGCGAAGGTCATGGCTATGTCGAGCAGACGGCGATCGACGTTGCGGAAGCCGCGCGCGAGCATCTCCTCATGAATCTGCGGCTCAGCGAAGGGCTCGACCTCAAGGCTTACGAAAAGCGTTGGACCGTCGCGCTCGACCACAGGAAGATCGCTGAACTCGCTTCCGACGATCTCGTGCGGATGGATGGCACAACGCTCGCCGCAACGCCGCGCGGCCGTCTCGTGCTCAACAGCGTGATCGCAGCGCTCGCCGCCTGACTATGAACCCTGCGCCTGGAACGTCTTCGGCGCAGGGCTGACGATGCGGAAACCGCCACCCGGCTCGATCGCCATCACGGCGAGCCCGCGTTCCGATGTGCCGTCCGACCGGAAACGAAAAATCCCGTCAACGCCGGCAAAGCCGTTGGGATCGGTCAGCGCCTGCGCGGTGAAGCGCTTGTAGGGCGCGCCGTTCGACAAGAGCGCCACCAGCGACACCGCATCGTAGGCCAGCGAGGCGAGCTCAGGTGGCGAAACGCCGTAGACGTTATGATATTTCTGTTCAAAACCGACATCGGCCTCGGGCGACGGCGCCGCAAACAAGCCACCGGCGAGCATCGGGTCCTTCGATGTCGCCTGATCGTCCCACAGGCCTGTTCCCAGGAGCTTTACCTGCTCGACATTCACGCCGGCGCCTGCAAGCGACGACGCCAGTTCGCGCAGCAGAGGCCCGCCTTGCGCGATCAGGATTGCATCCGGCTTCGTGTCGGCCACCGCATGCACGGGAGCCGACACGTCTTCGATCGCAGGCACGTATTTCTCGACGTCGGTAACGTTGGCGCCCGACGCTTTCACGTCCTCGCGAAAATAGTCGCCGACGCGGTCGCCATAAACGTTCTGCGGCACGAGCGCTGCGAATTTGGAAACCCCCTGCGACGCCACATACGAGATTACGCGATGGACTTCGCCTTCGGGAAGGAAACTGAGGAGATAGACGCCGTTGCCGGCGACGTGGCGATCCGTCGAAAACGAAATCACCGGCACGCCGCGATCGCGTGCGACCGGTCCGACCGCTTCCGTCGCCTGTGCGAAGAGCGGGCCCACGATGATCTCCGCGCCTTGCGCCAGCAGCGAACGCGCCGCCTCCGCGGAGGCTTCGGGCGTCGAACCTTCGTCGGCCGTCAGCAGCAGGATGTCGGGATTGCCCGCGTCGAAGATGGCGAGCTCGGCCGATTTCATCATGCTGGCGGCAAGCGCGCGGGTAGCGGCCGAACCATTGTTGAACGGGAGCAGCATGCCGATCCGGACCGGCACGTGATTGGGGTTCATGTTGCCGAGGCGCACGAAGCCCTCTTCTTCGCTGACCATGGGATGCTGGGCTACGGGACCCGTGGGCTGGACGGCTGCGGCCGGCGGCGGCGCCGGCGGTTTCACGCCGTTTTCCGTTTCGCAGCCCGCGACCAGGGCTATCGCCAGGAAGGCCGGGATCACGCTAAATCGCGCCGCGGCGCGCGAAAGCCATGAGGATGAAGAGGCGGACGGGATCATCGAGGCCGGCTTCGGTCAAAGAGGGTGATTTGGAACGGGCTGAGCCTAGTCCGACGACCCCTCCATCGCCAAGCGCTTTGGCGCCCGGTCTCTATGTGACGGCGACGCCGATCGGCCATGCGCGGGACATCACGCTCCGGGCGCTCGATGTCCTGAAGGGCTGCGACGTCATCGCAGCCGAGGATACCCGCGTGACGGCGAAACTTCTGGCCATCTACGGCATCGCCAAGCCGCTCGTTGCCTATAATGACCACAATGCGGCGCGGGAGCGCCCGCGCCTGATCGCCAGGCTCAAAACCGGGCAATGTGTGGCGCTTGTCAGCGATGCCGGCACGCCGCTGGTCTCCGATCCGGGGTTCAAGCTGGTGCGCGAGGCGATCGCGGAGGATGTGCGTGTCGAGGCCATTCCCGGCGCGTCGGCGCTGCTGACGGCACTCGTGCTTGCCGGACTCCCGTCCGACCGGTTTTTGTTCGCAGGATTTCTGTCCCCGCGTTCGGGCGAACGCCGCAATGCATTGGCCGAACTCAAACCCATTCCCGCGTCGCTTGTCTTTTTCGAATCGCCCAACCGTCTTGGCGAATGCCTTGCCGACATGGCTGATATGCTGGGACCGCGTACCGCCGCCGTCGGCCGCGAGCTCACCAAGCTCCACGAAGAAGTCCGCCGCGGCACGCTGGCGGCCCTCGCATCCGGCTACGCGAACGAGGAAACGCCCAGAGGCGAAGTGACGATCGTCGTCGGTCCGCCGCCCGACGAAGCGCCGGACACGGCACGCATCGATTCGCTGCTGCGCCAGGCGCTCGCCTTCATGCCGGTGCGCGCTGCCGCCGATCTCGTGGCCGAGGCCCTCGATGCACCGCGCCGCACCGTCTATGCACGCGCGCTCGATTTGAAAGCGGACGAGGATGCGTAAGCGCGAACAGGTGCTGGCGAACAAGCGCGCCGCGGAACGGCGCGGACGGCGCAGCGAAACCTGGGCGGCGATGTTCCTGATGGCGAAGGGCTATCGCATTCTCGGCCGGCGTGTGCGCACCCATGCCGGCGAGATCGATCTCGTCGCGCGCGCGCCGTCGGGTCTCGTCTGTTTTGTGGAGGTGAAGGCACGCGCGGCGCAGGACCTGGCGGCGGAAGCGCTCGGTCCCCGGCAGCAGGCGCGGATCGCCCGGGCGGCCGCGCTGTTCCTGGCGCGAAAGCCGGCCTTGGCGAGCAAGGGCATGCGATTCGACGTGATCATGCTTGCGCCGCGCTCATGGCCCAAGCATATCCCTGACGCATGGCGACCGGAGACAGGTTAGGGCAATGTCGCCCGTGATGAGCACCGATGAAGGACCGGCCGAGCGCTTGCGCCGGATCGGCGAGACGGGCGAGGAACCGCTCGACATCGCCGAGGCGGCGTTGATGCTGTCCGCCCTCGACCACAGTGGACGGCCGCTTGCGCCGTATCAGGCGCATCTGGCCGAGGTGGCCGAGCATGCGCGCGCCGAAGCGAAGATGGCGACGACGGCGGAAGAAGGTGCACGCGTCCTCGCGACGCTGCTGGTCGGCCGCTACGGCTATGACGGCGATCGTTTGCGCTACGACGATCCGCAGAACGCCGATTTCATCACCGTCATCGACCGCCGGCGCGGCCTTCCCGTGGCGCTCGGCATTCTCTACATGCACGCCGCGCGCGCGGCAGGGTTCAAGGCGACGGGCCTCAACTCGCCGGGGCATTTTCTCCTGAGGATCACGCTGCGCACGGGTGAAGCCCTGATCGATCCGTTCAACGGCGGTGCTGCGCTCGAGCGCGAAAGCCTTGGCGCACCGCCCGTCATGGGCATGCCGGGTGCGGAAGACGCTCGTCCCGCCGAAGCCGTCGGCGACATCGAAGTGCTGTTGCGTCTGGAAAACAATCTGAAGATGCGCGCCCTGCAGACGGGCGAACGCAGGCGCGCGCTCGAGATCGTCAAGCGCATGGTCCTGATCGCGCCGCGCCGCCCCGATCTGTGGATGGATCTCGGGCGCCTGAACGAAGCGGCGGGCGCGCTCGGCGCCGCACAGAAATCCTTCGAGGCCTGTCTTTCGCTCGTGCCGCCGGGCCACGCGCTGCACAATGAAGCAGCGTTGGGCCTTCACGCCCTCAAACGCCGTCTCAACTAGGATAACGCCATGGCGCTCAAAGTCGCGATTCAAATGGATCCGATCGACAAGATCGACATCAACGGCGATTCGACTTTCGCGCTGGCGCTGGAAGCGCAGAACCGCGGCCACACGCTCCTCTACTATGGCCCGCGCGATCTCACCTTTCGCGACGGCCAGGTGGTGGCGCGCGCGCGTCCGCTGTCGGTGCGCGCGGTAAAAGGCGATCACTTCACGCTGGGCGAGTCGTCCGTCGTCGACCTGTCGACGATGGACGTCGTGCAGATGCGCCAGGATCCGCCGTTCGACATGGCTTACATCACGGCTACGCACATCCTGGAACGGCTTCAGCCGAAGACGGTGGTCGTCAACGATCCGTTCCATGTGCGCAACGCGCCGGAGAAGTTGTTCGTCACGCTGTTCAAGGATTTAATGCCGCCGACGTTGATCACGACCGATCGCGAAGAGATCAGGGCGTTCCGCGCCCATCACGGCGACATCATCGTCAAGCCGCTTTACGGCAATGGCGGCGCGGGAGTCTTTCGCATCAAGCCGGACGATGAGAATCTGGGTGCGTTGCTCGAGATGTTCACGCAGTTCTATCGCGAGCCGGTCATCGTGCAGCGTTACGTGCCGGAAGTGCGCAAAGGCGACAAGCGCATCATTCTGGTGGACGGCGAATTCGCGGGCGCCATCAACCGCGTGCCCGCCGCAGGCGAGGCGCGCTCCAACATGCATGTGGGCGGGCGGCCGGAGGCGACGACGCTGACGGCGCGCGAGAAAGCCATCTGCGACGCGCTGGGTCCCGAGCTCAGATCGCGCGGACTTATTTTCACGGGCATCGACGTGATCGGCGACTACCTGACCGAAATCAACGTGACCTCGCCCACCGGCATCCACGAAGTCCGCCGTTTCGGCGGTGCGGATATTGCCAAGCTGATCTGGGACGCGATCGAGAAGCGGATAAAACGCCGATCATTCAGCGCGTGATGCCGAAGCGGCTTTTGTAGCGCGGATCGATCTTCGCGACGGGGAAGTAGATGAAGACGTCCGTCGTTCCGAACTGCCGGTCGATCACCGCGCCGTCGCCGATGCCCGCACCCGCGCGCACATAGCCTTTGATCAGCGGCGGCAGCGCGCGCAGCGCTTCCTTCGGATCGATGGCCTCTTTCGGCATGCGGCTCATGTCGACATAGAGTTCGGGCCGTGCACGGACCCGCATGCTGTCGGGCATGGCATGAAAATGATGGAGATAGGACAGCGGCAGCGCGATCGTCTCCGGATCCGTGCCCTGCAGAGACGCGCAGCCGAACATCAAGTCGATCGAGAAGCGCGCGACATAAGTCATCACGCCGCGCCACAGGAGCTGCATCGAGCCCGGCTTGGCGCGATAGCTCTTGAGCACGCAGGAGCGCCCGAGCTCGAGCACGCGCGAACCTTGCGGAATTGCCGCCAGCATCGGCGCGATCTCGTATTCGCCTGCCGTGTAGAAGCCGCCGGCGCGCGCCGCATCCACATCGCGCATCAGCCTATAGGTGCCGACAACCATGGGTTGACCGTCTTCGTCATGCACGGCGCGATCGACGACAAGAAGGTGGTCGCAGTAATCGTCGAACTTGTCGAAGTCGCGACGGCTCTCGCGCATCGCGGGACTGGGGATGGCCGACATCTCTTCGTAGAAAACGCGATAGCGAAGCCGCTGCGCCTGTTCGACTTCGGCATCGGTTTCGGCAAGACGCACCTCAAGCGAACCCACGGCCGCGAGTACCGGCCATTGGTCGAGGACTCCTTCGAACGAGCCCGGCTCGTGAATGTTTACCACTGGAGGACGCTTTCCTAGCATTCGCCGCCCGGCGGATGCGTTGACGTAGGATAATACCGGACGTGCGACAAACTAGCTAGCGGGGCTGCGCGCGGGCTGTGCACTCGTTTTTGGGTTGTAGGCTGCCAGGACCATGAAAAGCAGGATTGCGGGGATTCCCACCGCGCCCGCCCCTATGAAAAATATTTCATAAGCCCCCATAAGCCCATGACTCGCTTTCAATCCATCGATGAAAGCCCCCGAGAATCCCTTGAGGATTTTGCCGGCCCATGTGTAGGCGGAACTCAACAGCGCGTATTGCGTCGCCGTATATCCCAGACTTGTGAGACCCGAGAGATAGCTCACGAGGGCAACGCCCGCGAAGCTGATGCTGAAGCTGTCGCCCGCCATCACCAAAGCAAAGAGAAGATTGTCGGGCTTTCCCACCGCGAGCATGGCGAAAGCTGCGGTCGCGATCGCGAGAATGACACCGCCCGCTATCAGCGCGCGCAACGTGCCGAAACGCAGGACGAAGGTGCCGGCCGCTGCGATGCCTGCGAACGATGCGATGAGACCCACCGTGCCGCGTACTTCGCCGACGTAGACCTTCGATAAGCCGATGTCGTGGTAAAACGGATTGGCCATTGGGCCCATGACGAAATAGGGCAGCTGATAGAGCGCGATGCCGGCCAGCATCAGAAGCGCGAACCAGCCATGGGCTCGGAAGAACGCGATGAACGGTCCGGCGATCGCGTCGGTGATTCCGCGGAGCGACTCGAGCGGCGTCTTCTTCAGACGCGCTTCGATGGCATCGTCGCCGCGCTTGGGTTCGGGAGCGAGCAGTGTCGCGGCGATTCCGACGGCCATCGCTGCGCCGTAGACAGCGTATGATAGAGCCCATCCCACATAGTTGGCGGCGATCAGGATAAGCGCGTCCGTCGCCAGCAATGCGATGCGGTAGCCGAGCTGATAGGCCGAAGTGAGCAGACCCTGTTCTTCGTCGTTGGCAGCGCTCTCGATTCTCCAGGCATCGATGACGATGTCCTGTGTCGCCGACGAAAATGCGACGAACAGCGCAAGCGCGCCCAGCAGCACGAGACCTTTGCTCGTGCCGAATGTGGCCATGGCGATAAGGCCGGCACCGACGGCAATCTGCGCCAGCAGCATCCAGCTGCGCCGCCGTCCGAGCCGGCCGACAAAAGGCGGTGACGTACGATCTATCAACGGCGCCCAAACAAATTTGAACGAATAGGCAAGCCCGACCCAAGAAATGAAACCGATGGCTTTCAGCGAACTTCCTTCGTCGCGCAGCCAGTAGCTGAGCGTGGCGCCCGTAAGAAGAAACGGCAGGCCCGACGAGAAGCCGAGCACCAGCATCGCCATCATGCGCGGACTGGAATAGGCCTTGAGCCTCGACTGCGCATGCGCGATCGCGGTCATGCGGCGGCCGGTCTGATCTCGGCGGGAAACAGTTTCGCGAACATGGCGTCGAGCTCGGCGGTATCGATCGGCTTGGTCAGAAAACCATCCATGCCCACGTCCTGACAAGCCTGCTTACCGGTCTCGAGCACGTCGGCGGTGAGCGCCACGATGGGTGTCCGTTTGCGCCGCGCCATGAATTCGCTGCGGCGAATGCGCTTGGTCGCCTCGATGCCGTCGAGTCCCGGCATGTGGATGTCCATCAGGATGAGATCGAAGGTCTCTTCCGCTGCCGCTTCGATGGCCGCTTCGCCGGAGACCACTTCGCGCACATCATGGCCGCGCCGCTTGAAAAACTCGCGCGAGACGAGTGCGTTGACGGGATTGTCCTCGGCCAGAAGGATCTTGAGGCACCGCGATTCCTGATTGGCCGGAACGGCCGCGATGGCGGGCACCGGCACCGTGTGGTCGAGCATGGCCACGTCGGCGCGGATGCGCTCGATCAGCGAAGCCTGGCGCACGGGTTTGACGAGATAGGTGGTGAAGCCTTTGGCGCGCAGCTGGTCGAGCTTGCCGCGCCCGGTAGATGTCAGAAGCACGATGGAGCGGACTTCGGGATAGGGCCAGGCAGGCAGCTCCGCTTCGCCTTCCATGCCGGCATCCACCAGCACGGCGTCCGCGTCGCGCGACAGCGAATAGTCGAAGGTGCCGGAATAGCCGAAGGGGACCACGTCGCCCCCGGCCGCCTTGATCTCCGCCATCAGACCCTCGCGCAGCACGGCATTGCGCGTGAGGAGCGCGATTTTCGAGCCTGCCAGCGTCTGGTTGTCTTCCGCCTCGCGAAGGACGATCGCGGGCATGGTGAACCAGAAGATGCTGCCGCCGCCCGGCGCCTGATCGACATCGATCTCGCCGCCCATCGCGGCGACCAGCCGCTTGGAAATGGCGAGACCCAGACCGGTGCCGCCGAAGCGCCGCGCATGGGTGGAATCGGCCTGTGCAAAATCGGCGAAGATCTGTTGCCGCTTTTCGGACGGGACGCCCACGCCGGTGTCGCGCACTTCGAAGCACAGCATGCGTCGGTCGCGGCCTTCCACCGGGCGCACATCGACGCGCACGCCGCCTTTTTCGGTGAACTTGACGGCATTGCCGACGAGATTGGTGAGGATCTGGCGCAACCGCATGGCGTCGGCAAGGACGAGGGCCGGGGTATCGGGCGAGAGCGCGGCAATGATCTCGATGCCTTTGGCGTGCGCGCGGGGCGCCAGGAGCTCGACGATGCCTTCGACGACGGCACGTGGTTCGATCTCTTCTTCCTCGAGCGTCAGCGTGCCGGATTCGATCTTCGAGAAGTCCAGAATATCTTCGATCAGCGAGAGCAGCGACACACCGGACTTCTCGATCGCCTCTACATAGGTGCGCTGCTCGGGAACGAGCTGCGTTTCCTGCAGGAGACGCGCCATGCCCAAGACGCCGTTCATGGGCGTCCGGATCTCATGGCTCATCGTGGCGAGAAAGCCCGATTTGGCGCGGCTCGCCGCTTCGGCGCGGTCGCGTGCTTCGGTCAGCGCATCTTCCATCGCCTTGCGTTCGGTGATGTCGCGTCCGACGCTCTGTACCTCGATGAGACGGCCGCGCGCATCGCGCAGCGCAAAATCCTCCCACGCGATCCAGCGCCAGCCGTAAGCAGTGCGCACGAACTGGTCGTAGCGGGCGCGCGCATGTCCCATCTCGAGGCCCGCGAAACTCGCAATGCCGCGGCTGTCAGGATGTAGCTCCGGCGCGAAGGGGCGGCCGATCGCCTGCTGCGGCTGAAGCCTGAAGAGGCGGAAGAACGCATCGTTGCCATAGGTGAGCCGACTGTCGGGCGCGCGCCGGAAGATCGCGTCGCCCTGCGAATCGACGAGCCCTTTGTAGCGCGCTTCGCTTTCGTGCAGCCGCCCGTTGATCGCGGATACGGCCTTGAGCGAGGCCTCGAGCCGTGCCGTCATCGCATGCAACTCGGCCGTGCTTTCCTGCAGCGTTCGTGCGCGGCTGCGGGCTTCGAGAAGTCCTGCGAACAGAAACGCCAGACCACCCAACGCAAACGCCACCAGCAGAAGCGGGGAGACCGGTGCGTAGCGCGCTCCGGCCAAAATGTCGGTGATGGAGGCCGCGCCGATGGCAAGCGCCGCGAGCCCGAACAACACCATGCCGGTGCGCGCGATGGACAAGCAGCGACCCCTCCCAAGGCCGCGATTAGGGCGCGTTTGTCATTGAAATTTGCTTAAGCGCAGCTTGGGAAATATGGTCAAGAAAGGTTAATGTCGCTGCCATCGGGGGTACCCCGGGGATAATCACAAGGGAGGATAGAATGAAGGTTCGCGTGTTGGCGCTTGCGGGCGCCGCGATGCTGTTTGCCGGAGCCGCGTTGGCCGACGATCCCATGGCGAACGTTTACGGCAACACGATCACGACGAAGGACAGAGCGACAGGTGTTTCCAGCACGCTGCTGTTCAATCAGGACATGAGCTACACGGGCAAGACGACGGGCGCCAACGGGCAGCCGGTCAGCTATACGGGCACCTGGACGCTGAAGGATGGCGGCAAGACAATCTGCCTAACGCCAAACATTCCGGCCGGCACCCCTAACGCTCCGGCCCCATCCTGCTCACCGCTTTCGACCCACAATGTGGGCGACAGCTGGACGGTGACGACCGATGGAAATCAGACTTACGACGTAATGCTCACGGCTGGCCGCTAGGCAGGCTGACAAAGCTTTAACGGTGTTCACATGGCGTTTGGGCCGCGGTTTTCACCGCGGCCTTTTCCTTTTCTATCAGGAGCTTACCGAGGGTGCGGCAATGCGCTTTCCCAGCCTGTAGGACATCGCCCGACACACGTCACGAAAGCTTCATGAAATTGTGATGGACGTTGCACTCAACCGGAGCGTTATCGCCGCCGGCCGGTGTCGCCAGGGGGGACACGCAGCGGAATCGACCGCATCTCCGGACGGATTCGGCCGACGTCATCGACCACACTCGTAAGAGGGCTCTCCATGAAACCAATCGTCAATCGTTTGATCGGCGTGGCCGCAGGCATCGCCGTGGCCTGCGTTGCCACGAGCGCGCTCGCCGCGGACATCACCGGCGCAGGCGCAACTTTTCCCGCTCCGATTTATGTGAAGTGGGCGGATGACTATAAGGCCAAGACCGGCATCGGCCTCAACTATCAGGCGATTGGCTCGGGCGGCGGCATCCAGCAAATCAAGAACAAGACCGTCGACTTCGGCGCGAGCGACAAGCCGCTGGCGCCAGGCGAACTCTCGGCCGCTGGGCTCACGCAGTTCCCGACCGTCATCGGCGGCGTCGTGCCCGTGATCAATATTCCCGGCGTGAAAGCGGGCGAGATGGTGCTCGACGGCCCCACACTCGCGAACATCTGTCTCGGCAAGATCGCTTATTGGGACGATGCGGCGATCAAGAAGCTCAACCCGTCGATGAGCCTGCCGCATCTTGCGATCGCCACGGTGCATCGCGCGGACGGCTCGGGCACGAACTTCATCTTCACGAACTATCTCTCGAAGATGAGCCCGCAATGGGCGAGCCAGGTGGGCGCCGCGACCTCCGTCGAATGGCCGTCTGGTGTGGGCGCGAAGGGCAATGCAGGCGTTGCGGGCAATGTGAAGCAGACGGTGGGCGCACTCGGCTACGTCGAGTACGCCTATGCCGTGCAGAACAACATCGCCTATGTGCGCATGATCAACCATGATGGCGTGGCGGTGGCGCCGACGGCAGCAGCCTTCCAGGCGGCGTCCGCCAAGACGGATTGGGCGCATTCGGCCGATTTCTATGTCGTTCTGACTAACCAGCCCGGTCACGACGCGTGGCCGATCGCCGGCGCGACCTTCATCCTCGTCTACAAGCATCCGCAGGATCCCGGCCGCGTGAAGCAGGTCCTCAACTTCTTCAAATGGGCCTACATCAATGGCGGCCCGGATGCCGAGAAGCTGACCTATGTGCCGCTACCCTCGTCCACGGTTGATGCCATCTATAAGAGCTGGCACGACAATATCGACGCGGCGGCCGTTCCCTAAGCATCGCGGCCACAGCGGTAGAACTTTACGTGGGATTGGGGGGTTGAGACTTCATCGGCCCCCCAATTCCGTTCAATGTACGGCTGCAATCCGATGGTCAATATGGACTTGAGCGAGACTGTTGCAGCCACGAGCCGCGATGCGACGCTTCGCCGTTTCACGCTCGGCGATCGTCGCTTCCGCCTGATGACCCAACTCGCCGCCTTCCTCGTGGTGGCGATCTTCGCGGGCATCATCGTCACGCTTTACATTGGCGCTGCGCCCGCAATCAAAGCGTTTGGCTGGGACTTCCTCGTCACGAGCACCTGGAATCCGGTGACGGAGAAATTCGGCGCCTTTCCGCTCATCTACGGCACGCTGGTGACATCGGCGCTCGCCATGATCGTGGCGGTTCCTGTCGGCATCGGCATTGCGATCTTCCTCACCGAACTCTGTCCGCGGCAGCTGAAACGGCCGATCGGCATCGCGGTCGAGCTCCTGGCGGGCATTCCCAGCATCATCTACGGCATCTGGGGATTTTTCATTTTCGCCCCGTTCTTTCAGTCGACCGTCGAGCCCTGGCTGATCAGCATTTTCGCCAACATCCCCGTACTGGAAGACATGTTCGCCGGCCCGCCTTACGGCATCGGCATCTTCACGGCGGCGCTCATCCTTTCGATCATGATTCTGCCCTTCATCTCGGCCGTGACGCGGGACGTCTTCGCGACCGTGCCGCCGATCCTCAAGGAAGCGGCATATGGATTGGGCTGCACGACGTGGGAAGTCATGTGGCGCATCGTGCTGCCCTATTCGCGCAGCGGCGTCGTCGGCGGCGCGATGCTGGCGCTCGGCCGTGCCCTCGGCGAAACCATGGCGGTCACCTTCGTCGTCGGCAATGCGCACCACATCAACATGTCGCTGCTGGCGCCGGGCACGACGATCTCCGCCGCCATCGCCAATGAATTCTCGGAAGCCCTGGGCGAACTCTACATTCCATCGCTGATCTACGCCGGTCTGATCCTCTTTTTCATCACCTTCCTGGTGCTCGCCGCCGCGCAGCTGATGCTGCGCAGTCTTGATCGGCGTTCAGGCGGAGGTTCGAAATGAACCGTGCGCTTTACACCCGCCGCCGTGTGCGCAACACGATCTTTCTCACGCTGTCGGTTGCGGCAGCGGTTTTCGGTATCGCCTGGCTCGCGCTCATTCTCTATTCGCTCGTCACACAGGGAATCCAGGCGCTATCGCTCAACGTGTTCACCGAGATGACGCCGGCGCAGGGCTCGAGCGGCGGTCTTTCCAATGCCATCGCGGGTAGCCTCATCATGAGCACGCTCGCCGTCATCATAGGGACGCCGATCGGCATCTTCGGCGGCACCTATCTGGCCGAATATGGCCGCCATTCCGGGCTTTCGGTGATCGTACGCTTCATCAACGACATCCTCCTGAGCGCGCCGTCTATCCTGATCGGCCTGTTCGTCTACCAGATTGCGGTGGCGCCGATGCACGGCTTCTCCGCCTGGGCCGGCGTGCTGGCGCTGTCGGTGATTGTCATTCCCGTCGTTGTCCGCACCACGGAGAACATGCTGCTCCTCGTGCCCAACACGCTGCGCGAAGCCGCAGCCGCGCTTGGCACGCCGCGCAGTCACGTTATCCGGACGGTCACATGGCGCGCGGCGCGGGCCGGCATCGTCACGGGCGTGCTTTTGGCAGTCGCACGCATCTCGGGCGAGACGGCGCCGCTTCTCTTCACCGCGCTCGGAAATCTGGGCTGGAGCAACGACACGCTGAGTATCGGAAAGAACTTATCGATCAGCTATCCGGCCATGGACGCACCCATGGCGAGCCTGCCCAAGGTGATCTTCGACTTTGCCGGGTCGGCGGACGACGGTCTGCACAAGCTCGCCTGGACGGGCGCGCTCATTATCACCTTTGCCGTTTTGACGCTCAGCATTGTTGCGCGCGTATTCGAATCCCAGAGAGAATTGTGAGCGGCCTATGAACTCGATGCCGATCAGCGACAAGATACGGATCGATATTCGTAATCTGTCCTTCTATTACGGCGCCACGAAGGCGTTGAAAAACGTGTCGCTGCCGCTTTACGACCGGAAGGTCACGGCCTTCATCGGTCCGTCAGGCTGCGGCAAGTCCACGCTTCTGCGTGTGCTCAATCGCATCTACGAACTCTATCCGAGCCAGCGCGCTGAAGGGGAAGTGCTGCTCGACGGGCAGAACGTGCTGAATTCGAAGCAGGATCTCAACCTGCTGCGTGCGCGCATCGGCATGGTGTTCCAGAAACCGACGCCGTTCCCGATGACCATCTACGACAACATTGCCTACGGCATTAAGCTCTACGAGCGCATGCGCAAGTCCGAGCTCGACGACCGCGTGGAAGACGCGCTGCAGCGCGCAGCGCTGTGGAACGAAGTGAAAGACAAGCTGAAGGAATCGGGCTTGAGCCTTTCGGGTGGCCAGCAGCAGCGCCTTTGCATCGCGCGCACGGTAGCGACGCGGCCGGAAGTGATCCTGCTCGACGAACCCTGTTCGGCGCTCGATCCCATTTCGACAGCCAAGATCGAAGAGCTGATCGACGAGCTGGCGAACGAATACACCATCGTCATCGTCACCCATAACATGCAGCAGGCCTCGCGCGTCTCCGACTACACGGCCTTCATGTTCCTGGGCGAACTGATCGAGTTCGGCACGACGGAAAAGCTCTTCACCGCGCCGCAGAACAAGCGCACGGAAGAATACATCACCGGCCGTTTCGGTTAGGACCCCTCACCCCGCATCCTAAACGTAATCAGTAACCGCCGTCGCATCCTCGCGCGTGCTCAGCATCGCGTTGAAGACGAAGCTCAACACCACACTCACCGCGAGATTGAGCGCGAGCGAGCTGATTGCGTCGTAGCAGGGCGCGGTCACGCCGAAGATGTTGAGCGCATAGATGGGGCTCACGAAGCCTTTGGCCGCCATCATGGCCGTTGCCGAGACGATGCCGGCGGCCCATCCGGCCAACAGCGCAATGGGGTGAAGCCAGCGCGTGTAGAGGCCGATCAGGACGGACGGCAATGTCTGGATGATCCAGATGCCGCCCAGGAGCTGCAGCGTGATCGCGAATTTCTGCGCGCCGGGCAATCCGATGATGAAACAGAGCGCCCCGACGAGTGTCACGAGTGCGGCAATCTTCGCCACCTGCAGCTCGTTGGCAGGCGAACATTTGGGATGGACGTATTCGCGATAGATGTTGCGCGTGAAGAGATTGGCGCTGGCGATGGACATGATCGCAGCGGGCACCAGCGCGCCGATCACGATGGCAGCGAAGGCCACGCCCACGAACCACGACGGAAACATCTGCAGGAATAGCGCCGGCACCGCGTAGTTCGCGCCGAACAGCTTGAACCCGCGCGCGTAGGCCGGCATTGCCTGCACCCCGCTCGCCAGCGCCATGGTGCCGAGCAGCGCGATCAATCCCAGCGCCAGCGAATAGGCTGGAAGAATCACCGCGTTGCGGCGTACGACATGTCTGCTGGCCGAGCCGAACAGGCCCGTCACCGCATGCGGATAGAGGAACAGCGCCAAAGCCGAGCCGAGCGCCAGCGTCGCATAGCTGAAGCCCTGTCCGAGATTGTCGGCCGTCGGCGGCGCCAGCAGAAGTCTCGCCGGCGGCACGCTCGCGAAGATCTTGCCGTAGCCGCCTAGCTCGCCCGGAATGATGACGATGGCGGCGATCACGGTGGTGTAGATGAGAAGGTCCTTGACGACGGCGATGATGGCCGGCGCGCGCAATCCGCTGGTATAGGTAAAAGCGGCGACGGTCGCGAACGCGATGACGAGCGGCCAGTGTCCGTGAATGCCCAGACCGCCCAGCACCACTTCCATGCCGACGAGCTGCAGCGCGATGTAAGGCATCGTTGCGACAATACCGGTGACGGCGATTGCCAGTGCCAGCGCGCCCGAGCCGAAACGCCCGCGCACGAAATCGGCCGCAGTCACGTAACCGTTGGCGCGCGCCACCGACCACAGCCGCGGGAAGACGGCGAACAGGATCGGATAGACGAAGATCGTGTAGGGCACGGCGAAGAAGCCGCTGGCGCCCTGGCCGAACAGGGCGGTCGGCACCGCGATGAAAGTGTAGGCTGTGTAGAGGTCGCCGCCCAGGAGAAACCAGGTGATGAGCGTGCCGAAGCGGCGCCCGCCGAGGCCCCATTCGGAAATCTGCGCCTCGCCGCTTTGATGCCAGCGCGCCGCAAAGAGTCCCAGGACCGCGACAGACACAAACAGGACAATGAATACGGCGAGCGCCGTCATGTTGGGTGCTTGCGCCACGGCGTCAGTCCTTTCGCCGTTCTTCGGCGCGGTAGATGGGATAGAGGAGGAGCGCGCCCAGCGGAATCCACAGGAGCTGGTACCAGTAAAAGAAGGGGATGCCGAAGAGCGTCGGTTCGACGCGATTGTAGAAGCCGACCCACAGAAGCGCGATGTAGGGCGGGAAGAGCAGGAGATAGATTGGACGGAAACGCGTCATGGATGCCCCCTCCTTTTCACGACGACTTCCTTACGGCATAAAAGATTCACGGCCAAGCTGGGGCGCCGGTTGGACATGTCGTTGATTTACCTCGCAGGCTCCCTTGGGGGCATTGCGCTGCTCGTTGGATTCAATCTGCTGTTGTTCGGACGCGCGCGCCCGCAGGTGGGCACGGCGCCGGAGATCGCCGCGCGTCTGGCGAAGGAGATTCCGGGGTTCCGCGCCGGCCGCGCGATCGTCGGTGCGGATGGACGCTCGGCCGTGATCGAGAACGTCGCGAACCGTGCGCTCTACCTCGTCGAGGCCATGGGCGACGGCGTCGTCACCCGACAGCTCAGCCACGGACTTCTCGCCAATGTCGGGCGTCTGGGTGAAAGGCTTTCGCTCGAACTGCGCGACTTCACCTTCCCGCGCGCCACGCTCGTAGCCGGCAGCGAAAGCCTCGCGCGCGAATGGGAATCCCGGTTGAAACACTGACCATGCATCTGCCCAATCCTACCGAAGTCGCAACGCCGTTTTTCATTGCGCTCGTCGTGGCGGAGATGCTGTTCGTGCGGCTGTCGGGACGTGGCCGCTACGAGACGCGCGACACGGCGACAAGCCTGATAATGGGATTCGGCAGTGTCGTCTCGGGCGCACTGTTCACTTTTCTCTTCATTGCCTTTGCGCGCGCGCTGGCGCCTTACCGGCTCACCGATCTCGGCTGGGTGTGGTGGGTATTCGTCGCGGCTTTCCTGCTCGACGATCTCACTTATTATTGGTGGCATCGCGCCAGCCATCGCATTCGCTGGCTCTGGGCCGATCATGTGCAGCACCATTCAAGCCAGCACTACAATCTCTCGACGGCCCTGCGCCAGCCATTGACGGGCGCCTTCACGCCCGGATTGTTCTTCCGGGCGCCGATGCTGCTGCTCGGCTTTCCGCTGCCGATGATCGTCTTCGTGCACGGCATCAACCTCGTCTATCAATTCTGGATCCATACCGAGGCGATTAAGCGTTTTCCGCGTCCCATCGAATGGGTGATGAACACGCCTTCGCACCATCGCGTCCATCACGCCACCAATGCGCGCTATCTCGATTCGAATTACGCCGGCATGCTGATCATCTGGGATAGGATGTTCGGCACCTTCGCCGCCGAGCGCGAAGATGGTGCGCCGCGCTACGGCATCGTAAAGAACCTCGGCAGTTACAATCCGCTGCGCGTGGCGTTCCACGAATGGGTGGGCATCTTCAACGACGTCACGCGCGCGCATTCCCTCCGCGATGCGGTGCTTTATCTGCTGGCGCCGCCTGGCTGGTCGCCGGACGGCAGCCGCGAGACGTCGGACTCCATCAAACGCCGCTGGAACGAATACCGCGCCGCGCATATGCCGGGCGAATGAGAGACATTGCTATAGCATTCTTTACCGCGCCGTCGTCTCGCTGCCGATTTCTGCTATGATTGCAGATCCATTGGAAGTCATGGGGCGGATCATTCTGCCGGGATCGCCGGCAGCGTTGCGATGTTCGTGATGATGTCGATTTTGCACATGAGCCCGATCGCGCAGATCGGCATCAGCCAGATGACCAACGACACGGTCGCGCTCGCCGCGCTGCAGAAGGCCACGAGGAACAAGCCCGGGTTCTACATATTTCCGTCCGTCGACATGAAAGCGAAGGACGCCATGGCGCAGATGACGGCGCGGATGAAGGTCGAACCCTTCGGCATCATGGCCTATCAGCCGCCCGGCACGGGGGTGGGATTTCGCCGATGCTCCTCGTTCGAGAATATGCGAAGGAGCTTGTCCAGTCGATTCTTGTGGCGACGCTCCTGTCCTTCGCGCTGCTCGCGGCCTATTGGAGCCGCGTCGGATTCGTGGTGCTCGTACCACCGTAACGACCAATCTGTCCTACTGGAACTGGTACGCGTTTCCGACGAACTATACGCTCGCCAGCATGACCGTCGAACTCGCGCGCTTTCTCGTGGCCGGCCTCGTCATCGCGGCGCTGTTGAAACCGCGACGCACGTATAGCGCGTCACCGCCACATGTTCATGTTGATCACGCGCGCAAGCGCTGCATAGGGCTTGCTGCAGGCGATGTGATAGTCGCCGGTCAGGCCTTCCTCGCCGTTCGGATCGGTGTTGAATTCCACGCGCGCCCGCTGGCCGCGCGCAATCAGTTGCTTGCAGGAAAGACAGAACGGGCCGCCGCCGCCGCCCGGCAGATTTTCATCGAGATACACGACACTCTCCCAGCCACCTTGTGGCGTCATCATGATTGGGAATTTGCGGACGAGGCAACACTTCACACGCAGGCGTCGTTAACGGCGGAACATTTCACGCCGTCATCCGGCGCGCCGATATGACAGGGCTTCTGCGACATGCACGCGCGCGACATGATCGCTGCCGGCGAGATCGGCGATGGTGCGCGCCACACGCAGGACGCGGTGATAACCACGCGCTGTGAGGCGCATCTTCTCCGCCGCTTCAACGAGAAGTTTGGCGCCCGCCTTATCGGGCGCGGCGATGCGATCGAGAAGTTCGCCTTCGGCTTCGGCGTTGGTGCGGAGCTTCACGCCTTCGAAGCGTGCGCGCTGGATGGCGCGGGCGCGCGCGACCCGTTCGGCCGTGACGGCGCTTCCTTCCGCGGGCGGCGGCAAGGCCAGGTCTTGTGCGGTCACGGCCGCGACCTCGACATGGATGTCGATGCGGTCGAGCATTGGCCCCGAAATCCGCGCCTGATAATCGATGGCGCATTTGGGCGCGCGACCGCAGGCGCGTCCGGGCTCGCTCAGGTAACCGCAACGGCATCGCCGCGTTGCCTTCCCACTACCGGGCGTGCCGCTGACGTTCCAATGGGTTAGACCCAAGCCCTATCCCGAACGCCCGAAAACACTCGGGGAACACCTGCGCAAGCGCCGGCATGAGGTCGGAAAGCGCCAGAGCGACGTCGCAACGGAACTAGACGTGAGCACGTGGACGTATCTTCTCTGGGAGCAGGATCGGGCGAGCCCGACGGTCGGGCAGTATCCGGCCCTCATCCGCTTTCTCGGCTACGACCCCCACGGAGCCCCGCAAACGCTCGGAGAGCAGGTGAAGGCGAGGCGCCGAGCTCTCGGCCTCTCACAAGCCGCGGCGGCGCGTCTGGTCGGCGCTGATGAGGGAACGTTCGCGCGGTGGGAGAAAGGCGAAGGCAACCACGGTCGCGCGTCTGAGGCGTTGCGGCAGCTCGGTGTGCGCGACACCGCTTGAAGCGCCGCCCCGCTTCGTCCGCGCCGCCATTCCCCGGGCACGCGAAAGACCCCGACCATCGTCTTAGAGAGTTAGCGTCGTTTCTTGGTTCGACCGAGAGCCGTTTCTTCGTCCCGACCGCAGAACAGACAGCGCGCTGCGCGCAGGTGCGGTCAAGGCTGGCCGGAGGCCACCGCGAAGCGGCGCGGGACGCGGCCTTGGCGGCACCGAGCACTGCGCGATGCTGTGGCGGTTGGGCGAACCGCCATTGTCGATGACCCTTTTTCTCAGCAATCGAAGTGTGCTGTTGCGTTTGGGTCTGATCGCGCTATCTGCCGGGCGATATACGCGCGCGTGCGAGCGTGGAGCCGCCGAAAGGTTTCTTGGTCCACTGCAAATTCGACGCCCCGGCTTCCTCTGTTCAGTGACTTCATCCCGTCGAGATATTCTCTACGAACTACGATCTTCTAATTGAGCGCG